>Ga0265298_10004044_pt1 | contig 18967 bp, 14 predicted proteins | sample AusTroGonzalo_MG_3_FD_193486 | JGI IMG/M metagenome (GOLD analysis project Ga0265298, IMG submission 193486) | Bovine rumen microbial communities from tropical cattle in Woodstock, Queensland, Australia - Gonzalo_01 | ecosystem: Host-associated > Mammals > Digestive system > Stomach > Rumen ... | reverse complement strand
CGGCAATAATTTCTCTTTTCTGATGTCCCGCAGCTCCATGACGGGCGGTGTCTATTCCTATACGAAAGAGGCTTTCGGGCGGGATCATGCTTTTCTCAGCTGCTGGTTTCTGTGCCTTTATTCGTTCTCCGCCGGGCCGCCTTCCGGAATCAGCTGTCCGAAATTCACGAAGCTGGTTTCCGTGATGTAATCATCGTTGTCCCGGACAGCGCAAATGAAATATCGGGCCCCGTTTTTTTCTTCATGGCAGCTGATCTCCTGCAGATCGTCGACCCTCTGTATATCGAAAAACTCGATCTCGAGTTGCAACCAGTCATCCATCATCGTCTCAAAGGGTGGCTCCTGCAGGCCTGGCTGATTCCGAAACCATAAACCGAGTGTGGCATCTCTTTTTGCAATATCACTTTCTGAAATGATTCGGTTCAGATCCTCCGTCCCGAGATACGGCCGGAACTCCTGAGCAATCGGTTTCAATACTTCTGCCAGTATCTCCGTGTTTTCCAGTTTGCGGAAGTACGGTCTGAAAACCGCTTTGGTTTCTTCATTTTTTACACTCCCATGCATAGCTTTATCGTGGACAGCGGAGACTTTTCTCGCCGGTTTAACCTCGTGCCGTCAGGTCGCGCATTGGACAGACCCCGTCATTTGATTTAAAATTACAAAACGCTGGATCCGCAAACAATTCTGTTCTGAGCTGCGATTTTTCAGCACACTCCTGACGATATATCCAAAGCGGGAACCGTTGCCGTTTCCCCGGTTGACGGCAAGCCTGCTGATGGGAAAGTTTAATAAACTCGCAGAAAGAAAAAAACCTTCCCCTTAAGTAATCATCGATCAAAAAGAAACATACGATAATGCTGTAAGGGAGATGATAAAGTCCTTGTGATCCAACGTCTTTTTTGATACAATTAACCAGCATCGGTATTGACATGAATGAGGAAATATTAATGGAGAATTCTGGTCGCAAAGAATAATGTGTCTTTGTTATTCTGTGTTACTGCCGGTTGCCGATGTGTCTGATGTTGCGATATAACCTATGGGAAAAATTGGAGAGAAAAAAATGAAAAAGCAAAACAAGATGAAAAAGTGGAAGCTCCTGATTATTGCTATCTGGATCCTGTTTCTGGCTGCAGCCAGCATTGGATGTATCAGTCTGCAAAGATCGATTGTTTTTGAAAAAGCAAAAACAGAGCTGACAAACCAGGCGGAAATCGTTTCCAGGCAGTTTACCGATCTGGTCGATACAAATTTCAATGCCAGGGCTGTTTTTTACGACAGGCTGATTCCGGAGGTAAAAGCGATTTCTTTTGTGCTGGAAAACTATGATGACATCGATCAGGCGAAAGGTTTTCTGGAGAATATCGTAAACACTACAGAGGTTAAAAACCTCTGGATCTATGACAGAAACGGGAATATCCTGTTCGGAAGCGGGGCCGAGCCGGAACAAAAGCCGGAACCGGATGACATTTCCTCCCTGCTGGACTCAGGGGATTACAAACTGATCGAAAGCAACTATGATGAAAATGACCAGTACCGGTCCATAACATATATCCTGGATGATGACAGCAACAGTCTTTTATGGGGCGTGAAGGACCGATGGTTAATTTATGCCAAAGATGTCCTTTCGGACGAACTGAAAACCGTCGTTCAGTTTTTTGACTGGGGTCATATGCTTGAGGATGTTTCGGTCAGCAGAGGCGGAGCTGTGCTTGCCGTTTCAAAAACAGAGGATCTCGTGCTTTCTTATTCTGACTCTTCCGCCAGAGGAAAACCTGTTGAAGAGCTGAATATTAAAATACCCGGGGAGAAAACGGCTGCTACTGCCGACCAGCTTCTGAACGCGTTCTCACAAACAGGTGAGGTGACGGAAATTGAGGTTGATTCCGTTCGCTATTACGCAACCAGAATGAACATCGACGATGATCTGTTTCTGTTGATGTGTCCTACGGAGGCCGTTGAAAACGAGATTTGCCTTGCGACTGTTATATTGATGGCGCCGCTGTTCATTATGACCGGGATCGGTGTACTCTATGCGTTCTGCCTGATTGCCAATGATCTGGAACAAGCGAAAAAAGACGGCGAAAAGAAAGACGGCCTGAAGGTATCGACCGGAAAACTGAAAGTGTTTTCTATCCTGGCTGTGCTCCTGGTGCTTGTTGCTTCCGGTTATCTTGAAACCCATCTCGTGTATTCCCGGATGTTCCAGTACACCAGCACTACAGCGGAAGATGTACTGCAAAAAAAGACTGTCACGGATGCGATGCTGAAAGAACTCAATGCATGGCAGCAAACGGGAAACCTGGAAAAATGCAAGGTCGCCAGATGCGGCATACAGTATGCACCTGAAGGAAAGCTGGACAGACAGTATGTTTCCGATCTGGCGGATCGCCTGAAAGCCGGCGCTCTTTACGTGTTTGACAAACAGGGAAAAGTATCCCTCACGAATGCCCCTTATGACGGTTATATCATCGGTGAGGATTCTCCTCTTCACGCGCTTCTGGAAGGCGCGGAGTCAGTGGTCCTGCAGCCCGACCAGAAAAAAATATCCGAGGAAGTGCAGCAGGAAGCCGGGGTGACGGTGATCGATGACAATAACCGAGTCGCTGGAGCTGTTGTGATTGCGAACAACACCATTCCCATGATCTCTGATAATCTGAGCTTTGATAACGTTTTTCAGAGGGTCTTCCTGAAAGACAACTCTGTTGTGATCGCCGTTGACAGTAACAATATGACGGTTCAGTATTTCGCTCAGGTGGACGGTTCACTCCTTGTAAGCGATCACTATTCCTTTGACTATTTTCAGATTGACGCAGCCGAACTGGGTCTGGACAAAAACCTGATCAAGGATCAATTCAACGGTGAAATGTTTGCCATCAATAATAATTATTTTGCTTCTGTAAGGAGAAATGACAACGCTTTCCTGATGGTGCTGCTGCCTCTTGTTTTCATTGATTCCGTCAGTCTTCTGTCAGCTTTGTCTGTAGCCGTCGCCGCCTTGCTTTTCTTTATCGTGCTGATCTGTATGACCCGCAGGTTTGAAAAGGTTTGTGAAGAAGTTCCCGGGGAAACGGATCTTCAGGAGGCAGAAAAGAATAAGGTAAAGAGCTCTGCGCAGGATCCGGATGAAGGCAAGGATCCGGACGATGTGATGACGTTGCTGGGAAGGCTTGCGAACCGGGAAAAATACGGGTTCGAAGAACGGTGGCCCTCTGACGGGAAAAAATGGAAAGACAAAACCCCGATGGAAAAGTTTTCGACAGCTGTAAAACTGATCTGTATTACCATACTTGTACTGATTGCCGTGCGCGTTACTGTTGCGGGAAAAGATTCTATCCTGTATTACAGCTTCAGCGGTGAATGGAGCAGCGGAATTAATCTTTATTCCATTACATCCGGCATCATCAGTATCATCCTGCTCTTCCTGCTGCGGGAAATTATTCACAAAATCCTTTATCTGATTGCCAGAGCCGCAAACAGCAAGGGAGAAACCATCTGTCATCTTCTGAACAGCTTTACGGGTTATATTTTGTTTATTGCAGGTGTCTTTATTGTCCTGGGAACCCTGGGAGTGAATACTACTACCCTGAGCTTAACCGGCGGCGTCGCAGGGGTTATTTTCGGCATAGGATGCCAGAATATTGTTGCGGATATCCTTGCCGGTCTTATTATGGCTTTTGAAGGAGTTGCGGCTGTCGGCGATTTTGTATCCTTTAACGGCAAGTACGCCACCATTCAGAGCATCGGTATCCGGACAACGCGGCTGCAGTGTTACAGTGAGATCACGTTTGTCAGGAACAATGAGTTTAAGAACTATATCAATATGCACGGGGAGGAGACAAACCGGGTCACGGTAGACCTCTCTATTGACCTGAAGGAACCCTTAACCAGGATAGAAAGTATTTTGGAGAAAGAACTTCCAGCGATCCGCGATACGCTCTGTGAAAAAATCGGTGAAAATGTTAAGCTGAAGTATCGCGGTGTACAAAGCATCGGAGACAGTGGAAAGAAGCTGTCATTTGCGATCTTCTGCAAAGGCATGTATTATGGGAAGGCAAAAAGGCTGCTGAACCGGGAACTGTTGCTGATGTGCGAACGCAATGAAATCCGGCTTGCGATGCCGCAGATTGTGGTCAATGAGGCTGAAGAAGTCCATAAGGATTCCGATAATTAAAGGAATAGATTCAGAACAACCGTATGCTTCATTCTGCTGCCCGGCCCCGGCCGGGCTTTTTCATGCTCTTCGGGGCGTTTTCTGTTTTATTCCGTCTCTTGACAAATTTCCGGTTTTCCGATATGATGCTCGTCCACACGCTTGCAGGATGAGAGTCTGTAAGCCTCTGCGAATAGGATAAATACGGCAGGGGCTTTTTTGTTGTTTCGCCGGGAAAGGAAGAAAAATGGAAAACATTCGATTGCCGGATCATCCGGCTGCGCAGGAAGAGCATCTCCACCTGCTCGGCACCTGTGATTCCATCGACCGGGAGATCCGGGAAGTGGAGGCGCTCACCGGGGCAAAGGCCGGGGAATGCATGGACGTGCAGATGGAGGAGGATCCGGATCAGCAGGAGCAAGTGACCATGCAGCTGTTCCGGTTTCAATTGGACCGGCTCAGGCAGCTGGCCATGGCCCGTGGCCAGGCCTATTTTGCCCGGCTGGATTTCATTCCCAAAGGCAGCAACCTTGAGACCTGGTACCTGGGGCGCTGGGGCGTCCTGGATCCCGCCACGCTGACGCCGGTGGTGGTTGACTGGCGGTCTCCTGTCGCGAATCTCTATTATTCCGGCCAGATCGGCAAAATGGATTATGCGGCGCCGGACGGACGCGTAGAAGGAGAATTGACCCTCAAGCGCATGCTGACTGTGCGGGGCAGGGAACTGGTCAGTCTCTTCGACAGTGGCATCGTCTCCCAGGAGGCCTACTTGCAGGAGGTGCTTGGCAGCATTTCCACGGATCGGCTGCGGGAGATTGTCACCACCATCCAGGCGGAGCAGAATATCGTGATCCGCCATCCACTGAATGCGCACCTGCTGGTGCAGGGCGCGGCGGGAAGCGGGAAAACCACCATCGCGCTGCACCGGATCGCCTACCTGCTTTACACCTTCCAGAAAACCCTGAAGCCGGAGAATATGATGATCCTGGCGCCCAACCCGCTGTTCCTGTCCTATATCTCCCAGGTGCTGCCGGACCTGGGCGTGGAACGCGTAGTGCAGACTACCTTTGAAGGCTGGTGTCGGGAAGGCATGGGCCGGCGGATGCCGAAGATCCTGCGGGAAAGCCGGCTGGAAAAGAACCTCAGTCTCTCTGCCGAGGAGCGCAGGCAGGCCGGACAGCTGGTCCGGCTGAAGGGCTCCCTGGCCCTGATGGAAAAGCTGAAGGGCTGGCTGGACCGCCTGCAGGAAAACGTCCTGCCGCCGAACGGGTTTAAGATGGCCGGCGTGCAGCTGATGGACCGGACGGAGCTGGAGAAAGTCTTCCTGACCGACTTGCGCTTTTTCCCGCTGGAACAGCGCATCAGCGAGATGAAAAAGATGATTCGCAGGCGGGTGCAGTCCGCTGCGGAGCTGCTGAAGAAACAATATAACGCCAATGCGGAGCAGATCGCCGGCCGGATCCGCGCTTCCATGCGCGACGGTGCGCTGCGGCAGCAGAAGATCCGGGAAGTGTATGAAACCCGGGACCAGCGGTACCGCGAGATCGACGCCCGGGCGGAAGCCTACCTGGTCCGGTTCCGGGACAAGTTTCCGCTGCCGGATATGGAAGGGGTATACCGGGCATTTATGCAGGAATGCGTGCCCGAGGCGCCCCTTCCGGACGGGGGAATCAGCTTCCGGCCGGAGGACCTGCCGATGCTGGTGCTGATCTGCAAAACGCTTTACGGGCTGAAAACAAAGCCTATGCGGCATATTGTCATCGACGAGTGCCAGGACTTCTCGCCCTTCCAGATTGAACTGCTGAAGGAGACCAACCAGGCGGCGACCTTCACCCTGGTCGGAGACCTGTACCAGGGAATCCGCGCGGACGAAGGGATCCGGAGCTGGGAGGAGTGGAAAGGCCCGGTCTTTGAGGATAAGGCCTCCCTGACCCAGCTGACCGTCAGCTACCGGAACACGGTGGAGATCATGGACCTTGCCCGGGCTGTGGCCGGCCGGTATCCCATCCGGGGTATCTGCGAAACAAAGCCGGTCCTGCGCCATGGGGAAAAGCCGGGAATAATCCGGGCCCGGAACGAAAAAGAGCGCCTGTTCCTCATCCGGGAACAGGTGCTTGCCTGGCAGCGGGAAGGGTACCACAGTATTGCCCTGATTGAGAAGACTGCGGAGCAGGCCCGGAAGCTGCAGAGGCAGATTGGGGCGGAGATCGGCGCCCATCTGCTTTCGGAGACGGATGCTGAATACCGGGGCGGCGTGATGATCCTTCCGGCCAGCATTGTCAAGGGGATGGAGTTTGATTGCGTCGGCATCTGCAATGCCTCCGCGGAGAACTTCCCGGAGGATGAGTTCCTCTGCCGCGTTCTGTATGTGATGATGACCCGCCCCCTGCACCGCCTGTGCATCTGGCACCGGGACGAACCCTCGCCCTTGCTTCACCCCTGAAATCAGGCTCCGATTGTTCACGCAATCCGGATTTCAAGCAGACTCTCCCAAACCGCAATTTCCGTCTGTTCTGCTTCGATAATCCGGTTTTCTGTATCCGTGAGCACAGATTGCTCCTGATTCTGTGTTTCTTTCGCTTCCATAGCGGCCTCCTGTGAATCTTTTTCTGCCGGATATTGTATAGTCGTTATGGAGCAAACACAAGATGTATTCGTGATAGGCATTCCTTTTTTAATATGTAACCGGACAAAACGTGACTTGGCTGTTGTCGCGTATCTGTTCTCATCAAACAAAGATTCACCTGTGGGATTCTGATACGATCAGCTGAAAATCCGGAAGGATCATACTTATGTCTCTCCCATCATGACGCCAAACATCAGTGTTCCGAGTGCAATATAGAGCAGCACCGCAGCGAAATATCTGTTTTCCCGCTTCGTTTCCTTTCTCAGGATCAGATACAGCCCGACAGCCGCAAATATGAAGGTATGAATCAGTCCCGACGCTCTGTAAAACACGGGCAGTTCCACTTTCATTCCGCAGACCATGGCAATCGGATATAATCCCATCATGCACAAGTGGCCGTACCAGTTGGCGGCAAAGGCTAAAGAATAAGACATCAGTGGAAAGGATGCTTTCTTCCGCGCCGCTCCAAACGCTATAAGGGTTAAGATCATACAGGATTTCTCTGGACATCCTGAACAAAGACGGCATCACCGGCAGCGATTGGGAATATTCCTGCTATTACCATGAGGACACGGATTCCCTGAAGTCCGTCTCCTCAACCCGGACGGATTATACCTATGATCCGGTCACCAATGAAAGGGAATACGGGGACCCGATCTATGACGAGGAGCTTAATGACGAAAACAAGGCCACCGAGTTCACGATCGACAAGGACGGCTTCCTGCTGTGGAAGGACAGTCACGATGATGCCGGCGCAGGCCTGAAGTTTAAGAATATCGGCCAGTTTGAAGGCGTGTGGAAAAATGAAGCGGAAGAAGTCAGGGCCGAAATCCGATGGAACGGCCATACGGAAGACGATATGTTCTACACCGTGTATATCACCCGCGGAAAGACAGACGGTGAACGCTTCACGGACTTCACGATGAACGGTGACTATGATTCCTCAACCGGGAAACTCACCGCAATGGGCTCCTGTACCCAGTTCACGAAGAAAGCGGACGGCGAGTACAGTACCGAAGAAGACGGCGAAACATATGATGCAATCTTCTCCATGGCGGAGGATGGCAAAGTCCTCTATGAGACGGCGAACGGAATCCTTCTCGATTACAGCGAAGACTGGGTCGACTGATGATCCGCTGAAGATCCGCGAAAAAACACCTTCGGATACGTGATGACCGTTCACCTGTCGACCGAACCGCTGGCAACGAAAAAAGCGGCAAACCCGGTCAGTAAAAAGCTGGCGGCGGAACTGCTCGGGCAGGAGATGAGAAGTGAAAGCATATAGCATACGAACCGCAAAAACGGGGACCTGCTGCCGAAGCAGGTCCCCGTTAATCATTCCTCACGGAGCAATCGCAGTTGATATGATGGAGGTGAAGTTCAGAGAAATGATCTGAAATGAGCTAAGACCTGTCCATGAGACATAAGTCGAAACAGGTACCAACCCGGTTGTGTTCTTTGCCGGCGGAATCTTCCGCGTAAAATCCGGGACAGTATGATGAGCAATGATCGCCGCACCAGTCTCCCTGAACGGCTGTCAGCTGTTCCGGGGACAGTTCATATCCGGTCTCCTTTGCGACGGCAAGGAGTTCTTCCGGAGATTGCGCGGCTTCCACCGCTTTCTTTTGCTGATCGGTGAGTTTGCTGAAGATCCTTTCATCAATGATCATAATCGGGCGCTCCTTCCAGGTAATCTGTATGCTTATTGTATACCATAATAATCATCAGTACAATCATGATTCATGAGGGAGCTCTCATGGCTCGGGGAGGATCATGATCTCCAGGACGGGAAAATGAAGGATGGCCGCGTACTTCCCGCACAGCTCTCTCTCCAGTCAGGCAGCGCCTCTGCCACTATGAAACCATTCATCGGCAGAGGTGAGCAGCATCGTTTATCTTATGGGTCTTTATATCATAAAACGGATGGAACCGGCTTTGGCAAAAGAAAAAAACTTTGGGGACAGGGATCGGCTGCGTATCGTTTTTTTCGCGGCTGTATATTGATAATTTTCGCTGATTTTCTTATACTGAAAAAAAGCGAGGTGAATCAACCCCTTGTCCAAAGATAGCAGATTCTTTTCCGCGGTCAGGTCGATTGCGGGAATGATTGGGGAAAAACATGTCACGACGCATGCCGCGGCGGCGGACTATCATTTGGTGATTGCGCTGCCGCCGGCGATGATGCTGCTGATCAGCCTGATCCGTTTTCTTCCCGTTACGCAGGAAGAAGTTCTGCAGCGTTTTTCCGAAACGATGCCTGAACAGGTCTATTCGATCCTTGAATCCATCGTAGGGAGTATTTTTAACAGTACCGAAACCGTAACGATCATTTCCGCCGTGCTGCTGCTGATCTCGGCCAGCAGCGCTATGAGAGCCCTGATGCGCGGAATATACGAGATTTACGGGGCCCAGCGCAAGGAGCCGTTTCTCCTTTTTGCCGCGAAGGCAGTGTTATACACCTTGGTTTTTCTGGTCATGATCGTCGTGAGCCTTGCCGTCATGGTGTATGGCGCCCAGCTGCTTGAGTTCCTTCGCGGCAGGCTGAAGGATCAGTCATTTATCGATACGCTGATCTCCGTTTTGCAGAACACGCGCTATCTTCTTTGGACCCTGGTCCTGACGCTTGTATTCATGGTTTTTTATCACTTTCTTCCCGCGGAGAACCCGAAATTCAAAAACCAGTTTCCGGGCGCTCTGTTCAGCGCCATCTCCTGGGCTGTGTTTTCCTGGGGATACTCCATTTACGTTTCCGTGTCGGACAAGTTCGGCGCGTACGGTTATCTCGGAACCATCATGATTATCATGATGTGGATGTACTACTGTCTGATGTTTTTCCTGATCGGCGGGTGTATCAATGTATACACGGCGTCCGCCGGCCGATCAAATTCTGCTTGTCAGGAAGAGGAGCATCTGGGATAATAGAAAGGAAAAAACGCGGCCGCACCTGTCCGGGCCGGTGGAATGGTTTTCCTGTGAGACAAAATCGAGGAAGCGGAAAATGAGTAAGAAACGCAACACAAATAATACGCTGGTGGCGGTAATCGGCAGCATCATTCTGATTGCGATCCTGGTCGGCGGGACGATCTGGATGGCGCAGAGCGCCCACAAAGATACGGCGGACGCAGCTCGGTCCGTGAGCCTGCTGTATCTGGATGAGCTGGCCGGGCGGCGGGAGCAGGTGGTGGGGAACAACCTGCAGCATAACATCAATGACGTGCAGACCGCCGTCAGCCTGCTCAGCAGCGAGGACCTGAGCGACCTGGACCATATGCGGGCTTATCAGCGGAACATGAAGCGGCTGCTGAACCTGGAACGCTTCGCCTTCGTGGACGCGGACGGGCTGATCTACACGGCGGACGAGGGCGTACGGGATGAGATGGACCTGTACGGGTTTGACCATCTGACGCTGTCCGGCCCGGAGATCCAGGTCAGGACCGGCGGGAACGGGAAAAAGACGGTCGTCATCGCCTTGCCGATCCGGGACAAAAACTGCTTCATAGGCGGGAAACAGCTGGTGGCCTGCTTTTCGGAGCAGAACATGGATGTGATGCTCCAGGGCGTGAGCATGACGTCCCAGGATTCGGACACCACTTTCTGCAACATTTATACTTCCGACGGCGTGGCCCTGACCGATACGGTGCTGGGCGGACTGGCGGCGGAGGATAACCTGCTGGAAGCGCTGGCCCACGCCGAGTATGAGGAAGGCTACTCGCAGGGAAAGGTCGTTCAGGACTTCAGGGAAGGAAAACGGGGCGTTACCGCCTTCACCTACAACGGGATCCGGGAGACGCTGAGCTATGTGCCCGTGAAGGGGACGGACTGGCTGCTGACCTACCTGGTCCGGGAAAAGACCATCAGCGAGCGGATCAACGCCGTTTCCTCCAATATTGTGACCCGTGGCGTGATCCAGTCGGTGCTGACCGCGCTGGTGCTGGGCGCGATGTTTGCCTTTATTATCCGCCAGAACCGGAAGAATGCGGCGCTGATCCTGGAGAAGGAGACCGCCGACGCGGAGAACCGGGTCAAGCACCAGGAGATGGAGGAGAAACTGGCTCTGCAGGAAAAGCTGCTGGAGCAGCAGGCGGCCCAGGACCGGCAGGAGAAAATGATTACCGCCCTGGCCAGCGACTACCGCAGCGTATACTACCTGGAGCTGGACAAGGACCACGGCGTCTGCTACCAGGCCCGGGCGGATATGCACGGCTTCCACGAGGGAGACGACTTCGACTATGTGGAAGCCGTGACGGAATACTGCAACCACTATGTGCTCCCGGAATTCCGGGAGGATTTCCTGGCTTTCATCCAGCCGAAGAATATTAAAGAGGCGCTGAAGGACAGCCGGGTGATCTCCTACCGCTATATGATTAATGTGGACGGCAAGGAATCCTGGGAAGCGGTCCGCTTTGCCGGCGTCCGCCATCCGGAGGACCGGGACGACCATCTGGTTCACAACGTGAGCGCCGGCTTTGCGGACGTGGACGAGGAGACCCGGAGAGCCCTGGCGCAGCGGCAGGAGCTGAGTGAAGCCCTCAAAACCGCGGAGGAGGCCAGCAAGGCGAAGACCGCCTTCCTGAGCAACATGAGCCACGAGATCCGCACGCCGATGAACGCGATCATCGGCCTGGACAATATTGCCCTGAACGAGCCGGACCTGCCGGACAAGGTACGGGATTATCTGGAGAAGATCGGCGTTTCCGCCCAGCATCTGCTGGGGATCATTAATGACATCCTGGATATGAGCCGGATCGAGAGCGGGCGGATGATCATCAAAAGCGATGAGTTCTCCTTTGCCGGGCTGCTGGAGCAGGTCAACACCATCATCAGCGGGCAGTGCCGGGACAAGGGGCTGTCCTACGAATGCCACACGGAAGGGCATATCGACGATTACTATGTCGGCGATGAAACCAAGCTGCGGCAGGTGATCATCAACATCCTGGGCAATTCCGTCAAGTTTACCCCGGAAGGCGGCAAGGTCAGTTTCCTGATTGAGGAAGGGAACCGCTTCGACGGGAAAGCCGTGCTGAAGATGATCTTCCGGGATACCGGTATCGGGATGAGCAGGGAATTCCTGCCGCACCTCTTCGACGCCTTCAGCCAGGAGGATTCCGCCTCCACAAGCAAGTATGGCAGCACCGGCCTGGGCATGCCGATCACCAAGAGCATCGTGGAGCTGATGAACGGCCACATCGAGGTGGAAAGCGAGAAGGGGGTCGGGACCACCTTTACCGTGACGGTGACGCTGGGCGAATCCGACCGGCATGTCGGGGACGCGGCGGAGGATGATTTCAACCCGAAGGAGCTGAGCGTGCTGGCGGTGGACGACGATCCGGTGGCGCTGGAACACGCGCAGCTGGTGCTGGGGAGAGTCGGGATCACCTGCGAAACGGCTGCTTCCGGCCCGGAGGCGCTGGAGAAAGTCAGGCTCCGGCATGCCCGGCGGGAGGATTACGATCTGCTGCTGGTAGACTGGAAGATGCCGGAGATGGACGGCGTGGAGCTCACCCGTGAGATCCGCGCCGTGCTGGGACATGAGCTGCCGATCATCATTCTGACTTCTTACAACTGGGATGAGATTGCCGAGGAAGCGAAGCACGCGGGGGTGGATACCTTCGTGGCCAAGCCGCTGTTCGCCGGAAGCGTGCTGGAGCAGTTCCGGGAGGCATTCCGGCGGAAGAAGGAAAGCCGGACCGTGCAGCGGGCTGATCTGAAGGGACGGCATATCCTGCTGGCGGAGGATGTGGAAGTCAACGCCGAGATTATGATGATGGTCCTCTGTATGCGCGAAATGGAAGCGGATCTGGCGGAGAACGGCCGGATTGCCGTGGATAAATACCTGGCGCATGAAGCCGGGTATTACGACGCGATCCTGATGGATATGCGGATGCCGGAGATGGACGGCCTGGAAGCCACCCGGGCGATCCGCGCTTCCGGACGGGAAGATGCGGAGCGGATTCCCATCATCGCCCTGACCGCAAACGCTTTTGACGAGGATGTGCAGCGGAGCATGCAGGCGGGGCTGAATGCGCACCTGTCCAAACCCGTTGAGCCGGATGCCCTGTTTGATACCCTGGAAACGCTGATCGGCCTTCATACTGTGGGGGGGGGTACAGCGCCACGGGGAAACCGCGAAAACAAATAAAAGGAGACAGCACCCATGAATAACCGGAACCGTCGGAACGATATGCCGGACCTGCAGGCGAAGGACCGGAAGCGCAGGATCCTGATTGTCGAGGATGAATTTGTCAACCGGGAACTCCTCAAAGCCTATCTGGAAGGCGAGTACGAGCTGGTGATCGCGGAGACCGGCGCGCAGGCGATGGCGGCCCTGCGGACGCAGATTGATACGCTCAGCCTGGTTCTGCTGGATCTGAACCTGCCGGACATGCACGGGATGGATATCCTGCGGGAAATCAAAAAGGATCCGGAGCTGAACCGGATCCCGGTAATCGTGCTGACCGGCGATATGGAGTCCGAGGTGGAGAGCCTGAACACCGGCTCCAGCGACTTTATTTCCAAGCCCTATCCCCGGCATGAGGTGATTATGGCCCGGGTCCGGCGAAGCATCGAACTGTCCGAGAACCGGGACCTGATCCGGGGAACGGAGCTGGATCAGCTGACGGGCCTGTACAACCGGGAATACTTCTACCGCTACGCGGAGCAGTACGACGTATACCACCGGGGGGAGGATACGGACGCGCTGGTGGTGGACATCAGCCATTTTCATCTGATCAACGAGCGGCTCGGCAAAGCCTGCGCGGACGGCGTGCTGCGGCGGACCGGCGGGGCGCTGCTGGCCGCGGTGAAGGAGAGCGGCGGAATCGTCTGCCGCCGGGAGGCGGACACGTTCCAGGTATACTGCCCGCACCGGGAGGATTACGAAGCCCTTGCGGAAGAGGTCGCCGCTGCCGCCGGGGAAGGGCTGAAAGCCCGTGTCCGGATCCGCGTGGGCGTTTACTCCCGGGTGGATAAAACCCTGGAGATGGAGCGGCGCTTCGACCGGGCCAAGAGCGCGGCGGACACGATCCGGAACAGCTTCAGCGCCTCCGTGGCGGTGTACGACGACGCGCTGCGCGAGAAGGAAGTGGAAGAGGAGCGGCTGCTGGACGATTTCACGGAGGCATTGGCCAAGAAACAGTTCGCAGTGTATTTCCAGCCGAAGTTCGATATCCGGCAGTCTGAGCCGGTGCTTTGCGGGGCGGAGGCGCTGGTCCGCTGGAAGCATCCGGAAAAGGGTATGGTCAGCCCGGGGGTGTTTGTGCCGCTGTTTGAACGCAATGGTCTGGTCCGGGATCTGGACAACTATGTCTGGCGGGAGGCCGCGGCGCAGGTCCGGCGGTGGAAAGATACGCTGGGTCACGCGGTGCCCGTGTCGGTCAACGTGTCGAGGATCGATATGCTCGATCCGGAACTGACGGACACCCTGCGGGGGCTGGTGGAAGAGAACGGGCTGGATTACGGGGATCTTCATCTGGAGATTACCGAGTCCGCCTATACCGAGGATGCGAAACAGATCGTCAGCGTGGTTTCCGGGCTGCGGGAGCTGGGTTTCCGGATCGAGATGGACGATTTCGGCTCCGGCTACTCCTCCCTCAATATGATTTCTACCCTGCCGATTGACGCGCTGAAGCTGGATATGATGTTCATCCGTACCGCTTTCAGCGAGAACGGCAATACCCGGATGATTGAGATCACGCTGGACATTTCCCGCGCCCTGAACGTTCCGATGATCGCCGAAGGCGTGGAAACAGAGGAGCAGATGCTGGCGCTGAAGAAGATGGGCTGCGATATCGTTCAGGGATACTATTTCTCGAAGCCGGTGCCGGCGGAGGAGTTTGAACGGTTTCTGATTTAGTTCAGAATTCAGAATGAAGAATTCAGAATTAATAATGGTTAGGATTCGGATTTTGGATGAATGATTGATAAGGAGGACGGGCAGATGCTGAGTATTGGAGCGTTGAAAGACTGGGGTGCGGATGTGGATGAGGCGCTGGTACGGTGCCTGAACAATGAGAACTTTTATCTGATGCTGGTGCAGAAGGCGGTACAGGACCAGAACTTTAACCGGCTGCCTGAGGCTGTCGCGACGGGAGATCTTGAAAAAGCTTTTGAGGCGGCTCATGCCCTCAAGGGTGTGATGGCGAACCTGGCGCTTACGCCGATCCTGAAACCCGTTCAGGAGATTACGGAACTGCTCAGGAGCAGAACGGAAACGGACTATGCGCCGCTGCTCAATGAAATCCGGACCCGGAGGGAGAGCCTGACGGCGCTGTTCTGAACGGCCGGAAGGAAGAAGACGGATGCCGCGTTGAATGATTGGAGAAACTTCCTGATAAGGATGCAGACGGGAGGGAGCACGGATTGAAGAAAATCTGCGGGCTGATCCTGGCATCGATCATGCTGCTGACTGCCGGGATCTTTGCCCGGGCGGAAGGCTCGGGCAGCGAGGCGAAGCTGCTGTGCCTGAACATCGGCAAGGCGGATTGCTTTCTGCTGTTCTACGGGGACGGCTGCTGGCTGATTGATGCCGGATATGAGCAGAATTACCCGGCGCTGGAAACAGCGCTGAAGGAATATCAGGTGGAACGCCTGGACGGGGTGTTCCTGACCCATTGCCATGAGGACCATGAAGGCGGCCTGATGCCCCTGGCGAAGAGCGGCATGCCTGTGGGTGCCTGGTATGCCGCGTCCATCTGGTATGACGTCAAGGAGGGAAAACATCCCGCGGTGCTTGCGGCAAAGGAGCGCGGCGGGGAAGTTACCTGGCTTTCCGCCGGAGACGTGATTCCGGCGGGCGGCGATGCCTCCTTTACGGTGCTGGGTCCGATTGAAGTGAATGAGGACAACGAGAACAACAATTCCCTGGTGCTGCAGTTTTCCTCTCCTGCGGGGAATATTCTCCTGTGCGGCGACATGAAGAAGGAGGAGGAAGAGGTTCTTCTCTCCGCCGGGAATCTCAGCCCCTGCGCGCTTCTGAAGGCCGGCCATCACGGGGATAACGGGACGCTGAAGGGCAGTTTTCTCAAGACGGTCCGGCCGCAGGCGGCCGTGATCTCCACTTCCACGGCGGAGGAACCGGATACGCCGGCGGAATCCACTCTGCTGAAACTGCAGGACGCCGGGTGCACCGCCTATGTGACCCAGGATTTTCATGACGGGGTTCTTTTCACCCTTTCCGGCGGGAACGTGACAAATGTTGCGGACGTTGAATGGACCGGCGTGCCGCCGCGGATCGAAGGGATCATGCTGGACATCGACGCGGAAGCGGACACGGTGACCCTGACGAATAACACCGGGAGCGCCGTATCGCTGGATGGATATGTGCTTTTTTCGACGAAGGGCGATAAAAGGCTGATGCTGTCCGGCCTGACGCTGGAAGCCGGCGGAAGCTGGGTGATCGGCGGGAAGAAGACGAAGAAATCCGTGGATCAGACTTGGGACGGGAAGAATATCTGGTCCAATAAAAAACGGGACGCCGGAGTCCTGTATGACCCCTGGGGCCGGCCTGTGGCCTGTGCGGATAACGGCATCGCAGAAGACTGATGGAATGGAGGAAAACAACTTTGGCTTTTTTTGACGGAGCAGATATTGATCAGAACATCCTTGAACAAACCAATCCTGTTTTCAACACTGCAAAGATGACCCTTTTCCAGCTTGCTGATTCTGGAAACAAAGATGCAGCGGCGATCTGTGAAAAACTTGGATTGACAAGGGAAGGAACGCAAAACAGCAGGACGACCACGGCATCCCCGGAACAGATGGCAGCAGCGGCGTTGTTGATTGAAACACGGTATCGGACGATGGGCATCCTCGCCGAAAAATCCGGCTGTGATATTTGTGTTGATCTTCCCTGCGGATATACACCCAGGGCAATTGAATTTGCCGGAAAGAATATCCCGTTTATCGGCATGGATCTTCCCGCGGCGATCGCGGAAGCCGAACCGGCTATTCTCTCCCTTTTGGATGACGAAAAAAAGAAGCTGGTAAAATTCAGGGGAGTGGACGCGACGAATTACGCCTCCCTTGCGGCGGCGCTTGAGGGCGTGGAAGGATCGCTCTGCATCACAACAGAAGGACTGGTGATGTATTTTACGGAGTCGGAAGAGAAGGCGCTGTGCGCCAATATCCGCCGCATTCTTTCAGAACACGGCGGATGCTGGATTCTTGCCGATCCCGAGAGCACCCTTGTTTACATAGCGGCGCTGAAAGCCGTATGCGGCGACAAATTCATGGACATCGTCATGAAGGCAAAAAGCCAGGTGACAGACAAATCGGACGTCAAGATCGGAAGCGGAAAGCTGTCGCTTCGTATGAAAACCGCGGAAGATGATATGAAAACAGCCCTGGCGTTCCTTGCGGAACAGGGATTTACAGTGGAACGGATGATCATTGCCGACCACATGCCTGATCTGGGGAGCGTTTCAAAGCTGGATGCCGATAAAGCTGCCGCCTATTCGGCGGCAATGAAAAAGTACGCCTTCTGGAAAATGACCGTATCTGAAAGCGGGCGCCGGATGGATACCTCCGATGTCGGATCGAAGGACTTTGACGCTTCCGCTGATCTCAGGGACGGAACAATGTTCCTGAACCTGAAAGGACGCCTGGACACGATGACGGCGCCAAATCTTCTGGCTTTTTATGAGAAGAACAAAGAACAGATCCATGGTGTCCATGTGAACTGCCATGATCTGGACTACATTTCATCTGCCGGGCTTCGCGTCCTGCTGATTATGCAGAAAGGCTGTGAAAACGGCGTGACAATTGAAAAAATCAATGAGGTGATCAGTGAAATTCTGGAACAGACGGGGTTTGATCAGGTCTTGACCGTCGTGTGAACGAAGGGACGTGAACGGAGGGACGGTCTTTTTCGTTCAGATTCCGGTTTCAGGGAAGGCATTGTCGCCTTTCCTTTTTTGTGCATAAACGAATTCATTACAGGAAAAGCTTATTGTGCTATCATTTTCCATATCCGCACGTTCCGTGAACAGTAACTGCCGGTCAAAACAGGATGCTGCTTTTTATTGCTCCAGGTTTACAGCATGCTCGTCAAATGGTATATTACTCATGGGTGATAAAAGTGCCAAGAACAGCCAGAATAAAGAGTATAACGAATATTTATCATGTGATGCTTCGTGGGATAAACAGGCAAATTATATTTGAAAACGACGGTGACCGGTATCATTTTATGACGGTTTTAAAAACATGCAAAGAGGCCTCAGGATTCATACTTCACGCGTTTTGCCTGATGCCCAATCATATTCATCTGCTGATTGAACCGAAAGAAGAACCCTTACATATGATTTTCAAAAGAATCGAAACTCGATATGCGGTCTGGTATAATCGCAAATATCAACGGGCTGGGCATTTGTTTCAGGATCGTTTCAGGAGCGAAAACGTCGAGACAGAACAGTATTATATGACGGTTCTGAGATATATTCTTCAGAATCCGATGAAGGCAGGTATGGAAATCCGCCCCGGTACTTATCGCTGGAGCAGTTATCTTGCATATGAAATTGGAAACGGGTCAATTACGGATACACAATATGCGATAGATCATTTTGGCAGCCGTGAGGCATTGGTTAAGTTTCTGCAACAAACCAATGATGATACTGTCATGGATGAGGTGGATCATGACTGGCGGCTTCGGGATGATCAGGCAAAAGAGATTATGAGTCGGATAACTGATTGCAACACCACTGAAGAATTCCAGAAAATAGATCTTGTGCAAAAGAAAGAATATGTCAGGAAAATGTTTATGGAAAAGTTATCAATGAGCCAGATTTCCCGCTTGACTGGCATGGCTAAATCAACTGTTTTCTCAATTGTTAAAAAAATGGAACTCGAACAGCCTGAAACACGGAAAATCCCGACTTTTCATGAGTCAGAGACAAATGTTTTTAATCTGTTGACAGATGAGATCTGGTGATTGAACGATGAACGAAAAAGACCGTCCCTGCGTTCGGCGGTGGAGACGATTGCAATGCATCTGTATTCATGATATGATAGCCAAACCATCAGAGAAAGAAACAAGCAGAAGCGATGGCAAATAAATATTATTAGGGAGGTACAAGTTGATGAAAAAGATCGCTTTCATATCCCTGGTGCTGGCGCTGATTCTGTGCATCGGACTCGCGGCGGCGGAAGAAGCCGGCAGCGGCATTCTGGGAAAACCCTTCCCGGATTTCACGGTCACG
>Ga0265298_10004043_pt1 | contig 18968 bp, 17 predicted proteins | sample AusTroGonzalo_MG_3_FD_193486 | JGI IMG/M metagenome (GOLD analysis project Ga0265298, IMG submission 193486) | Bovine rumen microbial communities from tropical cattle in Woodstock, Queensland, Australia - Gonzalo_01 | ecosystem: Host-associated > Mammals > Digestive system > Stomach > Rumen ... | reverse complement strand
TTCATCAAGGGTCTGTCATTCGCAGCTCTGTCTGCAGCCGTTATCTCATCACTGGCTTCAATGTTCAACTCAACATCAACCATCTTCACGATGGATATCTACAAGCAGTACTTCAAGAAGGATGCAAGTGAGAAGCGCCTTGTGAACGTAGGCCGTATCACATCAGTTTCTGCTCTTGTCATCGCCATGATTGCCGTTTATCCTATCATGGGTGGTGCAGATCAGGCATTCCAGATCATTCAGGAGTACTCAGGATTTGTATATCCCGGTGTTGTAGTGATCTTTGGTCTGGGTCTGCTCTGGAAGCGCGCTTCCGGTCCCGCAGCCGTTGTAGCCGCTATCGGAACATTCGTATTCTCAATCGCATTCAAGTTCCTGCTGCCCAACGTACCGTTCATGCTCCGCATGGGCTATGTATTCCTCTGCCTGGTTGCCATCTTTATCCCGATGTCACTCTATGGCAAGAAGAATGTCGTTGAGGCCGATAAGCTTGACCAGCACACCATCGACGCTCAGATGAAGTGGTCATCAATCCTGTTCGCCTGCGCAGCAATCTGCCTGGTAGCTGCCATCTACGGCGTTATCGATCCGGTTCTGCGCGGTTGGGGATTTGAGGCTATGTTCTTCCTGGCTGCTATCCTGGGTGTTCTTGGTCTCTACCTGCGTTCAAATGCAAAGGATAAGGTTCAGGATGCCAAGGCAGTTGGTATTGACCTGACTCTCTTCCGCACCGACAGAACATTCAACCTGGGTGCTCTGGGTGTTATCGTAATTCTGTTCATCCTTTACGTAAGTCTCTGGTAATATGCTTGAAGAGCTTAAAGAGAAGGTATTCCGTGCCAATCTTGACCTTGTAAAACAGGGTCTGGTCATATTCACCTGGGGTAATGTATCGGGCATAGACCGTGAGAAAGGTCTGGTCGTTATCAAGCCCAGCGGCGTAAGCTATGACGAGATGAAGGCAAGTGATATGGTTGTTGTCTCCCTCGAGACCGGTAAGGTTGTCGAGGGGGACCTCAATCCTTCATCGGACACCCCTACACACCTGGTTCTGTACAGGGCATTCCCCAATATTCAGGGCGTGGTTCACACCCACTCCACCTATGCCACCGCATTTGCACAGGCCGGCCGTGACATTCCCAACATCGGCACCACACATGCCGATTATTTCTACAAGGACATACCTTGTACACGTGACATGACCGAGGCTGAGGTTAAAGGTCAGTATGAGCTGGAGACAGGTAACGTGATTGTAGATGAGATCCTGAACATCCGCAAGATCAACCCCGACCACACTCCGGCCGTTCTGGTAAAGAACCATGGCCCGTTCTCATGGGGAACATCACCCGACAACGCTGTTTACAATGCAAAGGTGATGGAGCAGTGCGCCAAGATGGCGTTCGTGGCCCTGTCTGTGAATCCGGGACTCACAATGAATCCGCTTCTCATTGAGAAGCACTACAGCCGTAAGCATGGCCCCAACGCCTACTACGGCCAAAAAAAGAAATAACTTAAAACAGTAAACACTATGTTTGAGAACAATGAGATATGGTGGGTAACTGGAGCCCAGTTACTTTACGGAGGTGACGCAGTCGTTAAGGTTGACGGTCACTCAAAGGAGATGGTTGACGGTCTTAACAAGAGCGGTAACATCCCCGTTAAGATAGTATATAAAGGTACTGCCAACAGCAGCAACGAGGTTGAGGCCATCATGAAGGCTGCCAACAATGACAGCAAGTGCATAGGTATCATCACCTGGATGCACACATTCAGCCCCGCCAAGATGTGGATCAAGGGCCTGCAGGCTCTTGAGAAGCCCCTGCTCCACTTCCACACACAGTACAACACCGATATTCCATGGGACAGCATCGATATGGACTTTATGAACCTGAACCAGAGCGCCCACGGCGATATCGAGTTCGGTCACATATGCACCCGTATGCGTGTAGCCCGCAAGGTTGTTGTAGGTCACTGGAAGAGCGCTGAGGCTCAGAAGCAGATTGCCGTATGGGCCCGCGCCGCTGCCGGCCGTGCCGATGCACACAACGTACGCTGCCTTATGTTCGGTATGAACATGAACAACGTGGCCGTTACTGACGGTGACCGCGTTGAGTTTGAGCAGCGCATGGGTTATCATGTAGACTACTACCCCGTTTCATCACTGATGGATTACTTCAAGAAGGTTACTGACGCTGAGGCCGATGCCCTTGTTGAGGAGTACAAGAAGCTCTACACCATCAAGATTGATGAGAGCGGTGAGAAGGTATACTGGGAGAAGGTAAAGAACGCAGCCAAGGCTGAGATTGCTCTGCGTCGCGTGCTCAAGGATGAGAACGCTACCGCTTTCACCACCAACTTTGATGACCTGGGTGATGCCGATATCGACGCACCTGATTTCTGCGGTTTTGACCAGATTCCCGGTCTGGCATCACAGCGTCTGATGCAGGAGGGTTACGGCTTTGGTGCCGAGGGTGACTGGAAGACAGCCTGCCTGCAGCGTACTCTCTGGGTTATGAACCAGGGTATGCCTAAGGGTTGCTCATTCCTGGAGGACTACACCCTGAACTTTGCCGCTGACTGCACATCAAGCCTGCAGAGCCACATGCTGGAGATCTGCCCGCTTATTGCTACTGAGAAGCCCAAGTTGGAGGTTCATTTCCTTGGCATAGGTATCCGCAAGCAGCAGACCGCCCGTCTGGTATTCACATCAAAGACCGGCCGCGGTATCAAGGCTACAGTTGTTGACCTGGGTAACCGTTTCCGTCTTATCACCAGCGAGGTTGAGTGCATCGAGCCCAAACCAATGCCCAAACTGCCGGTTGCATCGGCCCTCTGGGTTCCGCAGCCTACATTTGAGATTGGCGCCGGCGCATGGATACTGGCAGGTGGTACACACCACAGTGCTTTCTCTTATGATATCACTGCCGAGTATTGGGAGGATTTTGCCGAGATGTGCGACATAGAGTACATTGGAATCGACAAGAATACTACTATAAGCGGATTCAAGCAGCAGCTCCGTAACAACGAGGTTTATTACATGCTTAACAAAGCCCTGAAGTAATATGGCATACGATCCTAAATCAGTTATTGAGAAAGGTCAGGCCATACTCGGTATCGAGTTTGGCTCGACCCGCATCAAGGCTGTGCTCATTGACCCTTACTACGTGCCCATCGCCCAGGGTAGCCATACCTGGGAGAACCAGCTGGAGAACGGTCTCTGGACATACAGCGTTGAGAGCATCTGGTACGGTCTTCAGGATTGCTACCAGGACTTGCGCCGAAACGTAAAGGAGAAATACGACATAGAGATTGAGAACCTTGCCGCCATAGGTATCAGTGCTATGATGCACGGTTACATGCCTTTTGACAAGCATGCTCAGATCCTGACTCCTTTCCGTACATGGCGTAACACCAATACCGCAAAGGCTGCAGCAGAGCTGTCAGAACTCTTTGTATTCAACATTCCTCTCCGTTGGAGTATCTCACACCTCTATCAGGCTATCCTGGATAACGAGCCTCACGTTAAGGACATAGATTTCCTTACCACTCTGGCAGGTTACATCCACTGGCAGCTCACCGGTAAGAGAGTTCTGGGTGTAGGTGATGCATCGGGTATGATCCCCGTCGATCCCAAGACCAAGACCTACAATGCCGATATGGTTGCCAAGTTCGACAAGCTCATTGAAGGTAAGGGATTCCCCTGGAAGCTCCTGGATATCCTGCCTGAGTCACTCGACGCCGGCCAGGATGCAGGCGTGCTCACTGAGCAGGGTGCCAAGAAGCTTGACATAAGCGGTCACCTCAAACCGGGTGCTCCCATCTGTCCTCCTGAGGGCGATGCAGGTACCGGTATGGTTGCCACAAACGCCGTACGTCCGCGCACCGGTAACGTATCGGCCGGAACATCATCATTCTCCATGATCGTGCTTGAGAAGGATCTCAACAAGCCTCATGAGGTGATTGATATCGTGACTACTCCTGACGGCAGCCCCGTAGCTATGGTTCACTGCAACAACTGCACAAGTGACCTGAACGCATGGGTTAACCTGTTCAAGGAGTTTGAGGAGATTATGGGTATTCCCGTTGATATGGGCAAGATATTCACCAACCTGTTCAATGCAGCACTCAAGGGTAATCCTGACTGCGGCGGCATCATGAGCTACAACTACGTATCAGGTGAACCTGTTACCGGTTTTGCCGATGGTCGCCCGCTGTTTGTACGTTCTGCAAATGACAAGTTCAACCTGGCTAACTTTATGCGCGCTATCATAAGCGGTGCCATAGGTGTGCTCAAGGTTGGTAACGATATCCTGTTCAACGAGGAGAAGATCAAGGTTGACCGCATAACCGGTCACGGCGGTCTGTTCACCACTCCTGGTGTAGGTCAGAGAATTCTGGGTGCAGCCCTGAACTCACCTATCTCCTGCATGAAGACTGCAGGCGAAGGCGGTCCCTGGGGTATGGCAATCCTGGCATCTTACCTTATCAACAACAAGAAGAACCAGTCACTGGCTGAGTTCCTTGACGATCAGGTATTTGCCGGTGATACAGGTACATCAGTTACTCCTACGCCTGAGGATGTAGAGGGTTTCAATGCCTATATTGAGAACTACAAGAAATGCCTGCCTATTGAGGAAGCAGCAGTTAAGTACAAGAATTAATTGAAAATTGAGAATTGAGAATTGGCCATCCGGTTCGGAACAACTCTCAATTCTCAATTATAAAAGTCCTTATGCATATGAAGAAATTATCCAAAGTTTTGATGGCTGTTGTTGCAGTTGTTTTCTGTGCATCGGCCAATGCAGCAAAGCCCAACTTCCCGCTGCTGGACAGTGCTCCTTATGACACCGTCATTGACGGTCAGAAAGTAGCTCTCTATACCATCCAGAAAGGTAAGGTTGCTGCCCAGATCATCAACTACGGTGGTTTTGTAGTTGGTCTCTATGCTCCCGACAAGAACGGTGAGTACGCTAACCTGGTAAACCATTATGACAACATCAAGCAGTACTTCAATTACAATATGGGTATGATAGGCCCGGCTCTGGGTCGTTATGCCAACCGTATTGCAAACGGCAAATTCACTCTTGACGGTGTTGAGTACAACATTACCAAGAACAGCGGTCAGCACACACTGCACGGAGGTACTAAAGGTTTTGACCACACCGTATGGACTGTTGTAAAGGCTAAGAAGGACAAGCTTATCCTGAGCTGCGTTCTTCCCGATGGTCTTGACGGATTCCCCGGTACTCTGACCACTACCCTTACCTACTCCATCACAAAGGATGGCGGACTTCAGATTAGTTATGAGGCTACTACCGATAAGGCTACTGTAGTTAACCTGTCCAACCACACCTATTTCAACCTTGATGGTGCCGGCAACGGTGACATCATGGATCATGAGCTGATGATCAATGCCGGTTTCATAACTGAGACTGACCGCAGCAACATTCCTACAGGTGACTGGGGTATCGTAGACGGAACTCCTTACGACTTCCAGAAGCCGGTACGCATTGGTGACCGTCAGTACTCTCCTGCTCCCGGCCAGGGTGGCCGTGGCGGATTCGGCGGTTTTGGCGGACAGGTTCCCGAGGGTATGGTTCGCAACTATGACAACAACTTCTGCCTCATTCATGAGCAGCAGGGTAAGATTGAGAAGGTTGCAACTCTCTACTCTCCCAAGTCCGGCCGTTTCATGGAGGTTTGGAACAACCATCCGGGACTTCAGGTTTATACCGGTGCCCGCACCGCTATAGCTCTTGAGTCACAGATGTATCCTGACTCTCCTAACCATGACTCATTCCCCAGCACTACTTTGCGTCCGGGTGAGAAGTACAAGCACACTGTAATCTACAAGCTTTCTGTAAAATGACCCATTGGGGACTGTCCCCCTGTGTCATTTTTCTTTGATAGGAGCCCTGCTTGCTTTGCTGGCAGGGCCTCTTTTTTATAGCTCCGCAGTACATTCGTTTTTGGTACACAACGTTCCGAAGCCTCCACCGGACTATCCCCCTTGGGGACACAACGTTCCGCGACTACTCGAGCTCCCTCCAAGGCCTAAACATCGATCGCCTCCCTTTTAGTCCCCTACGGGGCCTAACGGTCGTTGAACGCCACGATGTTCTTAACGGCCTTTCCGGGGCTCTCGCTTAACGTCGCTGCACTGATGGTCCCCAAGGGGGATAGTCCGGCTACTGCAAAGGGAAAGATTTGTGCGGATTTGTTTGGTTCTTATAAATAATTGCATTTACTTTGTAGTGCAAAGTACTTTTCAAACATGGAATTATTATGAAAGAACAGGAGATTCGGGAGACACTTAGTGATATCAGGGAGATGATGGAGCGGTCACAGAAGGTGATGTTTCTGGACGGGACGGCTGGAATTATTGCGGCAGTTTGGGCTTTGCTTGGAGCTGTGGCAATCAGTCTGGTTCTTTACGGGAAGGTAAGTCCGATTTTGGGAGCATGGACTGAACCTATATGGCTGTTTGACTGGGGTACATTCTTTATAGTGGCCATTATATGTGCGGCTGTTTTCTGTGCGGCATTCATGACTGTTTGGCTTATGTCTAAGCGCAGAGCAGAGCGTTGCGGCATGGAATTCAAACTCGATGCAGGGGCTCGGCGTCTGTTGGGCAATTTCTTTACTGCAATGGTGGTGGGCGGATTGGTTTGTCTAACGCCTCTTATCAACGGACTGTGGAATCTGATTCCGGGCTTTATGCTGTTGTTCTACGGTCTGGCACTGGTGCTCATCTCCCCTATCGCATTCAGGATTTCCATTACCAAATATTTTGGGTATGCTCAGATTGCCCTAGGAATTGCGGCATTGGCAGTTTCTCCTCTTGGTTTGATGTTCTGGACCATCGGGTTCTGCATATTGCATCTTATCTGGGGCATATGGTTCAAGATCTGGTTTGACCGCAAACAATAATGTCCGATGACCGCTATTGAGAATCTTGACAAGGCGTTTGAGAGCCGTGTGCGACTTGGAATAATGTCGGTGCTGACCGCTTCGGGGCAGTCCGATTTCAACACCCTCAAGGGGATGCTGGGGGTATCGGACGGCAACCTGGCAAGTCACATCCGGGCGCTGGAGGAACTGGGATACATCGAGACGCAGAAGCAGTTCATCGGCCGCAAGCCCAACACCTCCTATTCTGTCACTGAGAAAGGCCGAAAAGCATTCAGTAATCACATCAATGCATTAACCTCCCTGTTGGGAATAAAATGAGATATATGTGGAGCTCAATAGAAGATACTTTAAGGAAATACTTCCAGTTTAGAGGCAGATCAGGCCGCAGGGAGTTCTGGACCTGGGCAATCATGGTGCTTGCGGTATCGGTCGTGGTAGTCTGCACGTTGGCAGGGCTTTCCTTTATTCTTGACAACGCGTACAACAGCGTGCTGTCAAGCGTGTACAAATGCATTCTAATCTCATTAGGATTGTTCTGGTTTGCAATGTTCATTCCGTCTTTGACGGTATCCGTACGCCGTCTGCGTGATGCAGGCATCTCTCCATGGACGCTTCTGATTCCAGCTGCACTATGCATATTTACATTCATTGTGTTGGTGGACATCGGCCTTTCAAATATGGACGGCTCTACAGCCCGTTATTCGGATGCCTTTGCATTCATTCTTTCCTCTGTCACAGCAATGACTGTATTCACCTTCCTTATTCTTTTCTGCTTACCGCCCAAAAAGTAACATGAAATCTAAAGGTGGTCATAAGGATAACCACATGACAGGATGCGGCGGATGTCTCACTGTCATTGCAATAGGTTTTTCAATTCTATTGGTTGCAATTGCATGGATATATATTGACGATACTAGGACAAGGAAAAAGTACATGGAAGATCCTGAGCCTGCACACAGGGATATAGTTGAAGGTTATGCCGGTATTGAGTTTCCACCATACAAGCTGGTTGAGACAATAATGAATCCAAGAAGAGGCAGGTTTGAATGGAGCGACACCATAAGAATGGAGTTCCTGGAAGTCCCGGACGCTTCATTTTATGAGAGAATAAAAAACGCCTGTGAACAGGAATATCATTTGCATAACGAAGAAACAACTATAACATATAGGCCTTGACACTTTGATAAAGAACAAAACAAATACCATTTCAGTTTCAATGCCTTCTACAACCAGACAATGTATGATACCGTTAGAAACGCTTTTATTTCAAGAGAAGTTCCAAAAGATTTTGTTCAGGGAGACCGTAATTATGAAATCTATTTACCTGTCTTTTCCAAAGAGTGGATAATAGTAACAGGTATTCATTAATACAATTGAACATTATATGAAACTGAAACAGCTTATTCTAAAGTGGTGGATCTGGCCATTACCTCTACTCATACTTCAGGTAATACAGCTTTTTCTTGTCAGAAGAACATTACACACCAGTGCGGGTATATCGGACTGTATGCTCAAGATTATCAATTTTCAGGATGCCATAACAAAAATCAGCATCATCCTGCTACTTGCAAACGTGGGCCTCTGGGTATATTATCTCATCAAGAAACAGGGCAAAGCCATACTTGGGCATTTGGTTATGATGGGAGGTACGCTGGCCCTATTCCTTTGGAACTTTATAGGGATAGGCGTATGGTGGATGTTCAACAGCGATTTGGTGGATAATTTCGGAAAAGAACATCCCATTCCGCAGAATGTGGATTACTGTGAACCGCTCCCTTCATTCCGTTCTGAACGTGTTGATGAATTCGGAAACACTCTTAAAACTGATATATCCGATCTGTTTAATCCCGATGACAGCTCTACATGGCTTCAGGTCTGTCAAGGTTTTCAGGGCGGAATGTACAAGTACAGTTTTTATATATCCCAAGAGTTTGATGACGGTGAAATCTGGTTGGAGTGCTATGAAGCGACCGATAACATACAACTGTCAAAAAAGAGGATAACAGACAGTACAGTTCAAAAGATAACCCCAGAAGACAAGGGAAAAATCACTGAACCAAGAGAGTTTTCCATTTATGAAGGTGTCTGGGGCGATTTCTATCTTGCCCGTTTTGAAGTGTGGTACATTGATTATGCCACCCGTACCAAGCGTAAACTTACAGAGAAGATATACAAGGTGGAGGGTTGGATGAGATAATAAAATGTGGAAAAGGGGACTGTCCCCTTTTCCACCCACATTTTTATTGACGCTTATCGATGATCTTGGCGGTCGGATAGGCATCAGGATTGAAAGTAACCTGATCCTCAGTTACGCCAAATGAGACATCATGTATTGTGACAGAAGCAATAGCGACTTTGGATGAAAGGCTGATAGGATAATAGGTGGCTTTATCCACTACAAGATCCATCTTCTTGGGATCATCCTTAGACTTGTTATCCTTGGATTTCTTGCACTTGAGATACCACGCATTGTCTGTTTCACTCTTTAGCTTTACGTCATAACCTTTTGTGATTCCCGACAGCATATCATCGGCATTTGATTCTGCTCCCGCATTCTTGGACGCATTATCAATAGTGAGCTCATTCTTGTTGGCGTCATAAGTCCAGGTGGTCTCTCCGTCACCCCATGTTACGGTTCCGCCATCGGCCAAACGTCCACAGTACTTATCACCTAAAGACATGATTTGGGTTGAGATATTGCCCACCAGAAGGATCTTAATGTCCATAGTCATTATGAGACCTTCACTTTTATGCTTCTCCATCTCAGCATCCATACGTGAAACGATCTCCTCTGCTGACTGAGCAAATAATGTAGTTACACTCATCAAGGCGGTTACCGCCATCAGTAATACTTTCTTCATAGCTTCATTGTTTAGTCCTTTTGTGCGAATGTAGTAAAAAAATCAAAATGTGGAAAAGGGGACTGTCCCCTTTTTCACATGGAGGAAATAACGTATCTTCGTGACTCAGAACAGATAACCCTAACCAAAAAAATGACGAGACTTAACAGAGGACTTACATGGTTGTCGATGGCAATTGCCGGAATCGCAGCCATGACAGTATCATGTGCCGGACAGGCCGGAAAACAGGAGAAGGAACTTATGACAGTTGGAAACCCATTCATGCCCTTATGGGAGCATATCCCCGACGGCGAGCCTTATGTATTTGAGGATCCCGATAATCCGGGCAAGCAGCGTGTTTATGTATACGGATCACATGACAGCCGCATCACCGACTACTGCGGACGTGAGCTTGTGGTATGGTCTGCACCCGTTGAGGACCTGCATCACTGGCGTTATGACGGTGAAATTCTTAAGGTAGACAAGAACGCACAGGGCAACCCAATAAGCCGCAGCGGCCTGGCGGACGTCCTGTTTGCCCCTGACGTGACTCTGGTTACAGCCCCTGACGGCACCAAGACCTACTATCTCTACCCCAATGACCAGGAGGGTGGCAGAAACGGCCTCATAGCCAAGAGTTCACGCCCTGACGGCCCGTTTGAGGTCTGCAACTGGAGCAAGGAGAACCCCAACCGCGCCGATGGCGTGCTGGCATTTGACCCCGCAGTGTTTGTGGATGATGACGGCAGGATTTACGGTTACTGGGGATTTGAGCGCTCATATGCAGCAGAGCTTGATCCTGCCACCATGGCAACTGTAAAGCCGGGTACAAAGATTGTGGAGGATATGGTTCCCGGCCGATACATGGACGGCGTGTTCAAGTTCTTTGAGGCATCATCCATACGTAAGATACAGGATAAGTACGTATTCATATACAGCCGATTCACTCTGGAGGGTGAGTTCGGTCTGCCTTCATCGAACTATACTCTGGCCTACGCATACAGCGACAACCCTCTGGGCCCCTGGACCTACGGCGGTACTGTAATAGATGGCCGTGGACGTGAGATCAATGAAAAGGGTGAGCCTATCGCATCAGGTACGATCGATGGCAACACACACGGCGGAATATGTGAGATTAACGGACAGTGGTACGTATTCTATCACCGTCAGACCGGTACCGATGAGTATGCGCGCCAGGCTATGGTAGCTCCCATAGATGTCAAGGTTACACCGGGCCCCGGCGGTAAGGTTGAGATATCGGAGGGTGAGTACAACTCTGAGGGTTTCTCTCTTGACGGATTGGATCCGCTGGAGCGTCACTCGGCAGGTCTGGCTTGCTGGTACACCGGCCCCAGACTAGCTATTCATGAGTGGCCTAACAACACCTTCTTTGGTTCTTACGTTGCTGCCACTTACGGCACAGACAACAAGTTTGAGAAGCCATTCGCCCTGGAGAACAACACCAATCCCGTGGTGAACAACACTGACGGATCTATTGTTGGTTACAAGTATTTCAACTTTGACGCCACTGCAGGACGCAAGAACGTAAAGCTGTTGCTTAACCTTATTCCTGAGGGTGTAGACGGTACAATTACCGTTATGATTGATAGGCCTTGGGAGTCTAAGGGCGGCAAGGTACTGGGGCAGATTGAGATTAAGGCTGGTATGGCTCAGAAGCCTACGGAGATTGGCGTTAAGTTGCCGGAGTTGGGAGAGTTTAGCGGGAAGCACGCGGTGTACTTTACTTTTAGTTCGGAGAGTAAGGAGAAATCTATTTGCTCGCTTTTGGATTTCCAGTTTAAGTAAATTGCCATACGGCGGGTTGCTCGCCGCATGGCGGCTCGGTATTTTTTGACTTTTATGGCCCTTCCAGGGCCTAAAAAGTCGCTAGCTGGAAACGTATTATTGTATTAGAAGCATTTTACCTTTTTTTAATTTGGGGCGGCGACGCCCCAAATCCGTTCCGCGACATTCCATGTCGCTCCACTCTGCCGGCCTTCCAGGCCGGGTAAAACGAAACCCCGACAACGCTTTGCTGTCGGGGTTTCGTTTTACTGGGTGCAGCTGGAAACCGAGTTGGTGGGTGCAGCTGGAAACCTGTTTACTTTACGGGAATGCTGTCAACGCGGGCCTGGTGGCGACCTCCTTCGAAGGGGGTGTTCAGGTACTCGTCCATGATCTTGCGGGCCATATCGTTGTCGATAAAGCGGCCAGGCATGACAAGTACGTTGGCATCATTGTGCTGACGGATGAGGTGTGCAATCTCGGGGATCCAGCAGAGTCCGGCGCGAATACCCTGATGCTTGTTCAGAGTCATGGAGATACCCTCTCCGCTGCCGCACATGGCTATACCCTTCTCTACCTCTCCGTTCTCTATGCCACGGGCCAGTGCATGGCCGTAATCGGCATAGTTGCAACTATCGGGAGAGTAGGTGCCGTAGTCCTTGAACTCCAGCCCCTTCTCCTTCAAGTATTCTATCACGAACTGCTTCAACGGGAAAGCAGCGTGGTCACTAGCTATTCCTATCATTACTTAAGCAATGACTTTACCTGAGCATATACGTTATCGGCGGTGAAGCCCAGCTTCTCATCGAGCACCTTGTAAGGAGCAGAGAAACCGAATGAGCTCAGACCCCAAACCTTACCGCTGGCACCTACAAGACCCTCAAGGGTTACAGGCAGACCTGCAGTGAGACCGAACTTCTTCTTGTTACCGGGCAGGATGCTGCGCTGGTAAGCCTTAGACTGGCTGCGGAACAGGCCCTCTGAAGGAACGCTTACGATGCGGCACTTGATGCCGTCCTGACGCAGAAGCTCAGCACCGGCAACCAGAGTTGATACCTCTGAACCTGAAGCGAGCAGGATTACGTCAAAGTCAGCGTCTGAACCTGCAACGATGTAAGCACCCTTGGCAGCCTGGCTGTAGTCATTACCTGCGGGCAGAGTCTTGATGTTCTGACGGCTCAGGATAAGACCTGTAGGTGAAGTGGTATTCTCCATAGCGAGCTTCCAAGCCTGAGTGGTCTCGTCGCTGTCAGCGGGACGCAGAACAAGCATTGAGTTCTTGCCCTTGTGAGTCTTGAGCTTCTCCATGAGACGGATCTGTGCCTCCTGCTCAACGGGCTCATGTGTAGGACCGTCCTCACCTACGCGGAATGCATCGTGAGTCCAGATGAACTTAACGGGGAGCTCCATGAGAGCAGCCATACGTACGGCGGGTTTCATGTAGTCTGAGAATACAAAGAAGGTACCGCAAGCGGGGATAACACCACCGTGCAGAGCCATACCGATGCAGCAGCAAGCCATGGTGAGCTCAGCTACGCCAGCCTGGAAGAATGCACCGCTGAAGTCACCCTTAACCATGTTGGTTGTATACTTGAGGAAACCGTCGGTCTTATCAGAGTTGCTCAGGTCAGCACTTGCGCAGATCATGTTGGGAACCTGCTGTGCGAGCTGGCTCAGAACTGCAGCTGAAGCTGAACGTGTGGCGTCATCGGCCTTCTGCTCAACCTTGCTCCAGTCAACCTTGGGAGCCTTGCCGCTGAACCACTCCTTGAGCAGGGCAGCCTTCTCAGGGTTAGCCTTCTCCCATGCAGCCTTGCGGGCATACTTGGCATCCATGATCTTACGCAGCTCCTTGGCGCGGTCAGCATAGAGTTTCTTGACCTCGGGGAAGATCTGGAAAGGATTCTCGGGATCACCGCCCAGAGCCTTGATGGTGTTGGTGTAAGCATCACCGCCAAGAGGAGCACCGTGAGTCTTGCAGTTACGCTCGTAGCTGGTACCATCGGCCTTGAGGGCACCCTTACCCATGATGCACTTACCGATGATGAGGGTGGGCTTGCCATTGGCGTTCTGAGCCATGGTCAGGGCACCACGGATCTGGTCAACATCGTTACCGTTGATCTCATATACGTTCCAACCCCATGCGCGATACTTGGCAGCAGTGTCCTCGGCGGTTACCACCTTAGTCTCTGTTGAGAGCTGGATATCATTTGAATCATAGAACATGATGAGGTTGTCAAGGCCCAGAGTACCTGCAATACGGCCGGCGCCCTGTGAGATCTCCTCCTGGATACCACCGTCAGATATGTAGGCGTAGATCTTGTGGTTCATTACCTCCTCACCCAGTACGGCTGCCAGATGCTTCTCAGCAATAGCGGCACCTACTGCAAATACGTGGCCCTGACCAAGAGGACCTGAGGTGTTCTCAATACCGCGTGCTACCTCAAGTTCGGGGTGACCGGTTACGGGTGAGCCCCACTGACGCAGTGTAGCCAGCTCCTCCATTGAGAACTTGCCGGTAAGAGCAAGCTGAGAGTAAAGCATGGGAGCCATATGGCCGGGATCAAGGAAGAAACGGTCACGACCCTCAAACTTCATGTTGCGGGGATCATACTCCAGGAACTCGCTGAAAAGCACGTTAATGAAATCAGCGCCACCCATAGCACCACCGGGGTGACCGGACTTGGCCTTCTCGACCATAGATGCAGCCAGAATACGGATATTGTCGGCTGCCTTGTTCATCAATTCTTTACTGTTCATTGTTATAATTTGTTTAGTTTGAATTTTCGCAGTAGCTTGCAAATTTAGGCCTTTTTCTTTACTTTTGCAACCATTACAAAACATACTGACCTAAACAAAATGAAGAAATCAATTATCATCAGCCTGGCATTGCTGCTACCGCTGGCACTATGTGCAGAAATTACCAAAAAGGAAGACATCAACAAGGATAACCTCTACAAGTTCAGAGGTAGCATGACCCAATATGAGGACCCCGGTGTGACCTACTCAAAGGCACCCAAGGGATTCAAGCCTTTCTACATGAGCCACTACGGCCGTCACGGTTCACGTTACCTGCTCAACACACCGCAGTACAATGACCCGTACACCATGCTCAAGCAGGCAAATGACAAAGGCGTGCTCACCGACTTTGGAAAGGACGTGCTCAGACGTATCGAGATCATGGCCAAGGATGCCGACGGACATCTGGGTGACCTCACCATCGTAGGACAGCAGCAGCATCGCGGCATTGCCCGCCGTATGGTCAGGAACTATCCTGAGATATTCAACAAGAACAGTACGATCGTGGCCCGTTCAACCACATCACACCGCGTTATTGCCAGTATGACATCGGCCCTGATGGAGTTCTCATCCATACTGCCCAAGATGAACATTGACTTTAACGACAGTGACTTTGACAAGGGTTACATGAACTCTGAGGACAGAGCCATAAACAGCGCCAAGAACAGCCGTGAGAGAAACGCCGCTGTCAACGCATTCAACGCAAAGCACAACAACCCCGAGCGTCTTATGTGCGCCCTCTTTACAGATACCACTTTCATCACAAGATATGAGAGGACATCATCATCGGGATCCGTATCCGTATCAGACCGTTCCGATGACCTTTACACCAAGATCTATGACATTGCAGCCAATATGGGCAGCCACTCATACCTGGGCTTTGACCTGGATGACGTGTTCACATATGACGAGTGGTATGACTGCTGGCTCCAGAACAACCTCTACTGGTTCTCTGTATCAGGTTATCACAACCTGACCCAGAACGTGGTTCCTTATGGCCATGCGACTCTGCTTCAGGATTTCCTGGACAAGGCCGATGCAGCCATCGCGGCAGGTACCCCCGCAGCCAACCTGCGCTACGGACATGACACAGCCCTCTATCCCCTGCTCTGCCTCATGGAGGTGAACGACTGCGCATACGCCCCCGAGAACATTGAGGACCTGGCCACCAAGTGGGTGAATTATGACATCGTACACATGGCCAGCAACCTGCAGCTCATATTCTTCAAGGATAAGAAAGGCACCATCCTGGTAAGGGCTCTGCTTGATGAGAGAGAGGCCAAACTGCCGGTTGAGTGCTACAAGGATGCCAAGGGTAATGAATACACCTACTTCTACGAGTGGGACAAGGTTGAGCAGTACTACCGTGATATCCTGGCCCGCTGGACATGTATCAGAGCTGAGCTTACTGAGAATAAATAAAAGATGAAAAGGCTTGCAATAGGCATAGACATAGGCGGTCAATCCACCAAATGCGGAGTAGTTACACGAGATGGGATCATACTCGCACAGAGTGTCATCACCTCTTTGATTGATAACTTTGACGAGTATCTGAGAGTACTTACCTATACCATCAATGAGCTCACAGACAAGACGTCACACATAGGCACACCCATGGGTATAGGCATAGGTGCCCCAAACGCGAACCGCATTGACGGCACCATACGTTTTGCCCCCAACCTGAGATGGGCACGTGATGCCCAGGGCAACCCCACCATAGTGTATCTGGCAGACCGTCTGGAGGCCGAGACCGGGCTCCATGTAAGGATAACCAATGATGCCAACGCTGCTGCCCGCGGAGAGAGAATCTATGGTATTGCCAAGGGGCTGGATGACTTTATAATGATTACCTTGGGTACAGGCGTGGGCGGCGGTATCATATCAAACAAACGCCTTGTTTACGGTCATGACGGTTTTGCAGGTGAGCTGGGGCACGTATGCGTGGAACGCGGCGGCCGCCAGTGCAACTGCGGGCTCAGGGGCTGCCTGGAGACATACGCCAGCGCAACGGGTGTGGCACGCACTGCCCGTGAGTTCCTGGAGAGAGACAACAGCGACAGCCTGTTGCGCAAGCTGGACCCGCAAAAGATATCATCAAAGGATATCTATGATGCAGCCAAGCAGGGTGACCGGATGGCCAAGGAGGTGTTCCTCTATACCGGCCGCATACTGGGTCAGGCACTGGCTGATTTCGTCAAGTTCAGCTCACCCCAGGCTATTGTGCTTTTTGGAGGTCTTACCAAGTCACGCGAGTTCTTCCATGACGCCATGGTACAGGCCATGAACGACAACCTGCTACAGGTATGGAAAAACAAGATTGAGATACGCTACTCATCCCTTAAGGAGTCCGATGCAGCCATACTGGGTGCAAGCTCCATGGTTTGGTAACAGGCATATAATAAAAAATGGATGGCGGCCAGGAGACTGACCGCCATCTTTATTTATGGGTTTGAAGGTTTACTTGCGCTCGTCCTCCTTCCAGTTCTTGTCAATAAACTCCTCACGTGACAGAGCGGCTGCAATGATATCGCTGGCGCTCTTTATTATCTGGCTCTTGATCTGGGTAGTGCTCACACCTGGGGTATAGGGGAAATAGACAACCTCCTTGCCGGGTTGGTTCTTCATCCACTCCAGTCCCTCCAGGTACTTGCCCTTCCAGTCATCACCAATGGTGACGATATCTATGTTCTCACGCTGAAGCTGCGCGATCTCTGTCAGCTTGGTCTGCTTAACCACCTTGGTAACGCATTTGATGGAGGCCACGATACGTGCTCGCTGCTCAAAAGGTATGATAGGTTTCATGCCCTTGTATTCCTCAATCAGTTCATCCGTACTTACGCCCACAATCAGTTCATCACCAAGTGCGGCCGATTTCTCCAGAATGTTGAGATGACCTATGTGAAACAGGTCAAAACTGCCAGATGTAAATACTCTTTTCATTTCCTTCTCTTTTTTCTTCTTGTCAAGCTGTCCATGCCCCCATAGTTAGCCTTGAGGTCATTGATATCAACCCCCTCATATCCGTGCTCCAGATCGCAATAGTCATGGAAATGAGAGTCACGCTTATCGGCCGGAGGAGGAGTCATGAAATCATCGCCATACAGCACTGAGAGGAACCCCTCGGGGTGCTCAGGCGCACAGAACGTATGACCCTCGAACTCACACGGCTGGGGAGTGCCGAACACAGACTTATGATATGCCTTGAACCCGTCATCATGAGTCATGACGTAGTTGCAGTTCTTCTTACCCTCAAACTCGGTAAGCACCTTATGGGTACGGCGGTGCAGTCCCTCCTTTGACACAAGTTTCTGCAGCAGGCGCAGCAGGATTGAGCTCATGCCCTTGCCATGCTTGTACGGATCCCTGTAGATGAGATACATCATGCGGCGCTTAAGGTTGAAACGGTAGTAATGCCATGCCCTGAGCAACTTGTTATCGGGCACTGAGTCAAGGGGGAATATATCCATGTATATGCCGCCTACATAACCCAGGTAGAAACGCTCTACCAGAGTAGTACTCTTATCCTCAAGCTTGGCAAAATATTTGGGGTAGTTAATGTCATTGTTGTAGGCAACTATTGAGAACGGCTCCGGGAACCACTCACGTGCATGCTCTACAAGCAAGTCATAATCACTGCGCATAAGAGCTATGTCCAGATCATCATCCCATGGGATGAATCCCTTGTGACGGAGTGCACCAAGGAGTGTTCCTGCAATCACATAATACTTGATTCCATGCTCTTTGCAAACTTTGTCAATGGCATCCAGAAGCACCACGCTCCTAAGCTGGAACTGCCTTAAATCATAGTTATACGGCTGGTCTGATTTCATGATCAATGTCTGTTTATCTTTCCAAAGGACTTGATACTGGTATATTTACGCCAAAGGTTCAGACGGCGCTGAGAAGGTACGCCGTGCCTGTCTATATAATCCTGAGCCTGCTCCAGCATGCGGCGGCAGCACTGTCCGTCCAGATGCGGGTCATAGTTCTCAACAATCCAACGTCTCTTACCGGCGGCATCGGGATCACCTGTAGCCTTGTCATATGCGCTTACAAGCATATCCGGATCATCAATATTCTCCCAATATATATCTTTAGCTATGGTTCTGAATGTAACTACCGGGCGGTCCAGCAGAAGGAACTCATATACGGATGATGACGTGTCACTTATCATCACGTCACTCATCATCTGGTATCGGGTGACATTCTCTGACGCCTCAATGTAGATGGCATCATTACGGCCCGATGCCCACTCCCTGTACTCATCGGTCCATGCCTTTGCGGTAAGCGGATGGAACTTGAGGATAAGCAGTATGTCACGCTGGGCGCAAAGCTGCTCAAGTGCAGGCTTGAGGTAAGGCAGTGAGGTGAGTTTTGGAGAGAACGTGGGAGCATAGAGCACTACCTTGCTCTTGCCGTACTGCTCCAGCAGACGCTGTTTCTCATCATCGTAGTCATGCAGATGACGGAATATCCAGTCCTGCTTGGTCCAGCCGGTCTCACGCACCTCAAAATCCTTGTATTTTAGGGCCAATGCCTCAAAATGCGACGTAAAGTACGGACCCTGGGTAAAGTATGTATCAAAATAACGGCGGATGATCCAATGGTCCTTCTTCTCGGCGGCATAGCCGT
>Ga0265298_10004042_pt1 | contig 18970 bp, 27 predicted proteins | sample AusTroGonzalo_MG_3_FD_193486 | JGI IMG/M metagenome (GOLD analysis project Ga0265298, IMG submission 193486) | Bovine rumen microbial communities from tropical cattle in Woodstock, Queensland, Australia - Gonzalo_01 | ecosystem: Host-associated > Mammals > Digestive system > Stomach > Rumen ... | reverse complement strand
AGAGTATTTATACTTAGGAACAATATTAATCAGGATATTTTTACAACACTCAAGAGCATGTGTTGTAATATTATTACCACGAATATCCTGTAGATTCCATAGTGTTTTATTTCTTCTTTCAGATTGGATTACATTAGAAATTGCTGTCTCATAGATCTTATTATATATATCAGCATCGAACTTACTGAGAAGAATATCATATATAGATAGAAGAAACTCAGTAGTATTATGAGGATGTCGATACATATAATGACATAGAAGAGGTATAATGATATTCATAATAAGACTGATCTTCATCAGCATCATAGCATGTCTATCATTATACTGAAGGTTAGGATTATTCTTATTAACCCAATTAAGATGAAGAGAGTAATTATCTCTATTCATCAATCCTGCTTTGTAGAATATACTACCAGACATGAAGTACTTATCAATGTCATAGAAGAAAGCATCTACAGAATAAGCAGGTTCGTAATCTATTAGATACTTGGTAATATAATATCTTAGAAGTAACTCATGTTCTTTATCATAGAACTTCTCAAAATAATTCATATAACGAGTCATATGCTCTGTCATATCAGGAGTCCCATATGATCTCTTAACTTTCAATACAAAAGTATCTAAATCTAGATTAGGAGTTTCCATATTTAAATACTCTGATATATTTAATAGGATAGCTCCTTTAGTGTATCTAAAGATAATATCTTCCTCATCAGGAATCCACTCATCAACAGGGATAAACTTCTGAGGTTCATATATTTTATCTTCTAATGGGTTTATTAAAGATTCGGCCATCTTTATCAACCTCCAGTAAGAAATTACAACTCTATACTATACTGTTGAAAATTTATTTAATATTAAATTTGAGGTTATAAGAGTCCATGTAATTTTAATTTATATTTTAGAGAGGAAATAATTTCTTCTAATTTATCATTTTCTTCTTTTAGTTTCTTATTCTCTTCTGTTAATCTCTCAACTTCAGAGAATGCATTCATTATATTTTCTTCTACCACTTTATGTACTTCATCAAAGTCATCAAAGAAATCTACTATTTTAGTTTCGTCTTTATTTTTATTCTTTTTAAATATCATCTATATTCCTTATTAACTAACTAAATACTTATAATATTCTCTTATAGATTTAAATGCACGAGTAGCCAACTTTCTTTCTTTAGGATTTATAGTAGAAGGATCTAATGCTGTATAATTATTATTCTTGCTATAGTTTCTAACTGAAATTATAAAATTAGCTATATATCTTAATGTCTCATTTTTATAAATATATACAGGAATATTTCCTGAACTAGAAAAATCCATTTCTTTATAATTCTTTCTGATAAAACCTTCATCATACTTAATTCTGATACAATTTACTATACCATTGAAATTATCTATAATACGATCTGCTACGTTATCAAAATCTCTCAATAAGTCTTCATACTGATTACATTTATGAACTAACTCTGCATATTTCTGTTCAAAATAATCAGCTTTCTCTTGAGCTTCTTTAAGTTGTTCTCTAAGAGTCTTTTCTTCTTTAAGAGACTCTACACTATTCTTAATCTCTTCAATATTGTTAGTGATTGCAGTATGTTGATCAATCGTCACGTTTGGCATTTACTATATATTCCTCCCCTTCTAGTATATCCGTAGATGCAAAGTTTCCATATAGTTTATATAGATTATCATCAACTTCTATTTTAAAATTTTCCAAATCTTCATATAATTTATTTTTGTATTCATCTATTTCTTTTTGTGTTTTATTTTTCTCTATAATAACCCATAATTCTGCTATGGATAATCCTAGTATAAATATATATAACCTAAATAAGCTTATAGGAATTAGAGCTATTAATACTATTCTTTCTACTTTATTTAAGTCATCTATCTTTTCTTCTAGTTTATGTAATCTATATCTTAATTCTACTTTATCTTTTTCATTCATAGATATAAATATCCATATTATTAATATCATTAAAGTATTTAATAAGTATAGGTCTTACATCAGACCACTTCAATCCTCCTAGACCACAACCCAGTTTAGGAATTGCTACAGATTCTATAATATTTTGGTCAGATAACCAGAAATCTCTAAGCTTTCTACATCCTTCTTCTATCCATTCTATTCTAGAAGGATCTTTCCAATGATCTTTAGTAGCAAAGTTGATTACTACAGTATGATCTTGAACTGTATAATATATACCACCAGGTTTTAGAGCACCAGAATTACATACTACTTTATATGCTTCAAAATTGATAGGATACTTATATTTAAAATCTAAAGCTAATCCTGCTCCCATAACTCCTTTACAGTTAACAGGGTTTATATAAGCATCATATTTAGTATCAAACATATTACCATGAACAAAATGTATCATATTTCATCATCCTCGCCAATATATGGAATATCATCAACTCGAAACTCTCCTGGCATGAATATATGATAGGTTCTAGGTTTTAAACCATTATTAAATCTTGTATATGGATTATTATTTCTAATCATATTACTAGTTTCATTTATAGCATTTTTTAAAGCATAAATATCAAAAGCAGGATTATAAGTCTCATATGGATGATTCTCTTCATATATTTCTTTAAAAGTAGCTCCTATAGGAAGAGCTGCTTCACTAGTAGATACAACATCTAATACATCAATAAGATCTTCTGATAAAACAGTTTGTCCTTGTTTTTCATAATTTATACCACAAAGTCTTCCAACTGCTCTGCCATACTTATCAATAATAGAGTCTTTATATTCAAGAACTTCTCTATAACCATCATTAGCAGATTGCAGAGAGGCTATCTTTCTTTTCATATCTCTGCATTCTTCTACAGCAATTTCATAGTTATGGCTAAGAACTTCCAATTTATTTTTCAGTAGTTCATTCTCTTCTTTTACTTTATCATACATTTTAGATTTTTCAAAAATATTGATCATAAATTCTCCAACTCTTCTATCAATATCTGCCATAAATATATAAACCTCCTATTAAATATAATGGATAGTAATAGAATATTTATTCATCAAAAATAACATTATAGTAATATTTAAGGTTTCTATATAATTGGCGGTTGCGGATGGCACGAGTGCGGGATGTTGGTTACAACCAAAAAGGAAATAGAAATAAAAAGATTGGAGCTCACAAAGCTAGTGGGCTCCAATCTCATTTTTATATTATATCTTTCTAACAGGTTTTACTTTACCTATTTTCTTTGCTGTTGGTACATTCTTAATCCTACCAACAGTAGATATATTCTTAACTTTATTCTTATTAGTATTTTCTTCTTCAGGAGCAGGAGTATTATCCTTCTCCTGTTGTTTCTGTCGTTTTTCTTCTAATCTTTTCTTTTTCTGAAGCTCTCTTTCAAGATCTTGTCTTGTAGTGAGCTTCTTATCCATATCTTCAAATTCTTTGATGAATTTTGATCTATTATATTCTTCTCCATATGCTTTGTATATATATTTTTGAAACAGCTGTTTTAAATTCATAAATAGATATGCAAAGTATAGAGTTTTTACATATCCAACTACACCAGCTGGGTTTCTGATATGCTTATCATCTTTATAAACAGCTTTAGGAACTTTAGATTTAAGTTCATCTACAAATAGATCTTTCTCCATAAATACATGTAGATATGTATAGAAGAAAGCAGGATCATCTGAATAGAACTGAACTCTATAGTTGTTTAGATTCTGTTCTCCTTTATTAACCTTCTTATCTATAGGTAGGAATTTAATTACTACATCGTAGTAAAAATTCTCTACAGTCTCAGAAGGCATCTTCATATAACAGAAGTAATGATCATTCCTATCATCGTAGTATAATTTATAATATATATTACCAGCTTCTCTTAATAGAAGCTTATCAAACTTTTCTGTGTATTCTTTTTTATATACATCTCTTCCAGAGAATATGGAAGAGCCTCTTCCCATGGGATTATCTATATATTGTTTAAAGGTCATTTCCATAATAAGAACTTCTCCCTTACATTAACTTTTTTAATATAAAGTTAAATATACTATCATTAGGTACTATAGCCTTCTTTTTAATCTGATTAGGTCAACATTTTGATAATAAATAAACTCGATAGAAAGGAGAAGGATTATGGTTAGTTACGGTAAGCAAGAAGTAAGAGTCTACTACCAGAAAAGTACTAAAAATAAATCCTTCATTGAAATATATTCTTATCTCAAAAGCCAAGGGATAGAAAACTGTAAGTTCCACTTACAGCTATTTGATCCAGCTCTGGCAGCTATTGATCCTCATGATCCTAACTTGTCTTACGATATGAAGCTTAGGGTTCTGAGAGAGTGTAGATTTAATTACTGGTATTTTATTCGAGAAGTTGTAAGAATACCATCTTCAGGTACTAATAGAGGTATCATGTATGAGCTCAATAGGGCAAACTTAGCTCTATCTTTCTGCTGCTCAATGAACCTTAATATATTTGAAGAGATTCCTCGTCAGTGTGGTAAGACCACTGCAGTTCTTACATGGATTCTCTGGTTGTTTAACTTTGGTACTGATAATGCAGAGATTAGCTTCCTGAATAAGAGACTGCAAGATGCTACTTATAACCTAGGTGAGCTTAAAGGAATTAGAGATCTACTTCCTGAGTATCTTAAGATGAACTCTACATATACTACAGATGGTAAGAAGATTAAACCTAGAAGTAATGTAGAGACCATACAGCATCCATTTAATGGTAATATCATTCGTACTGTTGCATCAGCAAGAAACCAAACTTCTGCTGCATCGCTAATGAGAGGTAGAACTGTACCTATTATATACGCAGACGAATGGGCATTCGTACCATATAACTATGTAATATATCCTAACATGGTTCCTGCATTTATGACTGCAGCAAACTATGCTAGAGCTAATGGTAAACCTTCAGGTATGATTATTACAACAACTCCTGGTGTACTTACTACCGATGAAGGTCTTTATGCATTCCATCAGAAAGATGCTGCTACTCAATTCAATGAGAAAATTTTCTATGGTGCTAATTATCAACAGTTGATGGATATCATCAACTCAAATCAAAATAGCAATTTTGTATATATCAAATTCACTTATCAGCAACTTGGTAAGAGCGAACAATGGTTTAAGCAGATCTGTATCAACATGCAGTTGGATTGGCCTGCTATTAGAAGAGAGATTCTTCTAGAGTGGTCCCAGTCCAATAGTAACTGCCCATTCTCCCAGGAAGATCTTGATATTATTAAGTCTCTTGTTAAGAATCCTATAAATACTATGGTATTCTTTAACAAGTTTAGCTTTAATATCTATGAGCAGCTTAATAACTTTAATCTAAATAGATATCCTCCTCTGATTGGTGTTGACGTATCTGGAGGTTATAATAAGGATAGTTCTGCTATAACTATAGTAGACAGTTATACAACAAAGGTTGTAGCAGATTTCAATTGCAACTATATATCTACACCAGAACTAGCATCTCTACTTATGGAACTGGTTAAATATCTTCCTAATGCTGTTATTAATATAGAGCGAAATGGTGGATATGGAGCCAGTGTACTAGCTAAACTGGTTAGATCTTCTATTAAAAGAAATCTCTGGTACACTATAGAAGATAGAGTACTGGAAGAGAGATTTGGTGGAACAGGTCCTGTACAAAGAAGATCTCAAAAGATTAGAGTATACGGATCTGATTCCAGTAAGAGAAAAAGAGATGAGTTAATAGAAATCCTAAGAGATAGAGTAGAGTATCATAAAGATAAAATAGTGTCTCCTATACTGTATAATGAACTATGTGGTATGGAGATAAAAAAGAATGGTAAAGTAGAGCATTCTATAAACTCACATGATGACGGAATCTTCTCATGGCTCTGGGCTCTTTATATGTATTACTCTGGTTCTGATCTTAAGACTAACTGGGGTATTGAGAGAAGAGTGTTAAAAACAGATGCTGATCTTGAAGAAGCTGTATTTGGTATTGATGATAATAAAGAAGATATAATTCAGGATATTGATCTTATAGAAGATGAGCAAGTAGAAGAACAGCTAAAAACTATTAAAGCAACCAGTGCTGTTCTATATGAGGATTGGGTAAAGTCTGAACATGAGAAAGATGAGCAGGCTATGCAGAAAATCCTTGCTACTAAGCTAGGAAGAATGGCTTATCAACAGAAATATAACGCTGTTCTTACTGAAGATCAAACTAGAATTACTACTATACCAGATGAAGTATTCAATCCAGCTTATGGACTAGATGATGATGAGTATTACAATCCTAATGTGGGTAATATGAATAACATGTCTAAGAAATCTTTAGCTGATCAGTTTGATGCTTTCATGGCTGGTAATCTTACTAACAGATACTAAAAAATAAACTGGGGTTTGGAGAGGGGTGATTAGCCCCTCTCCTTTTTCAGCTTCTGGTTGCAATAGAACCAGAAGCAGAAGTTGTTGAATGCCACAGTCCAGAATGCCAGAGCAAAGCTCATGGCAGTGATCACGAGGCCTTCCTCGTGAACCTTAAAGCCGAGAATGGCGATGATCATAAAGATTGCAGACACAAGAGCATTGCCCAGAGTTTTGCTGGAGGCAAGGTTCTTGTTGCTTTCACTAATAGCATACTTCATTTTATTATCCCCTTCTGGTTTTAACGAGTATCCTTCTCTTTATTTTTATTTAATAGAATACATTATAATAGAGAGTGAATTGAATAGTACTCAACCCACTCTCTAAGGCTATCAAGCCTTCATTTTATTACTGTTTCCAGAATAACAATTACTGGTTATAGGGAATCTAACTCCAGGATTCTTGAATAGTTCATAGTATTCTTGCTGGAGTTTATATTTTTCCAGTTCTTTGTTATCAGGACCAGTTACTCTGACAGTTCTTTCGAACTTTTCAGAGAGTTTCATGTATCTCACCTCCTTTCAGAGTTGGGATACAAGTTAGATAGTATCTGTTGCTGCAGATACTATCTATACTTATTCAATACTATATTATATAACTATAAATATCGACTTTTACAAATTAAAAAATAATGGGATGGTATAATATTACCATCCCATATATTTATTTCAAATAACCATCTTGAATAGTTATTCCAATATTCTCTTCACAATACGTTTTATATTTTCCACATATAGGATCAAGTACTTCTCCATTCTCATCTGGCTCTCTTGTATACTCTGAATATTCTGTCAAGATAGATGGACAGTTCTCTTCTACCCATTCTCTCTTAGCTGTTATAAAGAAGTATATATCCATTACATATGGAACCAATATAACACATAACTTATTTTCTTTTACCCATTCTTCATCTTGGAATACAGATTTATTATCTTTCTCACCAAGCATCCAACTAATATAAGGTTCCTCTTCAGGATAGCTCCAATCATTAAGATAGAAATATACTACATCATTCATTGTCTTCCTCTTCTTCATCATCATCTATATCATAAGGCTGTTGATAGAAATGAGCGCCTAGGTATCCAACTGATTCCTATATTTTCTTTAGAGTATGTTTTATACTCACCATATAGAGGAGTAAATGCTTTTCCTTTTCCATCAGGAATACTTAAGTATCTATTATATTTATTAAGAATAGATGGACAATTATTTTCTACCCATTCTCTTGTAGCTGTTATAAAGACATACATATCCATATAAAGTTGATCTACTATTACACAAAGTTTATTTTCTTTTACCCATTCTTCATCTAAGAATATTGGTTTATCTTTTCTAATCATCCATCCAATATATAGACTATCATTTGGATGATCCCAATCATTTAACCAAAAGTATACTATATCATTTTTAGGTTTATCCATCATCATTCTCCTCTTCTTCATCATCTATATCATAAGGCTGTTGATAGAAATGTGCACCGAAGTTATCTTCTTCATATTCTAAGAACGGCCAACTGTCTACTTTACTATACACTTCATCAGGATATTTAGGATCACTTGGATAACTCAAGAAATCAGAATATTTCTTAGTATGTTCTTTTATAGTATTTTCACCTTTATAATAAATAATTGTCTTATAAATATAACTCTCATCTGTTAACAATTGTGGGCAATTCTTCTCTACCCATTCCCTTGTAGCTGTAACTATATAGTTATCAGACATGTCTATCATTCCATATCTGACACAGATCTTATTTTCTTTACACCAGTCATCATCTGATAATTGATGTGTTCTAATCCAACTATCAAAAGGTTCTCCAGGAGGGTAATCTCTTCCTCTAAACCAATTGTTTAATTCAAAATATATTACATCAGATCTCAAAGTATCCAACTCTCCGTATCTTTTTAATCTTCAATAGGACAACCAGAATCCCAATAATCAGAATCTGGATCTTCTATTTCTTTCTCAGTAATCTCATATCCAGGATAACCATTCTCCCAATCTTTTTCATTTGGTTCTCCATCATATTCAGCACCAGTAAACTGATTATAATCAAATTGATCTCTAATGATTACAATATTTTCAGTTACATCAGGATACTCTGTATCATAGAAAGACATTACATCAATATTATTTACAACATTCTGTTCTCCAATATTGGAGATGAATGCTACATTAATATCACCATATTCTTCTTTATACTTCTGAAGAATATTCATTACTTCACTGATCTTCATTGCCTGATTCCTCCTCTTTCTTATTTAAAGTATTATAATCAAATTTATTTCTTAAGTTAATAAACACACTAAATCCTACATGATTTCCATTATCATCATTAACAGATACAGCACATAAATCAATATTACAAATCTGATTAGCAATACCATCATCAGAAGTATATACTACAGGAATATCTCCCATCTTTTCATATTGAGATAATGTTTTAATAATTCAGAAAGTCCTATTGGTTTGTCCATAAGAATATTCCTTTCTATTTTATTCTATATATGATATATAAATATACTATAGTTTAAATGATAGGGCAGCGCCATAACCCCAGCTGGCATTAGAAAATGAAAAATACAGATGAACATAAGCAAAACCACAAGCAAAACCATTAGAACAGGTACCACCACGATATACATATGTAGTACTCGTAGCTTTATATACTAAGTTTAAATGATAGGGCGGCGCCAAGGTACCAGTTGGCAGAACTATAGATACCGTTGAGAATAACATAAGCGAAACCACAATCAAACTCAGCGCTCGAGCGACCACCACGAAGAGCATATGTAGTACTCGTAGCTTTATTTAAATGATAGAGCAGCACCAAAATACCATACTGCAGAATTTGATAAATAATATATTGCTGTACAGAATATTCCAGCTAAAGAACCATGATTTGATGTACCGCCACGCATTATATATCTTGTATCACTATTATTTTGATAAAAATAATCACAATTTAAATGATATAGAAGCACCAAGATACCAACGAGTATTAGAAAATGAAATATGAACAGAAATACAATAAATACCACATTGTTCTTTACCAGTAGAACCAGCACCACGCATAGAATAATTTGTACCATCGCTTTGATAAAAATAATCACAATAGTTTTAAATGATAGGGCGGTGCCAGCGTTCCAGCCGGCCGCTCCGAAGCTGCTACCGAGGTAAACAAAAGCGAAACCACAAGCGAGACCATAGTTTGAGTGACCACTACGAAAAGCATATGCAGTACTCGTAGCTTTATAAAATGGCTTTATGCATGTGTTACATATTAATAAAAAGAAATCTAATCTCGTTATAAAGGAGATATCTATATAGCTATGAATAGAATGGAACAGCTTTTAAATAAAATAGAACGTAGATTAGGAACCAGACTCCTAAATCTACCTAAAGAAATTGCTAAAGATACATGGGCAGATGTAATAGATGAAGATACTCTTTCTACATTCTCTAGATATTTTCCAAATGATATTTTATATCTTCTAGATATTAATACACCTAAAAAGAATGGTTGGTACTTAATTGATGAAGAAAAAATAAACTCTGCAGAGATTATTGGTGTTGGTGATATTGACTTTAGTGTATTGTCCAAGACTTCTATATATGGATCTGTTCAATATGGATATCTAGATACTATTGCTACATCATATGGTATTGATGATGTATTTAGATTCCAAGCATTAAGTGATCTTACATCAATCTTCCAGAACAATCTATATTTAGAGTTTAAAGCACCTAATATGGTAAAAATTACAGACTCTGTTAATATTGATAATATTAAGAGTCTAAGGACAGTTCCTATTCGTCTATTCACTAAACATCCTAAGAATCTAATGACTATCAGTCAGACTCAGATGGAAACATTTGAGCAACTAGCAATCTGTGATGTTGCCAGTTATCTATATGAAAACCTTAAACTGTTTGATGGCCTTGAGAATGTATATGCTAATATAGATCTTAAATTACAAGATTTACAAGAGAAAGCCAGTAGAAGAGATGAGATAGTACAGAAGTTAGATGATGCTCATGTCAGCTTTGCTAACAATATGTATCAACCAATGATACTAACAGTATAAAAAGAAAAAATCAAATTACATCCATATCCACCGTATTATAAAATACTCAATAGTATTTTATATAATTGAAAAAATCGACTTTTACAAAATTGAGAATAGAGGGTATTTTGCCCTCTATTCTCTTATTTATACAGCTTCAAATACTCTGGAAACTAAATGATTTATTCTATCATAATCTCCACATGGATATACCATAATCTCTATATATCCTTTTTGTGGATCATTTGGTTCTTCTTTATTTGGAACTATGTTGTTAATAAATGGAGCTAATGCTAGAAAGAGTAAATTATTCTTAATCCCATTAGGAAAAGTTAAGAATATCATATAATCTCTAGCATCATTAGGATCTTCTGACTTTTCTACTAAGAAATTTCTGATCTCTTTTGGAATCCATGCACTTTTTAGTACTTTATATTCCATGAGTTTAGTCATTAGAGAAGTATCATATTTTTCTGAATTTACAGTTTCACCTGATAGAGTTAAATACTCTAATATAGTAGGTATATGATTACTCTCTATAATATCTCTTATCATATCTTTATTAGTCTCAGAAACTATATGATCACAATAATCTTTATTTACTATAACAGTTCCCTCTTGTCCTCTTTCATTAGCAATCTTTAGAATCATATCTCCAGGTTCTGGAAATTGTTTTTTCTGTCTAATAGCTTCTCTTATCATCTCAGTAGTCTTCTTTTCTGAAATTACAGATAGAAGTTCTGATACATTTTCATACAATGGAAATCCTTGAGATAGGTCCATATGATAAACTCAATCCTTTCCATATGATTATTCTAAACTTTCTATAGATTGAGCAGTCTTACTACTTGGTAGTAGTCTCCTGATAGACTCTTTTCTATTATTATTGTTTTGTTTAATATCTGTTCTCTCCCACACATTATCACTATCATTATCTTCTGTTGTGAAAGAATATAGAAAAGACCCAAGTTCAGGTCTTCCAAGATAATTTAACATAAGCTGAGCAGATTCATACATATTAATGCTATCTATAATATATTTAAAACCCATAAATCTATTAAGAGTTAATCTGATTCCAAAACTATCAGAAAAACCCATGAATATACCTGGCTCTTTATCATCAACACCTGTAGGTTTTTCTACTATTATAGGTTTAAACTCTATATAAGTTCCTCCAGGTAACTGACTTATAATATAACTAGGAGTTGGAGATGTCATAATTAATTTTCCATTTCTAGTTGCATATAGTCCTTCATATTGTTTATCATTAAACCAACTAAATACTACTTGTAATCCAATTCTTATAGATAATATATCTTGCACTTTAATAGGAATAAATATTCTATCTTCACCGTTTCTTCTATAATAAGTCTCTAGACTTAAATAATAATCAAAACTTCTTCTAATAGTCTTTAGATAATTATAAGAAGTTTTATTTGAAGGATATTTGAACTCTTTATGAAAACCGCTTCTTCTACCTGTCTCTTTATCATAGTGTGCTAATATTACATTAAATCTTAATAGAAGATTACTGGATAACCAATAAAGATCATCAGTCATCTTTTCATAAGAAGAATAAACCAACGGATCTATCAAAGAAGATGGCATAAAAATATACCCTCCTTTTATTCTTATTAATCTTATATTATATAACTAATAAAAAATAATCCCCCACCAAATTAATGGTGGGGGACTATTTTTGCGGAGGAAATTACTTGGTGAGACCGGCATTGTGAGGAACAGTTACCTGCACCTCACCAGAAGGACTCTTGACGGTGGCGACGTTCTTCCCATCACCACCATAACAGATCCCGATCAGGGGATCCTTGCGATAGCTCCCCAGGATGTTGTCCTTGACATCATCATTGGTCATGATCAGCACACCATTGGTATACTCAATCACCCTGAACCGAGGATCAGGGATGATATCGCCGATGGCAGCCTGAAGCTCCCTGCAGTTGTACAGGTCGCTGATGATGCCATTGAGGGTCTGCCTGGACTCCTTGTTGGGCTGCTCAGGAATGGTGGAGAGATCCACGAAGTTCTTGTTGATATCTCTCCACTGGCGATTGTACATGGCCTTCTGGTTGAAGAGCCATTTCCGCCCGTTTTTGAAGAACTTGGTCAGGAGCTCATCGGTGTAGACGAGATTCTTCCCGACATTCTTCTGGAGCTCAAACCACTCCTTGTACTCAAGGCCGGCAGATGCTCCGATGGAGAATTTAGCTCTTTTATCGAAGACCTTTCCAAGGTCAACGATGAACTTCAGGTCAGTGAGTTCCTGATCTCCGTTGAAGAGATGGAACTCATAAATGCCAACAGGAGCCATAGCTTCGTCTCTCAGCTCCCTAAAGTCGCAGGTGAAACCGGAGTCTTTGATTGTGCTCAGCACGTCCCAAAGCAGGGTATTCCCCGCTTCCTCAGAGATCTCCGGATGTCCACCTTTGACGATAGAAAGAAGAGGATTCTCAGCAGGAGTTTCCTCAGTTTCCACCATGGGAGTGATCTTGACCTTCACAGGCTCATCCTTGATAAGAGAAGGATCGACACCAGGAAGATCACCTTCGACCTTCATCCCAGTGTCAACGATCTCTTTCTTCTCCCTCTCTTTGATCACGTACCCAGCAGGATGAGGGGGAGGAACCTGCTGAGTTTCAGTAGGGTTTACCTGCTGAATACCCTCCACAGAGGCCAGAGGAATCAGAACAGGAGCACCAGTCTGCTGATCCAGGGTGACCTCATACAGAATGCCGTTCATGTTGACGATGTTTCGCTGAGGGGCAGTCTGCTGAGGCTGGGGAGGAGCAGTGAACACCATAGGCTGCTGATCAACCATAGGCTGGGATTCCATGGAAATCCCACGCAGGAACTGCTCCATAGGATTGTACCCAAACGGATTCTGTTGAACAGGAATCGTCTGGGCAGCCGGATGAGCGACATCAGGTTCCTCCTGAGAAACCGGAGCCTCATTGTTGGCAGGAGTCTCAGGTTCCTGAGAAACTTCAGGAGCTTCTTCGGCTTTCTTGGCTTCTTCCTGGGCGACCTTGATAGGATCGTCCTTCATGATGATCGCCATCTGAAAGAAATCAACATCATAGGAATTCCGCCGCCGATCAGCAGGAAGCTTGAACTGGGTCTTGATGAAGAGTTCCTTGAGGAATTCGAAATCCTTCTTTTCAGGATGATCCTTCAGGAACTGGGCGACCTCCACAGCCCGCTCCTCAGATTCAGCGAGTCCGTTTTCAAGGATGAAAGCAGGGGTGCAGGTGCCCCATTTGCTCTCATCTGTGAAACCTTCGTCAGTTTCACTGGGAGCCGCAGGAGTTTCAGGCTCTTCCTTCTTGTAGATGATGGATTCCACCTCGGCCTTCACACGGTCGCCGATGGCCTTCACCCAGTTTTCCATTGCCTCACCCATGGCTTCATAAGCCTTGGTGAGTTCGCTCTTTTCCTTCTCAGTCTTCTTTGCCATTGTAGTTTCCTCCTTCTTTAGAGTCTGGATTTATTGGTATCCAGATGACCAAAATTATGGACTCAGATATGGGTCCCATTTCATTACGCTACGCTAATGAGCTCATATCTTTTATCCAATAATATAATATATAATTAAAATTATAAATTATTACAAAAAAAGATAGAGGTGAATTAATACCTCTATCTATTATTTTTATATTAATGGGAATTCATATTTAGGATCACAATATCCAAGAGGATGTATCAATTCATTTTGTTGTGTAACTTCTCTTCTAAACGTAGAATCTAGATCTGAATCTGTTACATTTACTTCAGAGAATTTAGTTGCATATTTCATAAATATAGGTTTCTTTGCATTATAGTAAGTTCTATAATAAGAGAAACCATAATCTATTACATCTTTATAAACAGTACCAGACTTTCTAGTTCTACCAAATGTCTGCTGAGCAGTTATTTTAGATTTAAATGGTTCAGCTAGATTAACAGTCTCTACAAGATCTTCTATGTCTACAGCAGCACCAGCTGATTTAGTAGTACTTAGAATGATCTTTTTATTGAGCTGCTCATTCTTATTCTCTTTATCTATTACAGATGTAAAAACTCCTACATCCCCTATTAAATCGGGGAAATTGGCTTCGATCCAGTCTTTTACTCTCTGTATTGATTCATTGAGTCCTATATAGAAGAGGTGTTTACCTCTCTTTCTCATAGCTTGGCATATGAGTACATATAGTAGTTTGTAGAAATTAGTTTTATTTAATACATAAGCAGCATATTTGTTTCTATCAAATCCAAACTTATTTTTACAGTCTTTGATTTCTATAGCTGTAGGATGACTGTTATATTTAATAGCTATATATTCAGTATGAGGATCTTTCTCTTCATCAAAAAGATCTATAGCAGGTACATTTCTAAAATAATTACCATATATAACATCTTCCATCCTATCTGATCTACCAGGTGTAGCAGTTACATAGAATGTCTTATATGTATTGGTATGGTAATCTATTCTATACATATTATCAAAGTTAAGATGAGCTTCATCAAAAAACTTCAATCCTACTTTGATAGCTCTAAATAACTCATGAATCTTATCCCATCCATTATTAGCTCCATATTGCTGTAGAGTAGCATGAGTAACAAGATATACTTTATGCTTAGGATTAGGATGTCTGGTATTCATAGCAACTGAAGATGAGCCACTAATGAACATTATCTCATCTTCTTGTATATCAGTATAGTCTAATATAAATCTCTTCCACTGTTTAAGCCACTCTATAGAGTTAGTGATTATAATAGACTTTAAATTCATTACAACCATTGTAGCTATAGAGCAATAAGTCTTACCTTTACCAGTAGGAAGGTTTACAGATAACATTGTTCTCTGTTCAGTGAACTTATACTCATCAACTCCCAGCATGAATCTAAGAGCTGTCTGTTGTGCTGTATCTCTTGGAAGATATTTAATATCTGTTGGTCCTATTTCTTCATAAGGATCACATGATGTATCATATACTGCATCACACTTAAATATATCTTCCAACCAATGTATATCAATACCTCTTGGAAGTTTTAATGTTCTAGTATCTTCATCATATATCATAGCTTTAGGAAAAGCTTTATGTCTTATAGGGTCCCATATAGAGAAAGTCTTTTCTATAATATAAGAGTCTTTCATATCATAGTTATTGATCTCTATACGAGTTCTATATACTACAATTTTGTTTTCTCCCATATATTCAGACCTCATTCATTCTAATTCTATTATTTTATAGTGGATTACGTGTTAAAACTAAAACATAGGGGTAGAAGCTTATTAGCCTCTACCCCTTATCTCTTAAAAATAGAGTAATATAAGCTTTATAAACTCTCTGGTTAGAAAATTTAACACTATCAACTCTCTTATTGTAAATGAAAACTGTTAGTTGATGCAACATAGTGCAAATTTTTGTTGTCTTCATTATAAAGAAAGTATGAAAAGTGCTGATTCTTATTCTTTAATAGAGAGGTTACTATACACTTATAAAACTCCATCATTATAAATATGTTTAATGTATTTAAAAATAAAATTAATAGCTGGATACTCTGCTAGGTATCCAGCTATTAATTGGAGGTTTGTTCTTCTGAAAGGGGGACGGAATGCCGAAATGAAATTAATGAAGTAAAACTGTGTGGATAAGAGAATAAGATTGGCCGAAAATCTTCTTCTCTTATTAAAGTGTTATGTAATTTTTATTTTATACCTTTAGACTTTTTTATTTCATTGATAACTCTCTCCATACGACCATCATCTTTTAGATACTTATCATATAGAGTATTATCAATTTCAACAGCATCAGGTTCCATAGAAAAATACATAACTCTTCCATATAAAAGATCAAAAGTAGATTTATTCTCTAGTAAAGTTTCTGCTTCTTTATAAGTCATCTTATGATCAGGATTATACTGATATTGTCCTATACCTACAGCTCTACTTTTATTATAAAGAGCAGCCAATATTCTTGGTTTAGGAAGTCCTTCTATATTAACCATAGTTATACCTCTATAGAAAGATTATATTTTTTATCAATGATATCCAATAATTTAGAAAGCTCTTTATTCAATTCATTCAGCATAACTTGAGCTTCAAAATATGTAATACTAATAGTATTAGAATCGCCTTTAGCATCAGTTTGAGTAATACTATATGTTTGAGTAATAGATTTTTCTCTTGTTATAAATTTTTGAATTGATTCAATTCTATTATATAAATCCCTAATTTCTTCAGCTTCGAATATAGTCATCTATCTTCTCCTATTTAAATATTATGCCCAGAAAAGTCTGCAGTATAATAATCATTTTCATCATTTATTGACTTTATTTTATCTTCAAGTCTTTTCTTTTCTCTTTGTAATGCATTAAGAATAGTTACATGAAGATTACTTTTTCTATTAATAAGTATAAAACTATTGTAATCATAAATTACTTTAGGACTTAAAGAGCATACAGCGTTCTCTTTAGGACACTCAATTTCAGTTGCGCCTATCATTATTCCTCTATCATCTTTTTCAATTCTTTCAATGGTAGTATTTATTTCATTAATATCACTGATTATATTGGATATTTCCATTGCTCTTTCTATTGTCATCTATTTTCTCCTATTTTATATATTTCATTACATTTACTACGAAGCTCTTTAATAAGTTCAAGTTTAACTATATCTACTATTCTATCACTAAGTTCTATTCTAATAGGATTTGATGGTTCATATACTCCATCATTATCAGAACTTCCAACAGTATCATCTATCTCTAGAATTATTTTAGCTTTTCTACTTTTGTATATACTAACTTTTTCACATAGTACATCTACAAATTCTTTAAGATGTTCTATGGAATTCAATATATCTCTTACTTCTTTTGCTTCTTCTATAGTCATATTTATAACCTATTTACACTATATGCTAATTCATTGAGAAGTTCTTCTTTTCTATCTATAATAACTCTCATTATATCATCAACAGTTTTTTGATCTATAGTAGTTGATATACAATAATCAGAGTACTGATCTTTTCCTCCAACATTTATTTTTAGTTTAAATTCACTAATATCTTTACTTCTATTAGATTGCTGCCATACAATAAACTCACCAATAAAATTCTGTAATGTATGTATTTTACCAATCAAAGCAGATTCTTTAAGCTGCTTCTCATTTAATTTAATTTCACTCATCAATACTGTCCTTTCTGCTACTATTTACTTTATTTCAGCTATACCATCTAATACATATCCAATAAGCTTATATATTAATTTTATTAAAAACATGCAACCAAATATCATAGAAAATAGTGGCCAAAATAAAATGGTGAATATAGTATAACCCTTATACTCTTTAAAATAATACTGCCAATTACTATCAGGCTCTTCTGAGTATATATAATCATCATCAAATGATAATCCAGTTTCTATTCCAATGACATGAGATGGAGTCATAAAGTATTTATACTGAATAATAGTCCATATAATACCAATAATTATATATGTAAAGAATATAGATGGATATACAAACAATTTAAATATCATATTCATTTATATTGAAAATAATTTCTTAAACTATATAATTCATTGGATAATGAATTATATATTTTCTCTATAAGTTCTGCATTCATTAATTTAATTCTTGTTCCATCTATTTCAAAATACGCAGGATGATTTTTATAACTATAAAATTTCTTTCTAAATGAATCTACAAAATTTTGCAACTCTTCCATTCTCTTTTTCTTTAATTCATCATTTAGCATCCATATCATTTAAAATAGTCCTCTCTCTTTTTAATTTATAGAGCAGCTAGCTCTCTATTAAGAGCTTCTAGTTTTTTATTTAATATAACTATAATCTCACTAATATCATTTTCATCAATAGGATATTTCCACTCTTCTCTAGTCCCATTATATGAAGAATAAGCAGATGCAGATACAGTTCCAATACAGATAGATGCTGATGAAGCTTTATTCAAAGTCTGAATAAAATTCTCCAATTTTTCAATTCTGCATAGAAGATTATATCCATCAATTACACTTTCTTTTTTCATTTATACACTTCCCCCTTCTTATTGATTATTGTAATTCCATATAATATTTCCCTTAGTATAATCTGAACTTAGATTAGTACTCTTAAGTACTATAACATCAGATGTATCTAATTGTAGCTCACTATTATGAGAGATCATAATACATTGCTCTGTATGCATTATATTCATAATCTCATTTAGTACATCTATAAACATAAGTCTATTATTTTCATCTAGAGGAGCATCTATCTCATCTAGTTTAATAATATTATACTTAGTACTACTATGATAAAGTAGTGAGAAACTCAATATCATAGAGATCATAGATACCTGTGCACTACTCATAGATGAAATGTCATCTATGGTATAATTGTCTGTAAGACAAGGAATCCTGAACTCTGATTCATTGATGATAAATTGTTGTATCATGAATCTACCATTAAAGAGTAATGATAACAACTCATTGGCTAGACTAATGATCTTACTCATATACATC
>Ga0265298_10004041_pt1 | contig 18971 bp, 15 predicted proteins | sample AusTroGonzalo_MG_3_FD_193486 | JGI IMG/M metagenome (GOLD analysis project Ga0265298, IMG submission 193486) | Bovine rumen microbial communities from tropical cattle in Woodstock, Queensland, Australia - Gonzalo_01 | ecosystem: Host-associated > Mammals > Digestive system > Stomach > Rumen ... | reverse complement strand
AAAATACAGACTGATATCAGATCTCATAAAGAAGAACTGATTGCACAGACAAATGCGTTTGTTTTCTTGTATTTTGCTGCATTTACAACCCTTCAGGCTCCTGCAGGAAACAACAAGTACTGCAATCTGATTGCAGCAATCTTCATGCTGTTGGCAGGATTGTACTGTTTTATTGACTGCAAGAGTCTTATTAACCCTTACACTGTTGTCTTTGGATGTTTTACAGCCTATGTTTTTGTAACAATGCTGTGGTCTCCAATGAGATATGACACAAAAACAATGGGTATTACTCTTGGCAGACTTTTGATTGTTGGAACTCTTTTATACAACTATCTGAATTCCATAAGGAAAAAGGACTACATTCTAAGTGCGTTTGTTGTTGCGGGAATAACTGTTTCCCTTGTGACGATTCTTTATTACGGGCCATCAGAGTATATTTCCAGTCTCAAGAATGGACACCGCATGGGCACGGAATTATATGCAATCAACCAGGTTGGTTGCATCTTGTCAGTTTCCAGCCTGATAGCCATCTGGTTTGTTTTCTTCAGGAAAAAGTGGTGGGATATTCTTCCTGCTGTTCTTTGTCTTTTTGTTGCAATAGGGACGGGAAGCAGGGCTGCCATCCTTACTTTTGGTGTAGGATTTATTGTGCTGATTTTCTTGAGGGTTAAAGGTATTTACAGGTTGATTGTTCCTGTTGCTTTTGTTGCCTTGGTTTTTATCGGTTACAAGTTACTTGACCTGCCCGTTTTCGGAGTACTTCATGACAGACTTCAGAGTTTTCTTGAAGTGTTCAAGGGCGGCTCAACTGATAGTTCAACCTCAATTCGCATTCAGATGGCCAAGTGGGGCTGGGAACAGTTCTTGAAGAAGCCGTTGTTTGGAATCGGTTTCGGTGCTGGTCTGACAGTTATGCAGCAACATGGAAGCGGATTAGAACTGTTCCACAACGGCTATATAGAGATTCTTGTAGGATGCGGAATAGTTGGTTTTGTTTTGTATTATTTCCTACTTGGTTATCCTTTGTTCAAACTTGCCGTGCCGGCATTGAAAGGTAACGATTCTGCAGTTATCGCTGTTGTTCTTGTTATTAACTGTCTGGCTCAGTGTTTCTTTGGGGATATTCAGTCTGATCAGTCAATAAACGTAATTATCTGTTATCTGTTTCTGACAGTTGCGGAAGTTAATAGGAAAGCGGTTGGCGAAGAATAATTGACTTTGCTTTTGTCCAAAGACAATAGATAAGAAGCAAGTAAAAATGTCCGTTTCTTAAAAGATTCAGAGCCTTGTATTCTGAAGGTTTGTCACCTATGACAAATTCTTTGATAAAGTGTTCACCCCGGCACTGTTTATACAGTCTGATTTTGTGGTGGACGGATGTGCGTGCTGTTGCTATTTCAACAAGCTTCAGACAGGTTCCTTTTGAATGATAGTCCCTGTAGTCCTCAAAATCTTTCTCTGAAAAAAAGTTGTTTTCATTGAGAAAACTGAGAACCAATTCTTCTTTTTCGCATGATATATTCATCTTCGAATAATCGATAGTCCGTGTCATGCTATTGGGGTTGATTCTGTACATGTACAGCAAATCGGAGATAAAGAGAAAATTGTTGCAGTACTTCAGTACCTCAAGAGTCTGAACCAGATCTTCTCCAAGCTGGATGTGATAGTAGGGGGAAAGATCATCAATGCCTACAAGATCCCGTTTTGCAATCTTTCTTACAAGGGAGTTGTAAGATGCGTCAAAAAGGATTTTTCTAAGTATTTTGTTTTTGTCTTCAAAGTAGGATTCTTTTCCAAAGCGGTCTGAATCAGCAGCGGGAATCTTATCAACAAATCTTTCGATACCCACTATCATGCAGTCAACTTTGGGGTATTTGGTTATTTTTGAATTCAGAGTTTCCAGGGTTTCTTCTCTCAGACAATCGTCTGAATCCAGATGAACAATCCATGTTCCTTTTGCTTTAGATATACCGAACCTTCTGGTTGCGATTAGACCTGAGTTTTTCTGATGATAGACGCTTATGTTACTGTACTGTTTTGCAAGATTGTCACATATTGATGGACTGGAATCTGTTGATCCGTCATCAATCATTACTATTTCATAGTTCTTGTATGTTTGATTCAGGACAGATTCAACACATTGCATTAAGTATTTTTCAACGTTGTAAACAGGGATAATTACAGAAAAAGTTATAGCGTCATTCATATGAAACTTCTGTTTTTATTGAATCTTACAATCTTTCGAATCGTCTGTAAATTGTGTATAGTTACCGTATTGGTTGATAAAAGGAGACCGTATCAGTGAAGAAGCTGTGGATTACTGTTTGTTTGTTTTTTGTTGTTTTCAGTGCATTTGCAACCCAGAAGCTTTATACGGCAAACTCTGATGAAGTCAGAACGCTTGAGTCTCTGTACAGGGAAGCAGGTATGACGTTGCCGGGTTTCATATATCCTGTCAGTGGGGATGTTCTGGTTAATACAATCGAAAAAACACAGCTTTCAGACAGACTCTCCTCTGCTGGATTAAATGAGCTGAATGCCCTTCTGAGTGAATTCAAAGGGGAAAATCTGGGAATAAAAGTATCTGATGATTTCTCTGCTTCTCTGAAAGTAGCAATCACACCTGAACTCTTCTACAACTCCCAGCTGGAAGAAGAATATGAAGAGGATGACAGCGGGAAAATTCAGGATGGACCAAGACGCGATTGGGTTGTCCCTTATAACGAAATCAAGCCTGCCTTATACGCCGGTGTGGATCTGAAAATGACAGATTACGCTTTCGGTCATTTTGAATATGAGCTTTCAAGGCTTATCGGAGCCTACCATCGCAATTACTTCTCCCACAACCTGCCATACGTCTCATATGACGGATATATGTCTGATGAAGAAAACCAGACCTGGCCCTGGAATGTCTATCTTGCAGCTGGTACAGGGAAAATCAGTGCAGCTGTAGGAAGAATGCGTGTTTCTTCCGGAAGCGGAGTAACAGGAAACCTTTCAATCGGTGACAACTTCATGTACCGTGAAACCTTCAAGTTGACTGTCAATTCACTGCCGTTCACATACGAAATGCTAATTAACACTTTCAGCCCCGAGGGCGAAATTGTCCAAGGTAATATAGAAATTGAGTCAGCTGTCAAAGATTTCAATCTGACACCCCAGCTTGATCAGCCCAGACCTATAGTTGTAATCCATAAAGCTACTTTCAACCTTTTCAACAAGGTCAATATAGGTCTGTATGAAGCAATCCTGGATTATACAACAGCGTCTCCGTTTGATCCCCAGATATTCAATCCTTTCGCTCTTATGCACAACTGGGTCTCATTCAGATACAACACAAACAACTGGTTCGGTTTTGATATAGATTATGCCTTCCTTCCCGGATGGAGTCTGAACCTTCAGGGAATGTTTGACCAGATTCAGCAGTCTGACGAGCAGTCAAAGGGTAGTCCGAATATCTACGGCTTTCTTGTCAACGTAAAGAATTCAACTAGGTTCAATGATTTCAAACTCAATTCATATGCTGAAGTTGCCTACACAAGCCCGGGTATGTATCTGAAACCGGGTGAAGGCAAAGATTACGAGCAGAATCCTGACTACTACAAGGTTGATCTAGTTACAGGAAACTACCAGATGTGGTGTTCCGGTGAGGATGTATCATATCTGGGATACAAATACGGACCTAACACAGTTGTTGTTGCACTTGGCGGAGAACTGGTTTCAAAGAACAATACCCTGAGACTTGATCTCATGTACAAGGCAAACGGAGACAAGGGTCTCTTTGTTGACGGAGACTATCACGGAGACTATTCTCCATATGGCATCCAGTATCATGGAGCCACATCTCCGTATTGTTTCAAAGAGGGTAACGTTGCCCAGAAGATGATAAGAATTGCTGTTTCGGATACAGCTGTTCTGTTTGATGGTGTTCTTGAACTCAGTGGCGGAATTGCATTCCAGCAGTACTTCAACTACAAGTTCCAGAGCGGAGTAAAATCTTCGGACGTTCAGGCCCAGATTGCAATCAGGTTCTGCCCACTTTCATTCTTCAGTTGGGGGAAGTAATAACTCTTACATACTTTTCAGGACAGTTCAGTAACTCACGGGACTGTCCCTTATTTTTTGTCTTCAGGATCAGAGTCCCTATAGACTTGTTTGCTCCGGTAAGGCTCTCAACATAATCACCGGGTTTAACCCACAGGTCTTTTTCAACAATCTCATTTTCAATTTCAGGTTGAATCTCAAGACCTTTGAAAACTCCATCGGCACTGCTGTGTAGAATAAGTTCAACCCAGCCATCCTCCGGATCAACCTGCTTGATTTTCTTCACAGGCAGGCCCAGAGCTGCTTTTACGCTCTCTTCAATCAGATCGACTCCTGTTGAATATCTGACCATTTCTGCAAGTCTGTTTCCTCCGCCTCTGGGTGAAACCTCCATAAGGTAAGTCTTTCCGTCAATCGTCTGCCTTGCTTCCACGTTGTAAATTGTGGTTCCCATGTTGAGGAGCTTGATTAACCTTGCAAGTTCAGCTTTTAGTTCTTTAATACCTTCTTCTGTGATGGTGGATGGCCAGGTAAAACCTGTAGGAGTGAATGGGTTTGATGCTCCATGGTCAAAGTACTGGCTGGACCAGGAGGTGAAAACAAGTTCTCCGTCAACCGAGAAACATTCTGAATCAGAAGAACAGCCAATCTGCTCCAGATACTGCTCAATAATGAATTGGCCTGACAATGAGCAACCGAGTGCAAAGTTGATTGCCTCTGCCAATTGATTGGAATCAGTAACTTTCGAAACTCCCTTTGATCCTGCACTGTCTGTAGGTTTGACAATCAAAGGAAAGAGGATAGGAGAGAAGTCTTTAATTGCTTTTTCAACTTCATTCGAGTTGTAGCTTTTTGAAACCGGAGTATTGAAACCATAATCTGTAAGGAACTTTCTGAAAAGGCCCTTGTTCTGGAGGATGGATACCGATTCATAAGGTCCTGTATTGGGAAGACCCAGTTTTTCTGCAACATAGCTTGCAGTAGTAACGCCAGGATCAGTTCCGAAAGACATGATTCCGTCTATCTTCAGTTCTTCTGCCTTTTTCAGGATTGCTTCTTTGTCAACAATACTCAGGTTGCAGTATTCGTCAGAATACCTGTGGGCAATGTTATCTGGAAGGTAGTCACAGGTTATGGTATAAACACCGAGTTTCTTTGCACATTCAATTACAGGGATAAGATATCGGGAACCGCCAAGTAAAAGGAGCTTTTTCATCTTCATTCCAATGAGAGAATATAATCCCCGTATTCTGTGTTATCCAACTGCTTTCCAAGCTTATGAAGTTGATCAACGGAAATGAAGCCGCGTCTGTATGCTATTTCCTCAATACAGGATACATAATAACCCTGGGTTTCCTGTATGGAGCTGACGAACTCTGCCGCCTTCAGAAGTCCTGAAGGAGTTCCGGTATCAAGCCATGCCATTCCGCGTCCAAACAGCTCTACATGTAGTTCGCCGTTCTTAAGATAGATGTTATTCAAATCTGTAATCTCAAGTTCACCTCTTTTTGAGGGTTTCAAGCTCTTTGCGTATTCTATAACCCTGTTGTCATAGAAGTAGAGTCCTGGAACTGCATAGTTGCTTTTGGGAACCTGGGGTTTTTCTTCAAGGGAAATAACTCTGTTGTTACTGTCAAATTCCACAACGCCATAACTTCTGGCATCTTTGACAGGGTAGCCGAATATGGTGGCTCCTGTTTTTCTGGAACTTGCATTATTCATGTACTGGGTCAGGTCGTCACCATAAAAGACATTGTCTCCGAGGATAAGACAAACATTGTCATTTCCTATGAAGTTTTCTCCAAGAATGAAAGCTTCCGCAAGTCCGTTTGCCTTCTTCTGCTCAATGTATGTAAATGACAGACCAAGATTCGAACCGTCTCCCAGAAGACGCTTGTACAAAGGTAAATCATCAGGAGTTGAAATAATGAGTATGTCTCTTATTCCTGCAAGCATGAGCACTGAAAGCGGGTAGTAAATCAGAGGCTTGTCGTATACGGGAACCAACTGCTTGGATATTATTTTTGTAATAGGGTACAGCCTGGTTCCTTTTCCACCTGCAAGTATTATTCCTTTCATAGTCACCTCAGAATAATTGAACAGATTTTTCTTACCTCGTCATTGGTAAGATCCGGATACATGGGAAGGCACAGGACATTGTCTGCAGCCTTTTTTGCAACCGGTGTGTCATTGCTGTCATAGATGTCTTTGTAACAGTCAAAATCCTGAACTACAGGGTAGAAGTACTTTCTTGCATATATTTCTTCTGCTGCCAGCTGTTCAAAAACCTCATCTCTTGTCTTTTTGTAATTATTGAAAAGAACCGGGAAATAAGCACCATTTGACGAGACATCTTTTTTGACAGATTTGAGTTGAATACCGCCAACATCTGAAAGCAGCTCTCTATAGACCGAATCCACATGAAGCCTTTTCTTAATGTTTTCATCAAGATGCCTCATATTGCAGATGCCCATTGCTGCCTGGAATTCGTTCATTTTGGCATTTCCGCCAACATATCTTACTTCTTCAGGTCCGCGGATACCGAAATTCTTAAGGTCATTCAGAATCTGAACCAGGGAGTCGTCCTGGAATGCTGCACAACCACCCTCAATTGTGTTGAAGACCTTTGTGGCATGGAAACTGACCATGCTTGCATCTCCGAATGATGGCACAGCCTTATTCTTGTACTTTTCTCCAAAGGCGTGGGCTGCATCGTAGATGACTTTCAGATTGTGCTTATCTGCTATCCTTCCTATTTCTTCAACATCGCATACGTTGCCGTAAACATGGACAGGGACTATTGCAACTGTCTTTGGTGTAATCAGTTTTTCAATTTTACTAGGGTCAAGACAGAGAGTAACAGGGTCTATGTCGCAGAAAATCGGCTTTAAACCGTTTCGGACTATTGCATGTGTCGTTGATGCAAAGGTAAACGGAGTGGTTATGATCTCAGATTCATTCGGAAAGTCAAAAGCGGCAATTATATTCTCAAGGGCAAGGTGTCCGTTCGTGTAAAGGACAATGTGCTTTGAGTCAAGCTTCTCCTCCAACAGAGCCTGAAGAGCATCATGCTTTGCGCCCATGTTGGTAAGCCAATGGGTCTGCCAGATGTCTTTAATTTCCTCTATGTACTCTTCAAAAGGAGGAAGCGTAGATTTTGTAACAAGAATGCTCATTATTGCCTCTTTAAGAGCATTTTAACAGAAGATGTAAGATAGTTGAATATGTCCAGTTTATAGAGTTTTGACAGACCTAAGTAGAGGAAGACTCCAAGCGGAATCTGGATAAACAGTTTCAGCAGGGGAGAAATGGAAATGAAATTTACCAGATAAACGATTCCACCCATCATGAAGGACAGGAGCAGAGGACCAGCCATTTCCTCAAGCTGTTCCCTGTACGGGTAATTTATCAATTTCCAGTTAGGGTAACTGTTTATTATCTGATCTATCAGGTCTGTAAAAATGAGCCCCAGGGCGATTGCAAAAGCACTGATTCTGATTGTGATGAAGATAGAAATAATTCCTATAATCTTCTTCAGCATTTCCTGCTTGAGATATACGTCACTTCTGCCTACTGCTTTGATTGCATTCAGGTTCGCTACGTGGAAAGGATAGAATGCATAGACAACGCAGAATACCTGAAGATAGGGAACACACGGCATCCATTCTTCACCAAGAAGAATGCCTACAATCGGTTCAGCACAGGCAATCAGGCCGGCCATAGCAGGCATCAATGCATAGCTTCCCACTCCGATTGCTTTTTTTGTTATGTTTTTTACTTCTTCCGGTTCACTCTGTTTTTCAGACATTACCGGAAAAAGAACACTGTTCATGGCAGAGTTGATATTGCTTACAGCCGTGGAGGGGAATGTTTCTCCCTTGTTGTAGAAGGCCAGATCTGCAGGGGAGTAGGTTATTCCGATTATCAGCTGTCTGAGTTTCTGATATATGGTTTCGAGCAATGAAGAAGCAAGCAGCTTCCACCCATAGTTTAACAAGACCTTAAGTCTCTGCCAGGAGAAAGCCCTTATCGGTCTCCATTTTACCGTTATCCAGAGAATGACAGTGTCAAATGTTACATTACACAGGTTCTGAGCCACTATTGCCCAGGCTCCAAAACCTTTGACAGCCATGATTATTCCAACAGGAGCTGCAAGAACTGTACCTGTAATTGTGGATACAAAGAATTTCTTGAAATCCATGTTTCGTGAAACATATGCAAACTGAATATTCTTGAAGCCGGACAATATAAGTTGAATACCCATTACTCTGAGAATCGGGGTCATGGTCTCCATTTTGTTTGCCCTTGCTATCAACGGAGCAATACAGTAGAAGACCATATACAGAACTGCACAGACCAGCAGATTGAAATAGAAAACAGAGGAGAAATCCAGGTCGTCAGCATCCTTTTTCTGGATAAGGGCGTTGCCCAGTCCGCTGTCAACAAAGACGTCAAAAATTGCAATGAAGATCAGTGCAAGTGCTACAGATCCGTATACTTCAGGTCCCAGAATACGGGCCAGGATAAGAGAGACAACTAAAGTAACACCCTGGGCTCCGACTCTTTCAAAGAAACTCCACAGAAAATTTGACAGCACTCTGTTGTTCATTTCTTTCTCCTCTCTCTTTCAAGTATGAGTTTTGGAAACAAACAACCCAGCCTGTATTTCATTCGTGTGCTGAAGGGTGTGTTTTTCATTATCTGAGAGAAGTCCTTAGAAAACATTTCTCTGTATTTTCCTTGAGCCTCAAGAAGCCTGAATCTGTTCTCTGTTCTTTTTTTCTCAATCAAAGTGCTGTATTTGCCATTGGTATATGAGTCAAGTGAGACAAACATATCATCCATGGTCTTGAAGAACGCAGCTGCCTTATCCGGATTGCAGATTATTCTTTGAGTCCATGAGCCGGATACGCTTACACGGTAGGCCGACATGCACTGTCCGAAGTAAATCATGCCTCCATGTATTGCGCCGTCAATCTGAACGCCGTAATCCAGTTCGTTGATTTTTCTGAATTCAGGTATGTTTTCATCCAACCTGGTTCTGTACACAATAGATCCGGTTGCAACAAAGCCGCCGTCCCCGTCAATCACTTCTTCCGCAGTGAATATTCTGTATGAGTCGGCTGGTCCCTGATATCCTTCCTGATTACCGGTTTCTGCATTGATTGCCACTGCCCTGTGGGCACAAATGTCTAATTCGGGGTGCTCTTCCAATGCTTTGACCTGTTTCTGAAGCTTTTCGTCATCAGTCCAGTAATCATCGCCGTCGCACATTGCGGTGAAGGAGAAACGACATTTGGGCATAAGGAATGTCTGTTCAACATTTATCCCTTTTGAATACTGGTTCTCTGTCTGAAGAACAGGCCTGACTATATCGGGAAAGCGTTTTGCATAGTCTTTTAATATTTCAGCAGTGGAATCTGTGGATGCATCGTCGTTGACAAGTATTTCTATAGGAAAATCTGTTTTCTGCATAAGAAAACTATCAAGAGCCTGAGCAATGTACTTCTCATGGTTGTAAGTGGGGACAATTATGCTAACGCCTCTCGGTCTTTCCATATGTCTCTGACGATATCACTAATCCTGCTATATGGAAAGTAATATATCTTAGTGATAATATTTACCCAATGAAGATTCTTATTCTGTCCAATCTTGCCTCATATACTTACAATTTCCGTCTTGAAATTATTCAGGCCTTGAAAAAGAAGGGATGGGAGATAATCATGGCTTTTGACAATGATTCAGAGGAGAAGACAAAAGCACTGTCGGAATACGGTCAGATTATTAATGTTCATTTCAACGGGAAAGGAACAAACATCAGGGAAGAGCTGAATCTTCTCAGAACATATAGGAAACTTGTAAGAAGTATAAAGCCTGATGCAGTTCTTTCTTTTACAATCAAGATGAACCTTTATGGCGGTTTTGCTGCTGTCAGAAAGAAGATTCCTTATCTGCCTATGATTACCGGACTGGGAGAGCTTGAAAAGGAAGGAAAACTACAGAAGATGCTTACTGTTTTGCACAAGTATGTAATGCCCAGGGCAAAATGCGTTTTCTTCCAGAATGAAGCGAATATTGAATTCTTCAGAGAGAAGGGAATCAGAACACAGAAATCAGTTTTGCTTCCGGGTTCAGGTGTGAATCTTGAGAAGTTTGCTTTCATGCCTTATCCGGCGGAAGAAAACGGAACATCCTTTGCCTTTATCGGCAGGCTGACTCAGGCAAAGGGTATAGAGCAGTACCTTGATGTGGCACAGAATTTGTCTTCACTCGCAACTTTTTATGTTGCAGGGCTGTGTGACAAGCAGTATGAGGAGCGGGTTGAGTCACTGAACTCACAGGGGTCAATCAAGTACCTTGGTGTGCTGGAGGAAACAAGACCACTTCTTGAGGAAATATCCTGCCTGATTCTTCCAACATATCATCCGGAAGGGATGAGTAATGTTCTTCTTGAAGCAGGAGCAAGCGGAAGACCTGCAATATGTACTGACAGACCGGGGTGCAGGGAGATAGTCAGAGATGGTGAGAATGGCTTTTACTGCAAAGCAAAGGACACTGAAAACCTTCAGGATACAGTTGAGCGTTTTCTTGTTTTGGACTATGAGGAAAAGAAGAGGATGGGTGCCCGATCCAGAGAGATAGTTGAAAAGAACTTTGACAGAAATATTGTTGTCAAAGCATACATTGAAGAACTGGAGAATCTGTAATGACGGACACTATGGGAAAGATCAGCAAGATCAAGAAGATGATAGGAAAAGACCGTATGATGGGTCTTCTCAACTGTCTCAGATTCATCCCTGATAAACCATATCTGAAACTTGAATACAGGTTTCTCACCGGAAAGAAATTGGACTTAAAAAATCCAAAGACATATAACGAGAAACTCCAGTATCTCAAGCTGTACAACAGAAAACCTGTCTATACCAGGATGGCTGACAAACTGGAGATGAGGGACTTTGTAAAAGAAAGGGTTGGTGAAGGTTATACCGTTCCTATTCTTGGTGTATGGGAAAAACCTTCAGACATAGAATTTGACAATCTTCCGGATGAATTCGTACTTAAGTGCAACCATGACAGCAAGGGGCTGATAATCTGCCGTGACAAAAAATCTTTGGATAAGAATCAAACGGTGAAAACCCTTTCAAAGTCAATGAGACGCAATATGTTCTGGGCTGCAAGAGAGTGGCCATATAAGAACATCAAACCAAAAATCTTTGCAGAGAAACTTCTTGATAAGATAACGGAGTATCAGGTTCTGTGCTTCAACGGTGAACCTAGAATTCTGTACTACATGTCCAACGACAGTGAAGGTCATCTGACAGAAGATTTCTTTGACACAGACTTTAAGCCTGTAGATGTTTCACTTGGATACAGAAAGTCATCAGAGAAGATAGAAAAACCTTCATATCTGGAAAACATGATTCGGATTGCCTCTGTTCTTTCAAAAGACTGTCCACATCTCAGAGTTGACTTTCTTTATGCGGATAGTCACCTGTTTGTGGGTGAACTGACTTTCTTCAACGATGCCGGTTTTGCCCCGGTAAAACCTGAAAGCATGAATGTAAGAATGGGCGGGTGGATAGAATTGCCTGAAAGGCAGAGCTTGTAGTAGTATTAGTTGCGGAGAGAGGCTATGCGCAGAAAAATAGCTGTACTATTAATTTTACTTTTTTCAATCACGGCAGTATTTGCTGCAAAATATCATACAGTTCCAATCGGCGATAAGGGCTACAGAATAGTTGAGATAGCTCAGAACAGGGGCATTATTCCTGTTCAGAGTCAGGTCAAACCATATTCTCTTTCCCAGATGCGTGAACTGTTGTCTTCAATCAGAAGTTCGGACGGTATCAAAGAATCAGAAGCAAAGATAATTGATTCTGTGCTTGCTGAATACGACAGGCTTTATGGTTTTGAAAGTGTGAACACCTTCAGCGGTTTAATCAAAAATGGTTTCCTCCGCTTCGGAGATTCAGGAAACAATGTAACAGTAGGGGGGTCTTTCAGTTCAAACAACACCGTAGGAATCAATTTTACAGATGGTAAGGTAATTGATACACGTAACCGTGTTCTGATGTATCTGAGAGGTGATCTGTTCAATGTAGTCAGTTACGACGTCAATGTCGGTCTGCATGTTGAGAAAATAAACACAAACGCCTACCTCTCCATGGATTTTCCAATTGGCGTGAGTGGAAACTACTTTGAGTTACCAAGGCTGGATGTTTACGACCTTAACAACGACAGGGGTATTCTCTGGGGCTTTTCAAGTAATCCCGAAGTTGATCTGGTTCTCTTTGACAACAAACTGAACATCAGGTTTGCTTCTGTGAAGAGGGATTGGGGACCTGCAAACAACAACCTTGCTCTCTCTGAGTCGGCCAGTACGATGGCAGGCTTTGAGATAAATGCTAAACCTCTTGACTGGTTTGAGTACACAATGATGCATGCATCACTTACCAAGTTTGCTCTTTCAACTTTCAACGGGGTGAAATGGCCGTCAGACCGATATGTTTCCACAGGAGGTGGAGATGTTTACAACAACATGCTCAGCTTCCACAGAATAGATCTGAAGCTTGGTGGTTTCCAATTCGGTATCTATGAGAACGTTGTATGGAGAAAGCGTTTTGAGATTGCCTATCTTAATCCCTTTGCCATCTATCAGGTTATCCAGAATGAAGTCAGCGATTATGACAATATGATGTTCGGCTTTGATGCATCATATACATTCAAAAATCTTGGCAAGATATACTTTGCATTTGCACTGGATGAGTTAAGTTCTTTAAGTATAAAGACTTTCTTCATAAATGCAAGGCACAATATGGCCGTTCAGGGTGGAATAGAGATGCCTGTTTCCGTCGGAGATTTTGGAAAGATGGGAGTACAGGTAACCTATATTCCTCCATTCTTCGGCACCCATTATATGATGACAGATAACCCCTGGGGTCCCGATCCATATTCAACAGCGTACGTTAACAAGGGAAAGAACATTGCATACCCGCTTAACCCTGATTCGCTTGAACTCAAGATTTCTTTTGAAATGGACTTCGCTTCAAGTTATTCCCTTGCTTTCACAATCAAGGATCAGATGAGAAGTGCCCAGTATTCAGTTGTTAAGACCGGAACAGATATCCTGACAACAATGGATTACCTCTACGAAGAGGATTATGCCACCAAGAAGTTTTTCCAGAACATCTGGAACAACATTCTCGATGTTGAAGCAAATGTCAAAAAGCGCTTTGAAGGAATTCCCCTTGAGCTGACAGTCGGTTTCCAGTTCATTATGGAAAGCAGAAGAAGTTTTGACCTTGCTGGAAAAACATACGTCCCTGTACATCCGGAAGAGCATGCATACGGTGTATTGAATTTCGGTGATAATGATATGGGTTACGGTCCGTGGAATACTCCTGACATTTCTATTCTCGGAAAAGTTGGTGTTTCTTTGTATTTCTGAAATTTGACCTAGTGCTCTTTTGTTTTTATAATTGAGCGTATGAAGCGTAAAAAGGACAGAGTAGCAAACGAATTCGGCAGATTCCAATTCAGAACCCGCCTGTTTTTTGACTCTATTGCCATTCTGCTTGCCTGGTTCAGTTCATACTACCTTCGTTTCTATGTTCTCCTGGATGGTTCGGAAGATTCGGCACTGCTTTTCAGCATGCTCAGTCTTGTTGCTCTTGTATCGGGAATCTTCTTCATGAACGTGCTTCACATGTACGAGGCCCGTCTGACAAGCCAGTGGAGGAAAGAGGTCCAGGGACTGTTCAAGGTCTCGGTGGATGTATTCCTGACCTTTGTCATAATCTACTACTACGCGTTCTATGAGAAAATAAGCCGTGTGCATCTTCTGCTGTTCGGTGTGATGCTGTACCTGTTCCTGATTCTTGACCGCTACATTGTTAACAACATGTTTGCCCGCCTTATCAAGACAGGACGCTTCAAAACGAATGTTCTTCTTGTAGGTCACGGGGAGAGACTGACTGATTACTACAATACAGTCATAGAAAGCGGAGAGACATCGAGACTAAGGGTCAACTACCAGTACCTTGGCGAGGATGACCCCATAAAGGGACTGAAGCAAGTTAAAGGATCTTCACTTGTAGAAGCTGTAAAGAATTCCGATGCCCAGATGGTTGTGATTAGCTTCGGCGATACGGATTACAACAAGGAAATAGAGCTTGTAAAGCAGGGAATGGAACTGCTGCAGGAGAGGGTTTTCACTTTGCCAAGAGTCCCCAAGACCTACGTTGGAAACCGCTTCAGTTCATTCCATTACATTCCCATGCTTGAGATCAACAGCTTCAATATGACGTCTGGAAGATGGTTCATGAAGCGTGCCTTCGATCTTGTTTCCTGCACGCTTGCTGTTATTCTCCTGTCTCCGCTCTACATCCTGCTGGCCCTCCTTGTAAAACTGTCATCACCTGGTCCTGTCTTTTACAAACAGAAGCGCGTGACAATCGACGGAAAGATTTTCACCATGCTCAAGTTCAGGAGCATGAGGATCGATATGAAAGAGCAGGGCGGTGCCCACTGGACAGAGGAAAATGACCCCAGAATCACAAAGATTGGAAGGCTTCTCAGAAGGACAAGTCTTGATGAGATTCCCCAGTTCTTCAACGTAATCCAGGGGTCAATGAGTCTTATAGGACCAAGGCCCGAAAGACCTGAACTTGAAAAAGAATTCGTAAAAATAATTCCCGGATACAACATGAGACACCGCATGAAGGCCGGTATTTCCGGTTGGGCTCAGGTAAACGGCCTAAGAGGGAATACATCGCTTGAAAAGCGCATAGAATATGACCTCTACTACATCCAGAAGTGGTCTTTCATGTTTGACATGAGGATAGTCTTCCTCACATTCTTCAAAGGCTTCATAAATAAAAATGCATATTAAGAGAATCACAGCTGTAATAATCGTTCTTGCACTCTGCACCTGCCTCTGGGCACTATCTCCGATGCGTCCGCTCATGTCCGGACTGACTGACAGTGATATTCAGAAACTGCTCTCATCAGAAACTCTTGAAGCATATACAACTTTTGGAGACAGCACCTCTGAATTGTTCCCTGACGGAACAATAATCAAAGACCTGGCTCAGAGAACGGAAAAACTTGACGGAGCTTTCTCTGTTGCGCTTTCCGCCTTTGTTGAATACCCGGATTCACTCAAGGCTGAGTCAGACTCACAGAAACTTCTGGATGTATTCAACATGGCTCAGGCTTTGTCCACCATCAAGGGCATAACCTACCTTTCACACAGTTCAAACTACCAGCCTGAGGTTCTTTTTACGGATGCCTACTTTGTGGAATCGGCAAAGAGCAAGAAAAAGGTGGCAGATCCTGTATATGATGCTGTTGTTGAGCAGGTAACACGTTATGCATATCTTAAGGACAACAGGTTCGGCGGCAACAACTACGAGGTAAACTACTACTGCTACAACAACGAGATTTTCATTGAGATTTCAAACGTAGGTGCCATGAAATACATGGGGTTCAAATGTCTCAATGCCAACTCCCTTCATCTCTACCTTGATGCTCTTCTGACAGAAGAGGGGGTGGTTGTTTCAGGTCTTGCAGTGGTCTATAACCAGAAGCCCCAGGTGAAGGTTCTGGTAGTGACTGTTGACCTCCCGAGCGCATTCCTGAAGAGAATTGACTCACTAAAGAACTGGATTTGTATAAAAATTGAAGAAAAAAAGTAACATAAGAAACTTTCCAGTTGTTTATACACAAAAGGTATAATATTTTTAAAAGAAAGGGAGGAACCCTATGAAAAAAGCTTTTTTGGTAATTTTGGTCATTACAGCAGTTGTTTTCTCATCATTTGCTGGTGGCTTACATTACGGATTTGAATCAGCTGTTGATTACGAATTCAATCTTTCTGAAACATATCCGGGAGATAACAAAGCAACATTTGCTTTCAAGCCCTATGTGTACAATGATTTCTTTACAGTCAGACTTCTTGCAGAGTGGAGACCCGATGGAACCAATGCTCATGGATTTGACTATCTATTCAATTTCGATACAACAGATCTCTACTCAATTCTCGCTTCATCCCTAAAATATGTAGACGAGATTTCTGTTAACACAGGTGTTGTTGAATTTGCGGTAGGAAAAGGCACACGTGACTTTGAAATCTATTATCAGTGGGCCTCCCAGCATCAGAACAGAGCTCAGTTGAAACTGAACGTAGGTCCTGTCAAGGCTGAATTCTATGCAACTGATTTTGTGACTATTCCTTTCGCCGTTGGATATGATGATTATGAAAGCCTTCAGTATGCCAACGTAAAGGTCAACCTTGGTCTTGTTGAGATTGAAGCTGAAGCCACACGCCAGGCATACTACTGGGAAACAAATAATCCAGGTTTATTTGTTAAAGAAGGTAAAAACCGTATCATCCCCAAGGTCGGTGCCAAGCTTCAGTTCGGTCTTGCTAACGTAGGTTTCTATTTTACAACTGACCTTTCCTACAACATGGATGACACTGTTCTGAACAAACTTTTTGACAGATGGGTTCTTGAGGCACTTGCAGAGTTCAAGGTCGGAGCATATAACCTGACAGGTAAGTTCTATCTGGACAACAGACTTGAGGGATACAGCGACCTGTACTTCCCGGATGAGGCCCTGTTCGGATTCAGAGTCAGTTCCAAGCTTAATGTCAATGATTTCCTGACACTGGATCTTTACGGTGACCTTCCTCTCAAGCTTGATGGAGCTCTCAGAGTAGTAAGAAGAAGTTACGATAACAAAACTATGGAAACTGTCAAGGCCAGCGTTGAGTTCGGTACATGGTGGAAGGTCGGTGCAGAATTTGAACTCAAGGGTCTTATTTCCCATATTGAGAATGGTGATGATTTCATGAAAATTCTCAACGATGCACAGCCCACAATCACAGCCGGAATCTATACAGTTCCTCTTGATGTCACTGCTTCTGTCAAACTTTCTTCAACATTCGGTTCAGAATTTGTTCCTATTGTTACAGTCGGAGCAGTTATCAGAGCAGACAACTTCCTCTCAAACATTGACAAATAAGACGGAAGTTATATTCGATACAGGGCCTTCGGGCCCTGTTTTTTTCAAAAACCATGACTATTGCTTTAAAAGACATAAACAGTAATAATAGCCAGGTACGGGCGTGTAACTCAGTGGGAGAGTGCTACCTTCACACGGTAGAAGTCGTTGGTTCAAACCCAATCGCGCCTAAAGACGGGACCGATTGCGGTCCCGTTTCCATTATCGAAATCACAAAACAGTTTTCACACCGATGTTCATCCCTTTCATTTACCTTTGACGGTTATGTTTATAACCCTTTGGAATACGCTTGGGATAACCACAGAGAGTACATTGAGCGTTATGTGAAACCGGGTGCAAAAGCGCTGTTTCTTGGTATGAACCCCGGTCCATTCGGTATGCTACAGACAGGTGTACCCTTTGGTGAAATCAATGTAGTTAAAAACTATCTGAAGATAAACAATCCCGTAGGTGTTCCTGAAATACAGCATCCGGGGAGGCCTGTTCTGGGGATGGATATCAACAGGTCGGAGATAAGCGGAAAGAGGCTCTGGGGCCTTATGGAAAGACTGTTTCCGGATGCACAGGACCTTGTGTCCTTCTGTGCCATAGTAAACTTCTGCCCATTAGGCTTCCTGGACAGCGGAAAGACTGCAAAAAACATAACACCTGACAAACTTCTTAAAAGTGAACGCAGAGCACTTGAAGACCTGTGTATGGAATATCTGAGGGAGGTTGTCTCATACGTAAGGCCTCAGTATCTTGTAGGCGTGGGACAGTATGCAAAGCAGAAGCTTGAGGCACTGGGAAGCTCACTTTCTGTGTGTTCAATCATTCACCCAAGCCCGGGAAACCCCCAGGCAAACAAGGATTGGGAAGGCAAGGTTCTGTCAACGCTTGAGGAGAACGGAATTTGGAACTGAGAACAAAGGCTTACCCCAAGGTAAACATAGGACTTTACATAGGTAGAAAGACAGAAGACGGCTTTCACAATCTTGCTTCAATTTTCCATAAGATAGACTGCGTCTGCGACGATATCCTTGTCCGCTTTGAAAAGGCTGAGAAGACAACAATCACAGTGCAGGGTCTTGAAGAGTGTGCAGACAGCAAGAAAAACACCTGCTACGAAGCTGCAAGGCTGTTTCTTGAAAAAAGCGGAATTAAAGCAGAAATTTCAATAAATATAGAAAAAAGAATTCCTGTGAAGGCAGGAATCGGCGGAGGCTCATCTGACGCCGCATCGGTGCTTCTGGCACTTCAGAAGCTGGCAGGGAATCCTCTAAGCAGCAAAGATCTGATGGACTGTGCTGCAGCTACAGGGTCCGATGTTCCTTTCTTCATGCAGGAAAGCAAGGCGGCCTTTGTAAGCGGACGGGGAGAAGTTATCCGTCCAATCAAGACCAGAGAGGATCTGAAGTTCAGTTTGTACACTTCTGAAGTTCCCAAGGAGGGAACAGGAAAGGCCTACGCAACTCTTGATGCCAAAGGACTGAGAGAAAAGCTTCCCACTAAGGAAGAATTGGTAAACATGTACAACAGACCTGTAGGGCAGTGGGACTTTGAGAATGATTTTGAGATTCTGAGCAAAAAACCTGCCGGAGTTGATGAGAAGCACGGAAGGCTCTACATGTCAGGAGCCGGAAACACCTGGTACCTTGTCACAGACAGGTAAGGTGTTCTATTATTTGCAACAGCAATTGGGGAATAGCCTAATGGCTAGGGCACCGGGTTTTGGCTCCGGTTATGAAGGTTCGATTCCTTCTTCCCCAGTACTTATGGACACAAATGACTGTGTCTGATATAGTCTTATTGAATTTTTGATGGTAGTTGGATTAATCCAACGAGAGTAGGAGAAAACAAAATGACAATTGCAGCACTTCCCAGAACAGAAGATTTCGGATCAGCCGGATCAAGAAGACTGA
>Ga0265298_10004040_pt1 | contig 18973 bp, 16 predicted proteins | sample AusTroGonzalo_MG_3_FD_193486 | JGI IMG/M metagenome (GOLD analysis project Ga0265298, IMG submission 193486) | Bovine rumen microbial communities from tropical cattle in Woodstock, Queensland, Australia - Gonzalo_01 | ecosystem: Host-associated > Mammals > Digestive system > Stomach > Rumen ... | reverse complement strand
CATTGTCACCTCAACTTGGGTGGCAAAGGCATTACCCGCTGCAAGCAGCGTTAGTGCCATGATACTTAGTAGAAACTTCTTCATGTTCTTTTAGATTAAAGAGTTAATAACTATTTTGTATATAATATTTTCTTTCCGTCCTTGATTATAAGTGAAGAGTGAAGAGTGAAGAATGAAGAATCTATTCTTCTGCCCATTATATCATAGATGACTTCTTCACTATATTGATTTTTGATTTTTGAATTATGAATTGATTCAATGACGCTCCAGTATCCCTCCGGTGGCAGTGCCAGGAAGTGTCCTGGGTTTATATAGACCTTGTATTTGTCTATGAGTTCTCCCTCTGGTGTCCATTGGTACAAGTATCCGGCACCCTCAAAAGAACCAGCGTCCGTACCATAGATGTAACCTGTATAGGGATTCACATAGATGCCGTAGGGTTGCCCCATGTCGGCAAAGTCCGTGCTCAGTGTCCCTGGCAATTTTTGTTCTAAGCCACTTTCTCCCTGGCTCTCTATCACCTGTTGCGGGTCTATGGTGAGATAAGAGAAATCATATTCGCCAGTAAGGAACGAGAAGCTGGAGCCTATCACCAAGAACTTACCGTCAAGTGTGGTGCAGTTATATGTAACGGGATAATCAAAGACAACATAGCAGTCTTCACCCTCGAGAGCCTTCTTGCAGTCGAAAATGAGACCACAAGGGAGTACGTTATAATAGTCGCCTGGTGAGTTGATGCACAGGTACTGTCCGCTCTGCGACATCTTACCGTACAAGTTAGGCACCTGTGTGTCTATATCCTTCTCCTTCATCATGGTGTTGGCATTGATGATGCTCACCGTTGTCTCGAATTCATGATCTTCCCCAGTCTCGGCATATCCGCCTGTATTGGCTACAAAGAGTCGGCCGTCATAGAGTGCAATGCCCTCTGGCTCATAGCCGACTTCGCAGGCAGCAATGCACTTGAAGTTACTGATATCAATCTTTGCCACAAATCCTTTCTCGAAGTACTGCATGCCGTTTACCGTCTCACATTCGTGTCCGTAGCTGGTGACATAGACATATCTGCCATCGGTGCACAGTTTACGGCTATTGGGAATAGTCTCGATTGCCGCAACAGCCTTGCCCTCTGGGGTAATGAACTGTACTACGTTAGACCAGTTGATGGCAATGGCAATCAGGTTCTCATTCACCTGTATAATGTCGTTGGGCGTGTCTCCCAACTTGGAGCCGTTAACATCACGGAACCACTGGTTGCTCACCACCTTCCCGTCCTCAAAGTAAGTTATCCTACCATTATCAGCCTGCCACATCCCCTCATTCAGCAGAATAATCCTCTCCTGCGCCTGAATGCTTACAGACAAAAGACATAAGAATGATATAATTATTTTTTTCATAATGCTCAATGTTCAATACCCAAAGCTCATCGTCACCTTGTAATTTCTACCTGGCATGGGATAGCGTGGAATGTGCTCGTACTGTATGTCCAGTACATCGCAGACTTCCAGACAAAGGCCCCATGATGTTTTACGAATATGATGGGTATAATCCAACTTCATATCAATATTATGGTATGGCTCCAGGATATCCTCTGGGTCCGCCTTGCTCCACATACGCTCTCCTACGTATAGGTAAGAGGTGGTGAAGCGCAGATCCCGCCATCCTATAATAGCTGTGACACCTGTAGAAAGGGTAGGCGAATAGCAGATAGGCTTATCATACATATCCTCATCCTCAGGGTTGGTACGGTCCACATCATGTTGCCAGGTGAGCGAGGTTATCAGTGAGCCGTTCCAGTCGCCCCTTTTATAATGTCCCTTGACCGTAGCATTCAGTCCCCGGCAGAAGGTATAGCCATAGTTCATCATAGACCATGTATAGGTTCCCTTCAGTGGCAGGCAGACAATACGGTTTTCAATCTTATTCTGATAAATATCAGCCTGAATATCCATTGAACATTGAGCATTATTACTATCCTCTTGTTCCTTGCCCCTTGCTCCTTGCCCCTTAAAATTTGAATTTTGCTTTTTGAATTTTGAATTAGACAAATGGTACTCAATTCCTAAATTAAATTGCTTGGTGTATTCGGGCTTTAGGTTGCGATTTCCGACTTGCGTATAATAGAGGTCGTTAAGCGTTGGGGCACGGAAGATCTCCTTGTACCATCCGCGCAGTGTTATATTATATAAGGTATAGGAAAGAGAGACAGCAGGTGTCCAGCGGTCCAACGGATCGGCAGCACCTACGTGGGCAAAGGTATAGTCGTTGTAACGCTGATGAAGCAACGAGGCTGCTGCCTGAATGCCACGATAGTTCATCTGTGCTGCCAGTACCTGCTTCTGATCTACACGTTTCACATCATCAAAGTGCTTCAGGTCGGCACGTAGGATACTATATCTGACATCGTAGCTGGTAGACAGAGACAACCACTCCCAAGGCAAATAGGCTAAGCACAGGGCACCATATACATCCTGTTGGCGGTAATGGTTATTCACACGAGCTGTGTTCTGGTTCTCCGGATAATCGGTGCAGTAGCGTAGATATTCGTTGGTATATTTGGTATTGGCTTTAAAGAGTAGTTTATTGAGGAACTTCTCCTGATAACTGGCCTGTACAAAGAAGTCGCGATCCCATTCACGTCCCACGTTGGTGTATTTGTCGCTCAGACGACGTACAATACCCCCCGGACAACCACGTTCAGAATCGTAATAATAGATGTGAGAGGAGAATCCGCCCCTGAACAAAGCACCCTCAATGCGTCCGTAACGGATGTCACTATTGGCCCTGCGTCCAACCGTATCCTCGTATTCCGATTTGTATCGGAAAGGATAATCGCCACGTGAGGTGCAATACTCGCCGTCTATGAATCCTTGCCATCCATGCCAATTGAACTGACCGTTCAACTTTGTCATCCAGGTATGGAACGAAGCATTGCGCACCTGTACGGATAGCGAATCGTGGGTAGGACGACGTGTCTGTAGATAGACAGTAGCGCCTGATGCATATTCGCTGGCCGACTGACAGTTATCCAACTTATTGGCATTATAAAGAGAAACTGATTCCAAAGATGAGAGTGAGAATTTGCCAAGGTCCACCGTGCCGTTCTGTGCGTTGGTGATACGGATGCCATCCACGTATATGCCCACATGCTGGGCACCCAACGAACGTACATTAATGGTCTTCAGACCGCCCAGGCCGCCATAGTCCTTTATCTGCACACCGGCAAAGTACTTCAGAGCATCGGCAACAGACGTATTACTGAGCGCCTGTAGATCTACTCCGCTCAGTTTCTGAGATGTTGCAATAGTACGTACTGGTTGTTTGGAGGAAACAATAACCTCGTTCAATTGGCGAATAGAATCCTGCTTCTCAATCTTTGTTTCTTGCTCCTTGCTCCTTGCCCCTTGCCCCTGAAGATATGGATTCTGCGCATTGGCACTTACTGTCACAGTAAATGCCAATACGGTAAGCAGAATCACTTGCAGATAGTATTTATTCAATTTATGAATCATAATTTCAGCTGACGGACAATAATCCAACCACAGAGTCATCCCCTTCCCTTTGGGAGGGTGGCGGCATTTCCCTCTCTCTTATGAGAGGGCATAGGTGAGGCATTTCCGTCATCCTTGTCCCGAGGATGCATGTTATATGCAAAATGGCAGGTTTCCTGACTTTTGCCCGTCAGCGCGTCTTCCCAGATTATCTCCAGTGACTTTTTATGCGCTGCGATAAAGGCAATTACAGTAGCGGGCACTGCTCCGGACTTGCACCGGATTCCCTCTCTACGCTGCTCACACCATTTACATGGTATGCGCAGGTATCACCATAATGCGTTTGCAAAAGTACGAATAAGTGTGATAATTACAAAATAAAAAGCAAAAAAAAGAAGAGGCGCTGCCCAAAACAGCGCCTCTTCCTATGATGTTAACCTTTCTTTGTCATCTTCATTACATCATCCATATTAAATTTTCCTGAGAAGACCATTACCGTTACTGAACCGTCTCCGTCTGAGATCATTACTACGGCCGACTGTTGCTTCCCCTCAGTGTGATAGATGTTCACTTTACTGTCGTCATCGTTTATCTGCATCAGCTTTTCGTACTTGCCGCTTGAGAGGATTCCTTGGACCTCCTTCTTCAGTTTCGTACCGGCAGCCTTATCATCGGATGTGATAATCTGAATGGCAGACAACTTGTTGGATAGTGAACTGACATCCACACCGCGCATGTTAGCCATCTTGCCTACCATACTTATCATTGATTTAGAGATGTAAACGTAGGTAACGTTTTTTGTATCGGCGTATTTCTCAAACTCCTTTACCTGTGCGCTGGCTGTCAGGCAGAGCAGTGCCATTACAGTGCAGAGCAGGGATTTTATGATTGTCTGTTTCATCTTATTTTAGAAGGTTTAATTGTTCGTTTAAAGTTTGTTTTGCTTTCTCGTTTATTGCATTTGCTTTCTCCAGGTGTTCCATTCCCTTGTTCAGGTTCATGGCCAGCAGGGTCAGCGCGCGCTCTGCTTCCTGCTTTGCCAAAACGGGATCCTGGTAGGTATCTTGTTCGGCAGGGTTCTGCCCAAGCTTCTGGTAACCCAATCCAAAGACAATGGCGATGCAGGCAGCTACGGCAGCATACTGTAGGATGCGTGGTCGGAAGGATATCCGTTTCCTTTCTCCCTCTCCTTGGGAGAGGGCAGAGGTTTCCCATTCATCTATCTTGGCCGACAGGCGTTCCTCCAGTCCTTCTGGGATAGGAATGCGTTCCAGTTCTTCAAAGTTCAGTTCGTCCATGTCTTGGTTAGTTTTATGAATTGTTGTTTCAGTTTCTGTTTTGTTCTCATTACTATGATGCGGATGTTGCCTTGTGATAGGCCGGTATCCTGTTCTATCTCTTCGTACGATCGTTCCTCCACCAGATGCATCCTTATGATTCGTTCATCCCGTTCCGGTAACTGACTGATGAGGCTTTCCATCTTCCGGGCTTCATCATTGGCGGCTATCTGGCCTTCAAGGCTACGTTCATCGGGTGGTGAGAGCTCGTCCTTCAGTTCTGCGGAGCTGTCTATGCGTTTCAGACGCTGCTGGTCGCGGAGTAGATTCCGCATCAGAGTCACCAGGTAAGCTTGTGTTACTGCCTCATCCTTTAGGTCGTGGCGCTTTTGCCAGAGCTTCAGATAGGTGTCCTGAAGCAAATCTTCGGCATCCTGCACATTGCCCGTCAGATGGAATGCCACCCTGTAGAGCAACCTGTGGAAAGGCATGAACCGTTGCTTAAACTCCTGAGCGTTCATCAGTTACTCAAACACTGTGTCTGTTATTCAAAGGATACCAGTCTGTAGCCTTTGATGATGCAATTCAACAAGACGTCTTTCTTCATTTTCTGATCAACGTATTGCAAATCCACTTCATCTAGCATATCACAACGGAACAACAGGTCGCTGATTATTTCGCCTTTTACTTTACCGTAAACTTGCAGCTTGTAATTTGGAGTAATGGCAACTGTATCTTGCTTTACGACTTTCTTTTGTTCGTTTTCATTATTGTTCTCCAGCACCAGCATTTCATATCCTTTCAATGACTGCAGATCTGATTCAAGTTGGTTTTTCTGTTTGTCATCGAGTTTTAATCGTAATTCCGATGAGTACTTGAAGCTCTTTTGCGCAAATTCGTAGTCTTCTTTGCTTATATCAAAGGCACCATCCATCTTGTTTTCCTCAAGGGCTTTGCGTACTTCCTCTGTTTTAACCTCGAACTTGGCACCTGCTGTAGCTTTCCATTTTGCCATCAGTTTTCTGGCATCCTGTCCGAATGCGCTGCCAACGCAGAGCAGCAAAACAAGTGATAAAAGAATCTTTTTCATTATAATCCTGTTTTTGTTATTAATTCTAGTTTTTGTTTCATCGATGAACCCTTCTATATGTGCAAACGAGACTTTCACATGATTTGTTACAACGGGGGACATCTTTTTTCAGTTTGGACATGCACAAAAATACAGAATATCATCCATTCTACAAAACAAATCCGCCAGCAAAAACATTGTTTTACTGGCGGATTGTTTTATGGGGCAAGGGGCAAGTGGTTAGGGGCAAGAGATTTGGTTAGCGGTTAGTGGTTAGCGTAATATTGAATTTTGCTTTTTTGAATTTTGAATTAACTTTTATCTTTTCTCTTTTAACTTTTATCTCCGAAAAGTTCCTCTTGCTCCTATATATTATATAAATATGTATTTACAGATAAACAGGATGGCCAATACCCACATAGTGATAGAGATATCCTTGAACTTGCCTGCTACAGCATGACAAAGCACATAAGAGATAACACCAATCAGAATACCGTCGCTGATGCTATAGCACAAAGGCATCAAGATGATAGTCAGGAAGGCAGGGATAGCCTTGCAATAATCCTCCCAATGGATACGAGAAACAGAGGGCATCATCATTACACCTACAATGATAAGGGCAGGAGCAGTGGCTGCACCAGGGATAGAGAGGAACAATGGGCTGAAGAACAATGCCAGAGCAAAGCAGACCGCTGTAGCAAAGGCAGTAAGACCCGTACGACCACCTTCACCAACACCAGACGCACTCTCTACATAGGTTGTGGTGGTAGAGGTACCCAGACAGGCACCGGCTACGGTAGCAATAGAGTCGGCCATGAACATCTTTTCCATTCCGGGAATCTCATCGCGCTTGCCATTAGTTTCAACCATATTAGCACCATGATGTACACCAATGATGGTACCCATGGTATCAAACATATCTATAAATAGGAAGGTGAAAACAACCACCAGCATATCCCAACTAATCAGCTGGCTCCACTCAAACTTACAGAAAAGAGGCTCTACGCTGTCAGGGACAGACATGAAACCGCCCAGCTTGGTGATAGCCTCGCCTGTTGAAGGATCCTTGATAAACAGACCCATGAGCGTGGTAACCAGGATACCCCAGAGGATACCGCCACGCACCTTGGCCATTACCATACCAGCCGTTATGAAGAGGCCTACCATAGCCAACAGGGCAGTACCTTCGGTAATGTCTCCTAAGCTGACCAGCGTTGCGTCGTTATTAACTATGATGCCAGAATTCTCCATTCCAATGAAGGCAATAAACAGACCAATACCTGCACCAATGGCTTTATTCAGAGTACCGGGGATAGCCTTCAGCAACAAGCTGCGCACATTAGTAATAGTAAGGAGGATAAAGATGATACCCTCTATCAGTACGGCTGTCAATGCAAACTGCCAGCTATAACCCATTCCCAAGCAAACGGTGTACACAAAGAAAGCATTCAAACCCATACCAGGAGCCAGTGCAAAGGGCTTCTTGGCATACAATGCCATTACCAGCGTTCCAATGATAGCTGCCAATGCTGTAGCAGTAAAGACACTACCGCTAGGCATACCGGGAAGGGCGCTGAAGATGTTGGGATTAACGGCCAGAATGTAGGCCATAGTAAGGAATGTTGTGACACCCGCTAAGATCTCTGTGCGAATACTGTGCTTCAGCGGGTCGAAGCCAAACAGTTTTTCTAATGCATGTTCCATAATGTTGTGTATTTTTTTTAGTATGTTTTTGAAAACAGATTGCAAAAATACAAATAACAGAGTTAATAGCAAAGGAAATACTGAAAAAATCTTTAGCAGCTGATTATATACTGTAACGCATTGAGTATTTCCGAACGTAAGTGCTAATACCTGAAGGGGTGCAAGACTAGGGTTTGCAGGGAGCAAGACAGGCTCTTACAGGGATAGAAACGGCATCTTGCCAGATTCGGGCGCCCGCCCTTACATATTGGGGCGCCCGCCCGTATATATGCGAGCGGGCGGCCTGATATATGCGCCCGCCCGCCCGAATCCGAAAATTTACAGTTATACCTTATTTCACATTAAAGAGGGATCTTCCGCTAACCGCTAACCATTAATTATAAACAGAAGAACTAAAATAAAGTTAAACATCATCAAATCAAACGAAAAAGTAGGTAAAATTTGTTTTTTCAAGGCATAATTTCTAACTTTGCAGCCAAATAGAAGCACAATGAGTAGAATTAGAATATATTGGATATTTCTGCTAATGATGACCTCAATGGTCTCATTTGCACAGCATAGGGTGAACATCTATAATGCTGATAGCATCCAGAAGTACCTGAAAGAGCGCATAGCCGAAACAAAAGTAAGGCAGAAGGCGGCACGCGATGCACAGAAGGCCGTCGATAAGGAAATGCTTACCCTGCAACGTGATTTGGAGAAGTCACGCAATCAGGCCATCAAAGACCGTCAGCGTGTAAAGGCCGCTCAGAAGAGTGGAAAATTCTACCAACCCAAGCCATACGTTCCTGCTGAACTGAAGAATCAGAATGTAGAAGAACTCTCTAACCTGAGTAAGGAAGAACGTGTTAAAATAGAGGCCGAGCAAAAGCTGAAAGCAGAGGCTGCTAAGACACAGGCTAAACAGCAGGCTGAAAAAGCCAAGATAATGAGCAAGACTGGTGGTGCCCGTGAAAGAGCAGAACTGCGCGCATCAGCCCGTCAGCAGAAGCAGCGCCGCAAGGAAAAGGCTGCAGAGGATAAGCTGAAAGCAAAAGCAGCAAGAGCCGAAGCCAAAAGAGCTACAACAGAGGAGTCTGTAGTAGCACCGGAGAAGCCGGAATCTCCAGAAAATCAGGAATCTCCGGAAGTTACGGAAAAGCCAACTAAGGCAGAGAAACCCGCTAAGCCTGCCAAAGTTGAAAAGCCCAAGGTAGAGAAGCCGGTCCTTACTCCTGAACAAGTTGCGGAAGAAAAAGCTAAACAGAAAGAACTGAAGCAGCAGGAGAAGGAATCAAAGAAGAAATACAGCATTCGAGAGCAACGAGCCAAGGCTGTTGCTGAACAGAAAGCTAAAGAAGCCAAAGAGAAAGCAGAAAAAGAAGGAGAAGAATAATCTCTGTTATTCGGAATAACTTATTACAGGATAACTTAACATCAACGACAGGACATGATAAATAATATCAAGATTCTATTGTTTATACTTCTGGCCGCATGGCAGACTGTAGGTTATGCCCAGATAGCCATCTTAGAGAACATACACTGGAAAGACGAGTGGTTGCTCTCTGGTGACAACAAGCTGATAGGTACCGTTAACGCTACCGCTCCCTTGGATGTAAAGATGAAATGCACCAAAGAACTGGTAAGCGATAACACATGGGAGATTACGTGGACGTTCACCGCCAAGCGTGACATCCCCAACGTACACCTTACAGCCAGCTTCGAGCATGTATCAAAACCCTATTGGTGGATGATCCCTGCCGTATCCTATAACGGCAATATAAACAGCCGTGGTCAGGAGCCCAAAAACGAGAAACGCGACAGACAGTGGTACACCTTCTCATACAAGCGTACCTCTATCCCCGGTGCTATCTATAGCGAGGGCGAGGATTTTGCCATTGCCACCTTTGGCAATGTCCCCGAGAAGGCCGAGGACGACTACTCTTGCAGCATACAACCCGAGCCTAACATCATCACCCACCAGATAGTATGGCCTGAAGAGGAGATGCCCGTATCATATTGTGCACAAGACCAGTACATTCCCGGATGGCGTCGCACCTACAACATGAAGCAGGGCGAGACTCGTACACTGAGCATGTATCTGATAGTTGCCCGTAAGGAGACTAACCATAATGCCTACCGTCATATGCTGGATATGGCATGGCTGATGGCAGAGCCAGAGAAGCTTCCTGCACTGGACGACAAGAAGATGTGGGAGCAAAGCGTGGAGTTCTGTCACCGTTCTCTATGGATTGAGAATGATGATTACATGGGCTACCTTATGGGTCTGAACCTGGACGAGAAGGGAGAATGGCAACAGGCAACACGTAATCGCTATGAAGTAGGATGGATGGGACAGAACATCAGCCTGGCAGTTAGTATCCTGCATGACTTCCTCAAGACAGGCAACCATGTATCCATGGATCAGGGACTTGCCACATTAGATACTTGGGCAGATAACTGTCAGTTGCCCAACGGACTCCTCCTGACACAGTACGATGCTGTCATCAACAAGACACGCTGCATTCTGGATGCCTGTAATCTGGGAACAGCAGCCCTGCAGTTCTTCGAGGCTGACCAACTGGTAAAACAACTCCGACTGGTTCGTCCTGGCTACTTAGGTGCCGCATGGGGCATCTGCAACTTTATGCTGACCGACCAACAGCCCAATGGCTGCTACGGCAGAGGTTGGACAATGGACGGCAAATGCATTGAACGTGAGGGTGGTACAGGCGCATACCTGATACCTGCCATGCTGAAAGCATACGAAATCTACAACGACAAGAAGTACCTTGAGAGTGCACAACGCGCGTACCTTTATTATATAGCGTTCTTCAAAAAGAACGGATTCAGTACAGACGGTACTCTGGATACACGTTGCATAGACAGGGAATCTGCCTATCCCTTGCTGACATCAGCCATAGGTCTGTACAAGGTTACCAAGGATGATGCGTACCTGAATGATGCCGTTGACGTTTCGTACTACCTGAGCACATGGCTCTGGCATTACAATGTAAACTATGCCGAGGGTGATGTACTGCAGCAGTATGGCTATAAGACATTAGGTGCAACCAGTGTCAGCACACAGCGACATTACTTTGATACCTTTGCCTGCAGATGGGTGAATGACTGGCGTGAGCTTGCCAAACTGACCGACGACTCACAGTGGAGCGAGAAGGCAGAGGCCATCTGGCGCAACAGCTGCCAGTTGGTAGGTGATGGAAAGTTGAACATAAACGGACACGTCAGACCGGTCGGTTCACAGAGCGATGCATACTATGGATCCTCATGGCAGACCCGTGCAACAGGGGAGGGGATACCACCCATTGTATCTAAGAATAGAATCAACGATTGGCTGGTAGCTTGGCCTTGCGCTTTTCGCTTAGAAATACTCAGAAAAACGGAAGAATAGCTAAATTATGCCCCAAAATCCATAAAATTTGTTAATTTTTGAGAGAATTTATATATAACATTTTGATTAACAATTTAATAATATTAAATTTGCATGTCAGAAATTATTATTAGCAAATAAATTACAGAAACCATGGCAAACAAGAAGAAAGTTGTAAAAAAGAAATTGTTGACTCCCAAGGAACATGAGATTATGTTGAAATTGTGGACCTTAGAGGAATCAGGTGTTAAACAATCAAAAGTTCGCGACATTCTTGAGTTGTTCAAGGCTGATGGTTCAGACATGGCTTACACCACGTTGGCAACCTTCATCAAGATCTTGGTAACCAAGAAGTATGCATCTGCATCAAAGTCGGGAATCCTTATCTACATCAAGTCTAAGATCTCACGCAAGGACTATGCAAACATTGCAATGAAGTATGCGTTGGATGATTACTTTGGTGGCGACAAGGCACAGATGATAGAAGCAATCCAGGCATTGTAATATCCTCTAACACCGGACATCTAAGGCAAGCAATGCTTGCGAGTACAAAGCAAAAGGGACTGTGTTCAACACAGCCCCTTTCGTTTTTTCTTTAGAATGTTGCGCTAAATTACTTAGCAGCAGCAAGACTAGCCTTACGGAATGCCTTCATAGCCTTCTCGATTTCCAGAGAAGCCTTACGAGCACGTGTACCTGCAGCCTTGTTACCATTCTCTGCCTGAGCAGCAGCGTCCTTTGCGAATGCGCCATAAGCGGCAGCAATCTGGTTGAGTAAATCCTTCATATAATTATTACTTTAAGTTTGTAAACACCGCAAAGTTACAAATATAAATTGTACAACACAACATTTGCACAAAAAAAATCAAAAAAATGCCCAAAAACATGGTTTAAAGGCCTTCTGGGGCGGATTTTTGTCTGTTTTACAACATAAAATCATTCTTTACAAGACGGACAGAGACCTTTTACAACGTATTCTGCATCTTCCATCTGGTATCCTTCAGGCAGTGATACCAGTGGAATGGCATATTCTTCCAGGCAATAGGTTCGTCCACACTTCCTGCAATAGAAATGTATGTGATTTAGGTGGTGGTCATCTACACAACGGCAGACACAGTATTTCTGAAATCCTGTTCCGTCATCAATCTCGTGCAATAGATGGTGTTCTGTAAACAGCCTCAAAGCACGGAAGATGCTGGAGCGGTCCATCTGCGGCAGACGCTCTTCCATATCCTGCAGGGTAAATGCCTTATGGGAACTGCTGCATTCCTTCCATACCAATATGCGAACAGCCGTCGGCTTAACTCCATGCTCCTGCAAATGCTCTATATCTGATTCATAGTTCATAATTCATAATTTGAAAGCGGTTAGCGGTTAGCGTAATAATTATTCTATTAACCTTATAAGCTATTAAGCCATTAAGCTATTAAGCCATTAAGCTGTTAAGCCATTAAGCTGTTTAATTATTTGGTTAGCGGTTAGCGAAAACTTTTAATTTTTCTCTTTTAATTTTTCTCTTCCACACACTCTCTTCCTCCCGCCCTCGGGAGGGCAGGGATGGTGGTCCAAAGGTATATGATTTCTATGAGACTGCAAAGTATTTTAATTCTTTTCTTTATCTTCTTCCATGGAAAGACTTTGCATTTGGAAATAAATTGCTATCTTTGTAGCGCCTATAGCACAATATCACTAATGAAACGTCTTTTGCTCATATTCATGGCAACCCTGCTGAATATGGCGGTTACCGAGGCTTCTGAATTACGGAATCTGAAGGTTAACCGCATGCTGACACCGTATGGCATTGTACGTACAGGTCAGTTCAGCTGGCAGATAGCAAGCGAGGAGAATAACGTACGCCAGTTGGCATATCACATTAGGGTGGCCAACACAGAGGAAGGCTTACAAGGTGGGCCTACGATGATGTGGGACAGCGAAAGACGTGAGAGTGCTGATATGGTACAGGTTTATTATCAAGGCCGGCGTTTCCCTTATGACAGCACCATCTACTGGCAACTTGATGTATGGCTCAGCAACAATGAACATCTGCAGAGTCCCGTTCAGAAGATTCAGACAGGTAGCAAAGGACAGGGGTGGAATGAAAGTCCTGTTACAAAAGCTGACGTACAGCATGATTACTTCTTCTATCGCAGGTGGTTGCATACACTAATGATGAACCAGGCAGAGAGTGGAGAGTTACAACAGCCTGTGTCAGATGAAACGTTAGCCATCCCTGTTGACCAGGTAGCGGCTGTATTATATAGCCTATATAAAGAAGAGGGGGATGTGAAAGCCCTCAATGATTATTATAATATGGTAAGACAATGGTTGACGTACCGTTGCCAGAAAGACAGCGCAGTAAGTACCCAGCTGATTCATCTGATGAGCGAGATGGCACAACGGCAGAACCTCCTGGCCGATGTACACGAATATAGTCATCTCAAAGGCGATTCCACCACTTACAAACCCTATTGGCTCTATGCCGACGAGCCTGCATGGTGTAGAGGCGCCATCCGTCAGGCAGAATCAAGTATTGCCTATAACAGGGTAGAGCTGACCATTCCGTCAATTGGAAATAAAAAAAGCAAAGATTCCATCTCTCACGAGTGCCCTTACGGAACCATCCACAGTAAATGGAGTAGGGCAGAGGGGAAGACCATCTTGTGGGAGATAATGATTCCCGTAGGCGTACAGGCCCGCGTACATTATCCTAAAGATTATGCAGACGAGGAAGGCAAAACGTCCAAGATCCTAGGCAGCGGGAAGTGGAAAATAAAATTAAGCCACACATAATACCTTTATAACGAAACAACGACAAGACAAGACAATACATAAAGAAAATAATCAACAAATAAAACATAAGACTATGATACAGAATGATTTGCAGAGAATGCGATGGCAGATTCTCGACGAGGCGCTTCGTGATCCCGTCTATGAATATTTCATGGGCGAGCGTACGGCTACCAATGAGACAGGCAACACACGTAGCCTTATCTATTTTGTGAACCAACGACTCAAGAAAGTGAACCGCAACTGGAGTTGTAGCAAACGTATGCTGCAGAACGATGTCACCTTCTTCAAGAAGAAAGGGGCTCGACTGATGCCCAGCTTCCGCAGAGGCCACAAACGTATCCTCCGTTACATCAACTTGGAATGGAAGAATCCTCTGTTGCGTACCTCATTAGGAGTGGATGTTGCCCGTGAGCCGGAAACAACCTGTACACTCCCACCTCTTGCAGAAGGTCCTATCACATCCATCAATATACGTATTACTACCAATCTGGAACAGGAATTGCTCACACGCCTGCAGAATCCAGAAGTGAAACAGCGTCAGACCAATGTAGAAGAAGGATACGTAACCATTCAGGTAAGTGTACCCATGAGTGATGATATAGACCGTATTGTTCTGTCATACGGAACTGATATTGAAGTAATGGGTCCCGTAGCGTTCCGTAACAAGATCCGACGCACTATCAACGACATGCAGAAGCTTTACAAGAAAGAAACACCTGCAGAACGTGCCACACCCGTCCAGGGTGACCTCTTCGGAGGAATGTTATAAGACCTCGTTATAAGTTATAACGATATACCGTAATAACGAAATGTCGAAATGACGAAATCAAAAACCATAATCAAAAATTAACAACAAATGAAAAAGTATCTTATTATTGCAGCATTGGCCCTTCTGGGTATTACAGGAATTAAGGCTGACACACCACGTGCTGAATATCCACGTCCTCAGTTCGAGCGCTCACAGTGGCTGAACCTGAACGGAACCTGGACCTATACCTTCGACTTCGGTAAGTCTGGCGTTAACCGCGATTTCCGCAACAGTAAGGGGTTCGACAAGAATATTCTGGTTCCTTTCTGCCCCGAGAGCAAGCTCAGCGGCGTGGAATATACAGACTTCATCAACTCCATGTGGTACCAGCGTACCATCAGCGTTCCTGCAGAATGGGAGGGCAAGCAGATTCTGCTACACTTCGGTGCTGTGGATTACGAGGCAACCATCTACATCGACGGACAGGAGGTGATGCAGCACTTCGGTACTGGCAGCAGCTTTGAGATGAACATTACCAAATATGTTCCTGCTGGCAAGAGTGCCAATCTGGTAGTTCGCGTCAACGACAATCTGCGTTCTGGCATGCAACCAGGTGGTAAACAGTGTTGGAATTACTACTCAGGCGGTTGCGACTATACCCGTACCACCGGAATCTGGCAGACCGTATGGATGGAGCCCGTCAGTGCTCAGGGACTGAAGACTGTGTTTGCCATTCCCGACATTGATCAGCAGCAGCTGATTGTCCGCCCCGAGTTCTATACCGAGGCTAACGGTAATACCCTTACCGTACAGGTGCTGGATGGCAAGAAGGTTATTGCTACCAAGACCGCCAATGCTGTTAACGGTGCCAGCGTGGTGCTGCCCATCAAGAAACCTAAGCTCTGGAGCCCCGAAACTCCTAACCTCTATGACGTAAAATATACTGTCAAGGATGCATCAGGAAAGGTAATAGACGAGGTCTGCTCCTATGCCGGTATGCGTAAGATTCACTGTGCCAACGGATATTTCTATCTCAACAATCAGCCTTACTTCCAGCGTCTGGTTCTGGATCAGGGTTTCTATCCCGAAGGTATCTGGACTGCTCCCTCTGATGAGGCTCTCAAGCATGACATAGAGATGAGCAAGGCTGTTGGATTCAACGGTGCCCGTCTGCACCAGAAGGCTTTCGAGGAGCGTTACTACTACTGGGCAGACAAGCTGGGTTATATCTGCTGGGGTGAGCAGGCTTCATGGGGTACCAATGTCAACAACCAGGAGGCAACGGGTAATTTCCTTCGTGAATGGACCGAGTTGGTTGTCCGTGACCGCAACCATCCCTGCATTGTCACATGGACTCCTCTCAACGAGACATGGGGTGCTCAGGCAGGAACCTACGTCCGCTTTGTACAAGACCTGTATAACCTGACCAAGGCCATCGACCCCACACGCCCCGTCAACGATGCCAGTGGCGACGGACATGTGAAAACCGACATCTGGAGTGTGCATGATTACACCCGCGAATATGACAAGTTAGTAGAGAATCACACCTTCAAGGATGGTAAGCCTCATTATCGTAATATGCGCGACAAGAAGTATCTGGCAGAGTGGGAAGGACAGCCTTATATGATTGACGAGTTCGGCGGTCTGGGCTGGATACCCAAAGAACAGCGCAGCAACTCATGGGGCTATGGCGCACAGATAGAGACAGAGGACGAATTCTTCCAGATTCTGGAGAAGGAGATAGACGCCATCAAGGCCTGCAAGAATGTGGTAGGCTTCTGCTACACACAGATTACGGATGTAGAGCAGGAAAAGAACGGTGTTTACTATTACGACCGCCGTCCCAAGTTTGATGCCGCCAAATGGAAGGCTATCTTCGAGAAAATTCCAAGTATCATTGAGGTAAGCAAATAATGCCAAATATCAACAGAATAAAAAATGCATCTTCGGGTGCATTTTTTTTGTTTTTTATTTGCTATTATATAAATAAGGTGTAAATTTGCACAGAAGCATTATACATTATATATTAATATAAACATTAAACTATCATGAGACAAACATTACTAAAATCATTTCTCCTACTATGTAGCCTAATAGTGGGAAGCGTTGTTTGGGCAGACAGCGAGACCATCACTTTTGGTGAGTTAGGTCTGGAAAACGGAGTACAATACTCTGATCCTTTTGGCACTAACATCAGCGTTACCTTTGGTGGTAGCGGTGGCAACGATGGTAAATACTATACTACAGGTTCAGGCATCCGAACTTATGGGAATGGAACAATTACTATTACAGCTAAGGGCAATACCATTACTGGAATCGTAACAACTTTCTCAGGCGAATCCTATGCTCCTGCTTCAGACAATGTGTGGTCAAGCGATGGCACAGGTGAGGGAACATCAGGTGTCTCCGCATCTTGGGAAGGCTCTGCTACCGAGGTAGTGATGAAACGTCCATCAGGTAGTGGACATTGGCGCCTACAAACTATTACTGTAACCTATACAACAGGTGGTGACGTTACTCCCACATGCGATGCTCCCACATTCTCTCCCGCAGCAGGAACCTATACCACTGCTCAGAATGTGACCATCAGCACTACAACTGAGGATGCTACCATCTACTATACCGTTGATGGTACAGATCCCACTACCGAGAGCACCCAATATACAAGTGCTATCACCGTTAGCGAGACTACTACCATCAAGGCTATTGCCGTAAAGGCGGATTATAACAACAGCTCTGTTGCCAGCGCAACATATAAAATCGTCAAAATTGAGCATGCCGGTACATCAGAAGACCCCTATACAGTAGCAGATGCTATTAATGCTATTGACCTTAATACAGGTGTAACAGGTGTTTATGCTACAGGTATCGTTTCTCAGATTGTTTCTGCTTTCAATTCCACATACGGCAACATCTCTTATAATATCTCTGCTGATGGCACTACAGAAGGTCTACAACTTCAGGCTTATCGTGGTAAAGGCAAAGATGGTGCATCGTTCACCAGCGCTGATGATGTCAAGGTTGGCGACATTGTAGTTGTCTATGGTAATCTGACTAAATTTGGCAGCACCTACGAGTTTGCTCAGGACAATCAACTGTATAGCCTAGAACGTCCTGTTATTACTACTCCTACTCTTAATGTTTCCAAGACTTCTCTCACAGGCTTTACCTATGCAGAAGGATGTGGCCCAAGCGTAGCACAAACCTTCGACCTCACGGGTGAAAACCTGACAGGTGACGTTACACTTTCCGTGGATAACAAGTACTACGAGATTTCTGTAAGTGAGACCAGCGACTATGCTAACAGCATAACCCGTCCTAAGAGTGAATTTGGCTCAAAGACAATTTATGTTCGCCTGAGGGCAGGTCTGGGTGTAGCCGAATCTTATAGCAGCACTATCACAATAACATCAGAGGATGCAGAAGACAAGACCGTTACACTCGGTGGTAATGTAACAGAATATGTTCCTGACTATGCAACCCTGCCATTCGTATTTAATGGTGGAAGATCTGATATTGAGAATACAGACGGTTTAACACAGAAAGGCCTTAGTACAGACTATAACACAAAAACCACAAAACTGAAATTCGATGGTACGGGTGACTATCTGATCCTGAAGATAAATGAGACTGCTGCCACATTGGCATTTGATGTCAAAGGTAATAGTTTCTCTGGTGGTACCTTTACAGTTCAGACATCTACTGATGGTATAAATTACAGAGACCTGAATACCTATACAGAGCTCGGTGATACTCAGACAGAAGCATTTGCCCTTGCTCCCGAGGTGCGCTTCGTTAAGTGGGTATATACAGAAAAATCTAACGGTAATGTTGGATTAGGCAATATAAAGGTTGTTGATTGGACAGAGACCGCTACTGTCGGCGAAGCAAAATATGCGACTTATGTTCCCAATCAAGACGTTATATTCTCCAGTGGCGTGGAAGCATACATTGGCGCCCTTAATGGTAAATATGTGAAGCTTACAGCAGTGAAGGCAGTTGCTAAGGGTACACCCGTTATTCTCAAGAATACAGGCAGATATGTTCTTGCTCCTGCAAGAGCAGACGAACTGGATGATATCAGTAGCAATGTACTGAAGGCATCAACTGAAGCAACAGTAGCTGATGGTACTCAGTATATTCTGGCTATGCCAGAAGGAGAGCCAATAGGATTCTATAAGGCAAGTGGTATTATACCTCCTGGCAAGGCATACTTGGTAGTTCCTGCCGAGGCTGGTGTAAAGGCATTCTACTTCGAAGCTGACGATGCTACTGCAATCAACGAGGTTAATGGTCAATGCTCAATGGTCAATGGTCAATCAATCTACAACCTCGCTGGCCAGCGCATCAATAAGCTGCAGAAGGGCATCAACATTGTTGGTGGTAAGAAGATCCTAAAGTAAAAGACCCACAGCCTACCCCCATCCCTTGCCCATCTTCGCAAATGGGGATTCGCTCACCTTTGTGGGGCCGTAGCGACATTCAGTCACTACTCTAAAGACCCCAGTCGCCCAAAGGGAAGGG
>Ga0265298_10004039_pt1 | contig 18974 bp, 11 predicted proteins | sample AusTroGonzalo_MG_3_FD_193486 | JGI IMG/M metagenome (GOLD analysis project Ga0265298, IMG submission 193486) | Bovine rumen microbial communities from tropical cattle in Woodstock, Queensland, Australia - Gonzalo_01 | ecosystem: Host-associated > Mammals > Digestive system > Stomach > Rumen ... | reverse complement strand
GGGCCAAAGCCTGCGGTGATCTCCTGCAGACGGGCATGCACATCCTCCGCGATGGTGTTGACGGCATAGGCGGCTCCCATCTCACGGGCCAATGCCAGCTTCTCGTCGTCGATATCGGCGGCGATGACGGTGGCGCCGCGCTGGGCGGCACGCACGATGGCACCCATGCCCACCATGCCGCAGCCGATGACCACCACGGTGTCGATATCCGTCACCTGGGCACGGCTGACGGCGTGGAAGCCCACGCTCATCGGCTCTATCAGGGCACAGGTGCGTGGCGACAGCTGGCCTGCGGGAATCACCTTCTCCCAGGGCAGGGCGATGCGCTCACGCATGGCACCCCAGCGCTGTACGCCTAAGGTCTCGTTATACTGGCAGGCGTTGACGCGGCCATTGCGGCACGAAGCGCACTTGCCACAGTTTGTATAGGGATTGCATGTCACCACCATACCGGGCTTCAGGGTCTCGGGCACGTTGGCACCTACCTTCTCAATCACTGCGCCCACCTCGTGGCCTGGCACGACGGGCATCTTCACCATCGGATTCTTGCCTAAGTAGGTGCTCAGGTCTGAACCGCAGAATCCTACATAGTCGAGTCGCAGCAGCACCTCGTTGGCCTGCAACTCCTGTTCGGGAATGTCAACCACTCCCATTTGCCTCTCGGCTGTAATCTGTATTGCCTTCATCGGGGAATTTACGATTTAACAATTTACCATTTGACAATTTATTTTCGAATTTATGAATTCTTCCAGCGGACGAACATCTGGTCGCCGATGATCTCCTGCACCTCGGACACCAACTGCTCGTTGAGTGGGTCGTTGACGTAGCCGATGTTCTTCAGCACATTGTCAGGATTGGCACTGCTGAAGAGGGTGGTGGCGATACGCGGATTCAGGCTGGTGGAGAACTGTATGGCGAGCTTCTCTATCGGATAGCCCTTCTGCTGGCAGTAGGCGGCTGCACGGCTACATGCGTTGCGCAGGTCTTTGGAGGCGGGGTGCCAGTCAGGGGCGCCGCGCGATGAGAGCAGACCCATGGAGAGGGGCGAGGCGTTGATGACACCCACGCCGTGCTGCTCGAAGAAGCCCAGGTAGTCGGCGAGCATGGTATCGTTGAGCGAATAGTGGCAGAAGTTGAGGATGCTCTCCACGGTGCCGTCGTCGCAATGCTCCACGACCCACTTCAGGTTCTCGGGCTGCAGGTCGGTGATGCCTACGTGCCCCACGACACCTTTCTTGCGCAGTTCCACGAGGGCGGGCAGTGTCTCGTCGACAATCTTCTGCAGTCCGCCTTCCATCCCTGCCTGGAACTCAATGTCGTGGACATTGATCAGGTCGATGTAGTCTACATTCAGTCGCTCCATGCTCTCGTAGACGCTCTCCGTGGCGCGCTGGGCGGAGTAGTCCCAGGTGTTCATGCCGTCCTTGCCGTAGCGTCCTACCTTCGTTGAGAGGTAATACTTGTCGCGTGGGATCTCCTTCAGTGCCTTGCCCAGTACGATCTCGGCCTTCAGGTGGCCGTAGTAGGGCGACACATCGATGAAGTTGATGCCGTTGTCAACGGCCGTATGCACGGCCCTTATGCCTTCGTCCTCACGGATGCCGTGGAAGACGCCGCCAAGCGATGATGCGCCGAATCCGAGGTTGGATACGCGCATGCCGGTCTTTCCAATTTCGTTATAAATCATTCTGTTCGTTTTTTAGTTTCTTCAATGACGCGACAAAGATAGTGAAAATATCAATAACTATAGGAAGAAAAAAGAGGGATTATATAGGATTTTATCGACAAATTGACAAAAAAACGGCAAAAATCGGGCTCAGAATGAAAAAATATCGACAAACAATTGGAGAATTGGGGATTTTTTCGTTTCTTTGCAGAGACAATTTGTTAGTACGCCTATGAATTTCTCTGTCGATCAACTCCACCTCTTCACGCTGAACGTGGGCTATGCCGAGCACCGTGGCGACTGGAACTGGAAGAACGTCAGAAGTCCGTTTGCCCGTCTGTACTATGTGACGGGTGGAACGGCGCAGATAGACCTGCCCTCAGGCCGCTATACACTGACGCCCCATCACCTCTATATGGTCCCTGCCTTCACGGAGCACAGCTATATCTGCAAGTCGATGTTCACGCATTACTATATCCATGTCTATGAAGACTTGATGAGTGGTGACAGTATCCTCGAGGAATGGGAGTTCCCAGTGGAGGTGGAGGCGACAGCCAGCGACCTGCAGCTTTTCAAGCGGCTCAGCGACCTGAATCCCTTTATGAAGCTTCCCGCATCTGACCCTCATGCGTACGACAACCATCCCACGCTCGTCAATAACATCCAGCTGAACCAGCGGCGCCCGTTCTGCGACAAGGTGGAGTCGCGCGGCATCATCTTCATCCTGCTCTCGCGCTTCCTGAAGCAGGCTAAGCCCAGGGGTGAGGTCAAGGACGACCGTATCCACCAGACACTCGCCTATATCCGCAAGAACATCAATAGCCGTCTGGATATCAATGAACTGGCTGGGAAGGCCTGTATGTCGAAGGACCACTTCATCCGCGTCTTCAAGCAGGAGACGGGTGAGACACCCAATGCCTTCATTAACAAGCGGAAACTGGAGAAGGCGGAGCTGGCGCTGGTCACTACCGACCTGCCAGTAAAGAATATCGCCGACTCCTTAGGATTCGACGATCATTCTTATTTCAACAGGATCTTCAAGAAGAGTGCCGGTATCACGCCCCAGCAATACCGCGACAGCCACTATAGGGGATAATCCCCTACAGGTCGACCACGATCTCGTTGGCAGCGTAGTCCACGACCTTCTGCTGACCATTGGGCAGCACGATGGTGAACTTCCTCTCCAGTATCATTCCCTTATAACCTCCCTGACGGGTGCCGATGGTGAGCTTACGCGCACGGTCGTTCCACTTGAAGGTAATGGTGGCATGATAGCCCTTCTCATAGTTGTAGTTGTCGCCTTCGTCCTCGTAAAGGGTGAACGTGCCGTCGGCACCAGGATAGACGTGTATCTCGAGGTTGTCCCAAGCCTTTTCGCCGACGTACTGCATCTCAGGACCTAAGGGCAGGATGCTGCCGGCACGGACGAACATCGGCACGCGGTCGAGCGAGGTCTCAAGGGTGACGTTCTGTCCGCCCTTATAGCGCTTGTTCGTCCAGAAATCGTACCACTCAGCTCCCTTCGGCAGATACTTCACGGCCGTCTTCGTCTTTGCCCATTCGACATTTTCATTATTTGATTCTTTCATTTTTTCATTATGCCTGTCCCAGCCCGTCATGGCATTCGTGCGGATGATCTTCTCCTCCGTGTACTGCGGATCCACGATGGGGCAGGCGAGGATACTGTGGCCGAACATGAACTCATCCGTCATGTCCCACACTTTCTTGTCGCTGGCAAAGTCGCTGAACAGCGGACGCATATAGCTGTCGTTGTTGGAGGTCACCTGCCAGGCGGTACTATATAAATAAGGTATAAGGCGGTAGCGCAGGCGGATCTGCTTCTCGATGGCATCATAGACGGGCTCGCCCTTCTTGCCAAACTGCCAGATCTCACGTGGCGCATCGGCTCCGTGGCTGCGGAACACAGGACAGAACAGACCGTACTGCATCCAGCGTACGTAGAGCTCCTGGAACTGCGGGTTCTTCGGCGCAGAGCCACCACCACGGGTGTTGTACGAGCCGCAGAAGAAGCCGCCGATGTCGGTGTTGAAGTTGGGGTTGCCCGTCAGTGTGAAGCTCAGGCCTGCGGGCACCTGCTTGCGCAGCATGTCCCAAGAGGAGTTCACGTCGCCGCTCCACATGTTCGAGCCGTAGTGCTGCTGGCCAGCGAACGAGGAGCGCGTCATGATGAACACGCGCTTGTTGTCGGGATAATCCCTGCGCTGCGACTGATAGATGCCGCGCACGGTCTCCAGCGGGAAGGCATTGCGCAGCGAGCGCCATGTGCCGCCGGTGACGGGGTGGGCGTAGTCCGACTCCTTGGGGTTGAAGAAGTCTGGATCCGTTGAGTCCATCCACCAGGCATCGGTGCCGTAGTCGTAGAGCGTCTTCAGGTACTTCCAGTAGATGTCGCGGGCCACGGGGCTGAAGGCGTCGTAGACCTTCACGCCCGAGGGATATTTCATGATGGGGGGCCAGACGTGCGAGATACCGCTCTGCGGCCACGTCTCGATGGGCAGCAGAAGGCCCTTCTCGTTCAGTTCGCGGAACTGCTGTGTCTGCGGTCCGAAGCTGGCCCAGATGGAAATCATGAAGTGGGCGTGCTTCTTATGTACGTTCTGTATCAGCTGCTTACCGTTCGCAAAGTCCTCGGCGAGGAAGTCCATCGCGTTCCACAGGTAGTTCGAGCCCCAGTACTGCCAGTCCTGGATAATACCGTCCAGCGGCACCTGCAGTTCGCGGTATTTGTCGACGATGCTCTCCGTCTCGGCGGCCGTCTTATAGCGCTCCTTCGACTGCCAGTAGCCGTAGGTCCACAGGGGGAACATGGGTACGTCGCCCGTCAGCTGGCGCATCTGGGCAATCACGCCGTCGGCACTTCCGCCGTACATGAAGTAATAGTCCACGCCCTGGCCTGCCTCCGAGGTGAACGACATGCCCTCGGCATTGTCCTCAAAGAGCGTCGGCGAGTAGTTCTCCCAGTAAAGGCCCCAGCCCTTGATCGACTGCAGCACGTTCTGGAAGTCTTCCAGGTTCGACTGCTCCATGCGCTTTTTCTCGCCGCGACGGTTCATCTTGCCGTTCTGGATGGTGCCTAAGCCGTAGATGGCCTCGTCCTTGTCGAGTGCGAAGGTCTGCTTCACTTCCCACTCGTCCTGGTTGCGGCGTATCAGGCTCCAGCCCTTCTCCCTCAGCAGCACCTTGCCCTTCGCCGTGAGGAAGGTTAGGAAACCCTGGGCATCCTGCCTGACGGTCAGCTCACTGCTCTTGAGGGTGTTGCCCTGACGGGCGACTGCCACGTCCTGCGGCTTGGCCGTCACGACGAGGCTTTTGGTAGGTGTCCCCTTGGTGATGTGTACGATAGAAGGTGTCACGAACTCCACCTTCACTTCCTGTGCACTTGCGCCAGCCAGCATCAGCAGTCCGGCGATGATCATGTTTAGTCTTTTCATATTTTATAGTTTTATTGCGGCGCAAAGGTAGTAAAAAAAGAGTAAAGTGCAAAATAAATGGCGGTTTATTTTGCACTTTACCCATGGCAGCAGTCATTCTTCGATGCGCTCCAGCTGACGCGGTAGGTGCCAGAATCCACCTCCTGTTCCAAAGACGAAAGCTGGATGTAGCGACTGTCCTCAGGACCCCACATCTCCACGTCGATATACTTGACAGTGGTATCTCCTTTTAAAGTACAATCACTTGGAAGGTATAGGGCGGCAACTTGAGGGCACCGCCTTCCGTATCCCCGCTTATCACCTCTGTCTTCTGGTCTTCAGGCTGTCCGCTGAAGCCCTCTGTCTTGCTGCCTGCGGGGATGGTGAGTCCATTGACTGTCAGCGTCAGTTCTACGGGCAGGGCATTCACCAACTTCAGATAGCGACGGCCAGTCTTTGAGTCGCGAACGAGACTGGCAGCCACACGATGTCTGAGCGTTGGGGCGATGTCGAGCGAGGTACTCAAATAGCGGTCGCCACCATAGACAGAGAACAGTCGCTGCACGTCGTAGGCTGGGGTGGGGCGCACCTCTGTATTCGAGAAGTAGATCATGTCAGGATTCCAATTCGAGTGGCCGTCCTTGCAGAGCATCGGGGCGTAGCTGGTCATCTCCACCACATCGCCATTGCGCTCCACGTCCGTCAGATAGAGCGCCTCTGCCAAGGCCGTCTCCACATTGGGTCGCTTGGCTGGCGTCGAGGCGGCATACTCGCCGAGATACACCTTCGGCATGGAGCGGTCGTAGCTGTCATAGTAGTCGCGGTGGTGCATGAACCAACCTGTCGACTCGTAGTAATGTTCGTCTACCATATACTGCAGGTCAGGATGCTTCTTCGTGAAGTCCCAGCCCTCGATGTAATCGGCTGAAGGTGTGTGGAAGGGGCCTACCGTACCACAGATCTTGATCTCAGGATACTTCTGGCGGATGGCCTTGCAGATCATCTCGTAGCGCTCTTCAAAGACGGTGCCGATGATGTCCTCATTGCCTATACCTATATATTTTAGGTTGAAGGGGGCAGGATGGCCGGCATCCGCCCTCATCTTCGCCCACTTCGAGGTGGCAGGGTCGCCATTGGCCCAGTCTATCATGTCCAGCAACTCTTGGATGTAGGCAGGCATCTGGTCCATGGGGATGCCGCCCTGCTGTCCGCCAATGCCTTGAGCGTTGGCAGCGGAGTTCTGACAGGGCACGCCAGCCGCGAGCACGGGCAGCGGCTCAGCCCCGATGTCCTCACAGAACTGGAAATACTCGAAGAATCCCAGTCCGCGCGTCTGGTGATAGCCCCAGATGTTGAAGTCGGGCTTGCGCTCCTGCAACGGGCCTACGGTATGGTTCCAGTGGTAGATGTTCTCCAGACCCTGTCCGTGGCTCATACATCCACCTGGGAATCGCATGAACTTGGGTTTCATGGCGGCTATCGTCTCAGCCAGATCCTTGCGCAGGCCGTTCTTGCGGTGCATGAAAGTCTCCTGCGGGAAGAGCGAGATCATGTCAACACCTACGTGGGCTATCCCTTGCGGGATGATGGCCAGACGGGCCTTTGCGTCGCTTTTCTTGGCGCTGAGCACAGTGGCGTACTGAGTCCAGTCTCTGCCTTCTGTCTTCAGCTTGCTGCTGCCAAGAATTGTACCGTCCTGACCAACCAGTTGGATGAGAAACGTCTGCTTCTGGCCACCTGCCAGCACATACATTGAGAAGTCATATTTCTGGCCTGCCACCACGCTCATACCGTCCCAGCCCTCGTTCCACAGCGTGTCCTTCGGCCACAACAGGGCATAGTGCGGATTCTGCTGACTGAGCGGATGCTCCGTAGCAATTTCTATAGGGCGTGCCGAGTGCCAGGCGGTGGTGGCGTTCCACTCGCGGCGATCCTTGGCGCAGTATTCGAAGTCGCGGTTCTGCACCATCTCGGCATAGAGTCCGCCGTCGGCCGCATAGCTGATGTCCTCGAAGAAGATGCCGATGAGCTTGTCGCTGATGGCCTTCTCCTGATTCGTCACCGTCAGCGTGGCACTCACGGGCTGTTTGGGCATCATGGCATTCTTGGCGTCCTCGTACATACGCTCACTGCTCAGGCGACCGTCCTTCTTCATCCTGTCGAAGTGAGTGGTGATGGTGCAGAGTTCCAGAGGAGAGATCTCGAAGAGACAACCCTCCTGCAGCTTACCGGCTATCGTAGCCGTGTCGCGTGTCCAGGCAGCCTGGTCTATCAGGCTCTTCTCGTCTTTGCAGAACTGTCGGAAGTCGTTCGAGGCCGACACCCAACGCTTGTCGCCGTCTTGGGTCTGATAGTAGATGTCGAAGGTGCCATTTTCATTGGCAAAAATGACGGGCTTCAGGCATTGTGGCGTTGTTATGACGGGATAATCCTGCGGCCTCCATGTGACGAGGTCTCGGCTGTAGGAAGCGGCAAAGAGCGGTGAACGGTCGTTGACCTGGAACACCAGTCGCCATGTGCCGTCGTTGGCCCTTGCCACAGAGGGGTGGTACATACGTTTCTCTACGCCCCACGTGCCATAGTCCGACGAACAGAGCTGGCCGATTTCCTGCCACTCGCCACCAGTATACTGCGCGATATGCAGACCAGCTCTCTCATTGGGGCTATAGATAAATACACTCTTTTTTTCCTGGGGTGCCTGGGCCAGCGCTTCCGTCGCCATGAGTTGGGGACCTATGTAGGATGGTTGCAGGCCGCCCCAGTCGATGATGGCGCGCTGTAGCATCTGGCCTGGCTCTTCAGCCGTGAAGCGGATAGTGTGCGAGGCTTTTGACTTATCGACGGCGAAGCGCAGGCGGCATGTGGCTCCGTTGCGCATCACCTGATCCTTCCAACTACGGGAATACTCCTTGAATTTGTTCTCGAACACCTGAGGACTGCCGCCATCGATACTGATGCTGATGGCGTTGCTCCGTCCCTGGTAGAGCGGCCAGATGGGGACGGTATAGGCCACGAGGTCGATGCTGTCAGCCGTGACAGCAGGGAACTGGTAGGTGGCCTCACCCAGCAGTATGACCTGTCCGTCGTAGCCGAGGCCGCCGACCAGCTGTGCATCGCTGCTCTTGTCGATGAACGTCGCAAGGCTGATGACATGGCAGCCCTGTAACGGCTGATGCTTGGGTGTGAGATCGACGGGTTTCTCACCAGCCCCTTCGGTATAGGTCACTTCCGGCATCAGATGAGAGAGGGAGCGAAAAGCGGGAGCCAGGTTCATCATGCCACGCCACTTGCCGCCCAGCTGTTCGTTATAGCGGAGGTTCAGGGCGTTGATGCTGTCGAAGGCCATTTGCGACTGTCGGGCTGCCCAGTTGGCTTCTGCCGTCCGTCCCTCGGCAAGCAGCTCCTGATTGAGCTGGGCCATGAGGAACTTGCGATTCATCTGGTAGGCGCCCTGGATGGGGAACTGCAGCAGTTCGAACCAGGCAGCACTGCCATCGGCCAACCGCTGTACCTCGTCACTGATGTGCTGGTATTCGGCCAAGCGGCGCTGGGCCTCGTCGTAATGCTGGAATGAGAACTCGGTGGGCTTCAGGCCTGTGTGTGCCTTGTCGTCCCATTCGTACTCCCAACCCATAAACTCGGGTTTGCGGCTCCAGGCGAGGCGGTAATAAGCGTCGAGTATTAATTGACAATTCTTGGACGAGCCAAGCGGCAAAGCCGAGCGGGAGGATGCGAAGAGGTGCGTGAGGAAGTCGGCCTGGTGGGTGCGGGCTTTCTCGAAACTGAAGGCGTTGATGTCCCAAGCCATGTCGAAGAAAGTCTGCATGCCCAGTTCCATGGGCTTGATGTCGCCGACGTTCAACAGCCAGTAGCGGTCGGCCCCAGCATCGTAGGCTTTCTTCAGCTCCTCATACATCAGCACGGGCGGCGTGGTATTGATCCACAGATAGTCGTGGGGTGCACCCAGATAGGAAATGTGGTAGTAGACGCCCGAGCCGCCACTGCGCTTCTGCTCCTCGGGATCGGCCACACGCTTCATGTAGCCATAGTTGTCGTCCACCCATACCAGCGTGATGTCATCGGGCACCTTCAGCCCGTTCTCGTAAATATCCATCGTCTCCTTGTAGGGCACGAAGATCTGTGGGATGTCGGTGGCTTCCTGCCCAATATGCTTCTCGAGCAATTGTCTCTGGTCGCTGATGACTTGTTGGATCAGTGGCACACGCTCTTCCATCGGCAGGTTGCCCCGCAGGCCCTCGTCGTGGACACCGCGCATGGCCACCGTGTAGATGTTCTCGTATTGCGAGGCTTCCGACAGACGTTCGTCCCACTTCTTCCAGATGGTCTTGGGGTTGGTCTTGTAGTTCCACTCGCCGTCACGCTTTGAGTCCCACTCGCTCTTCGCGGCGTTGTTCAGCAGCAGCGGTTCGCAGTGGGAGGTGGTGATGATGATGCCGAACGAATCGCACACCACCTTGCTCTCGGGATGGGAATAGAACGCACCCGTACAAGAGTGCATGGCTGGAGCCAGCATGTTGGCCCTTAACCTTAATAATAGTTCGCACACGCGGGCGTATGTCTTCGGGCCGATGTCGCCCAGTTCCTTCTCGTAGTTCGTCGATGCCCAGGGCTTCAGGCCCCAGTCTTCGTCGTTGATGAAGATACCACGGTACTTTACGGTGGGGGAGGGCATCACGAAGCGTCCGCCTTCCCAGTAGACCTTGTCCTGATGCCTGACAGGTACGTCAGCCCACCAGTACCAGGGTGATACGCCGATGCGCTGGCTGATCTCGTAGATGCCATAGATGGTGCCGCGCTTGTCGCTGCCCGCTACAACGAGACAGCCGTCCACCACATCGATGACGAACGACTCCCATTGTCCGCGTACCTTGCTCACGTCGAGCTTTTTCTGCTTGATGAGCTTGTCGATGACGCGGCTCTTGCCGATCGTCCCGACGATGATAGAGCCGACAACGTCTTCAATTTTTAAATCTTTTAATTTTTTAATTTTAATATCATTCGCCGTACCCGTCACCTTGCGCACATCGTCGCTAAGGTCGTTGGCTGCGCGGATTACGCCCTTCCAATCCTGTTCGTCCACTACGATTGCCGCAGCCTTACCGTCTTTAGCAATACAGAATCGTTCACTCTGTGCCAGCGCATTCATTGTCATGATCACCAGCGCCAAGCCTGTTGTCAGAAATCTCTTCATATTACGATAGTTTATTATTTCGGTTTTTAGTTGTTATCTTATCACGACTTTCTTACCACGATGAATGTAGATACCCCTTGGTAATTTACAATTTGACAATTTACCATTTACAATTTTGCGGCCCTGCAAGTCGTAGTAGGTGTCATCGCTATCAGTGGGCATTGTACGACGGGAGACATCGAACTCCCATCCGTTGGGAACCTCAAGATCGTCAATGTTTGTCAACGGGACAATGCTCTTCAGCACCTTCTCACTCCTGTAGGGGAAGTACTGCGTGAGCAGCCGGCTGCGCTCTTTCTGGTAGCGTCCGTCCACGGTGTAGAGTTCACCTCGGGTGGTGTAGGGATGCACGTCGCGACGGTAGTCTCCCCAACGAGCTGCCTCGGCATAGAGGGCGGTCTCGATGTTGTGGTAGAGGCTGTCCCACACTGCCACGACTGACGCTTCTCCCAGATCGCCATCGTCGGCCAACAACTGTTTGGCGCGATGGAGGTATTGGCGTGCAAACCGCTCATTCTCCATCAGATGGTGGAAAATGCCTGTGGGGTAGGAGCGGCCATTGTTCTTGCCCAGTACGTTCTCGTCCACTTTGTCGAAGATGAGCTCTGTGTCCCAGCAGAGGAAACGGAAGCCCTCGCTGTCGAGTCCCCGCCGACGGATGGCATACCAGTTGTGGTGATCCCAGTCCGTGTTTCCTGCATATTGGTTGATGAGCATGTAGTCGATGAAACTGTCGATGTCGAGCAATGAGTCCAATCGCTCGTAGGCATCGTCGTCGGCTGCCTGGGCCGCCGTTTCCACCATCAGGTTCCAGGCCTCCAAATTACCCTCGGCGGCTTCGAGATGATTGCCGCCGTCCTCCTCCACCTTGATGACGTCGATGTCGCTCTTCTTGCCACCAAGATGGTCCTTGCCAAACTGGTTATCCACTCGTTCAGCGATGTTGTAGAGTCCCCAGTACATGCCGTTGAGGAAGAGATTTACGTACAGCGCATTCACGCTGGTGCGTCCTATCTTGCGCTGCATCCTGCGGGCCCACACGTCACGGGTATATTGTGCCTTCTTGCGGTTGGACTCATTCCAGTGCTGCCAGGCGTTGCCAAAGTGGCAGCGCAGCACCAGCTGGTCGAACTTGTCAGGCTCATCCTCACCGAAAAGGGGGTATTTCAGGGTCTTATCACCGTATTTCTCCTTGAAGACCAGACGGAACGAGTGTTTGGGATTCTTCTCTGCCAGACGCCCATGCCCCCCATGCAGCCGGAGACCGCAAGTGGCACTGAGGTCGTGCCCCTGTCCGCCTCCCATCAGCTCGATGCTGGCAGGCCGTGTCCAGCCGTGTCCTGTAGCGTCGCCTACAGGAGGTCCTGTGAAGATGTAGATGCCACCCGTCTCCTCGTCGTTCTCGAAAGAGAAGAGATTCTCCTTGTCGGTCACAATGCTCAGCACAGGCAGCGACCGCAGGCCTTCCCGAATCTTCGGGGCCAGCACGCCGTCTGCCGTCATCTCCTTATCCATGCCGTAGTCAGCGATGGCCCTGCCTTCTATTTGGGTGTATTTCCCCCATTTGGCGGGATAGCCTTCTGGGGTGTCGCTCTGGTTCATCACATCAGCCACAAACAGATAGGTGGCAGTGGTAATGTCCGTCATCTGTTTCTCATCGTCAAAGGCTGCCGCCCGCACGATGGTGCTGCCCTTGATGGCCAGAGGCTCTGTGTATGCAGGACTGTCCGCTGTAGGCGTACTGCTGTCCGTCGTGTACCTTATGGTCCAACTCTCAGAACCTGTACTGTCTTCCACTGCCATCAAGAGGCTGAAAGGGGCATCGCAAAAACCGTGTGGCTGGCTCAACGTGACACGCTGCGCCATGGCGGGTACCATCGCTGTCACAAAAGCAAGCAGGGCTGATATGACGGTTGTTTTTGCTTTCATTTGTCTCTTTTTGTTTGTTCTGGCTGCAAAGATACATCAGAAAATCGTGATTTCCAAATAATAATGTATCATCTGTTTTTTTAATTGTCTCATTCCAGTGGTTAATTCATAAACAATCATAAAAGAGGCTGCAAAGATGGTGAAGTTCCCTCGATTATTACTATCTTTGCAGCCAACAACTACTATAAGATATCAAAATGAAACAATTCTTCTTATTTCTGTTGCTGTCGGCCTGTAGCCTGTTCACCTGCGCTCAGGGTAGCATAACTCTGGAGGCAGAGAGTGCAGACTATGCCAATTGCAAACTGATTGACGACAGTAAGTATTCTGGCGGTAAGGCATTAGAACTCACGGATGCCAAAGCCAAGATCAGCTTCACCTATAACTCTGCGGAAGGCGGCAAGTACACCGTCTATCTTGGCTACGACGGCCTTTATGGTGCGAAGGTGGTTAATTTGGAGGTCAACGGCAATACGACGGCTGTTCAGGGTACTGATCAGTTGGAGGAACTGAATGCCGGCAACTTCATCATGAACGGGGGCAGCAATAGCATCGTCATCACGCCAAGCTGGACCTGGTTCCGCATCGACTACATCCGGATTGAGGGCACCACCAGTTCCGTGCAGTTCGACATCGCCCAGGCTCCTGTCGATGCCGATGCCGCCGATTGTGCTAAGACGCTCTATAGTTTCCTCCGCGACAACTTCGGGAAGAAGACCATCTCAGGAATCATGACGGGCGACATGAGTTCCGCCAACGGCGACGTCACCCAGCACGACGACGTGAAGGCCGTCAATCAGGCATCTGGGAAATACCCTGCCCTCGTCGGCTTCGACTTCATGAACGCCACAGGTCTCCATGCCAGCGAGGTGTGGTATAAGGAATATACGGATGCCGCCATCCTGCTGGCGAAGGACACCTGGCGACGCGGTGGTCTGCCAGCTTTCACCTGGCACTGGCGCGACCCCAGCCGCAAGACAGGCGAGTTCTATTGCAAGATCGACGGCAAAGACGCATGTACCATGAGGATGACCGATGCCATGAACGCTGATGGCAGTTGGAACATTTCCTCCAGCCTCTATACCAGCATCATCAGCGACATCGATGCCGTAGCCGACTACTTCCTCGCACTCCAGGATGCTGGCGTCGCCTGCATCTTCCGCCCGCTCCACGAGGCCAGCGGTGCCTGGTTCTGGTGGGGAGCCAGCGGTGCCCAGCCTTATGTCAAGCTCTATCAGCTGATCGTCGACGAAATGACCAAGGTGAAGGGCGTCCACAATGTCATCTGGGTATGGAACCCTTGTAATGTCGACGATACTGCCTGGAATCCGGGCGATGCCTACTACGACGTCGTATCCATCGACATCTATAACAATGCCTACGACTATTCCAGCAACTACGCCGCCTTCGACAAGCTCAAGACCAATACGGCGGGCAAGAAGATCATCGCCCTCTCTGAGAACGGCCCCATCCCCGATATCGACAAGGAGTTTGAGGAAGGAGCCGTCTGGTCGTGGTGGATGCCCTGGTATCAGACGTGGGACGGCAAGTTCGTCGACAAGACCAGCCACGTGCAATGGGCGAAGTGCATGACCGACCCACGTGTCATCACCCTCGAAGACCTCTCTGCCGGCTGGACCTCCTACACTGGCATTCGGTCATTGGACAATGGTACCATTTCATCATCTGACCATTTGTATGACCTCAGCGGACGTCAATGGACAAATGGTCAAATGAGAAATGGTCTCTATATCAAGGGCGGAAAGAAAATCGTCGTGAAATAACTATGCAAAAGATAAAACTAACATCATGCACTTCCGCTTCAATGTATAGACAAGCTTGTTGTCATGATCTGTTGCTGGGCAGATTCTTTCTGCTACTTGCTATGTTCGCAACTGGACTGTCTTCAGGAGCAGTGGAGAACGAGGCTTGCCCTTTGGTGCGTATGGTGGTGGAACGCCTGCCCGATATGCACATTGCCCGTGCCGACCATTCCGTGTTCGTGGTAGGAGGTGAGCCGACGGTGGTGGGTGGACATACGAGTGGCTTTGTGCCGACGGTCACCGCTGAGTATTTCAACGATGGCGAGTGGCACCTTTTGCAGACGGTCTATACCCATGACCATGGCTTCTCAACACCACTTCGTTCAGGTAAGGTGCTTGTTGGCGGTGGCCATGTTGAGCCGTTGGGCATTGGGCACATCCACTCCGTCGAGATGTACGATCCTGCTACACACAGCTTCCGAGGTTTTGGCTGCCTGGACAACAAACGATGCTTCGCTTCTGGCATTGAGTTGGATAGTGGGCGTGTAATCATTACGGGTAATTGGTTTCGGTCTGATGACATAGAGCAGTTCGACGGTCAGAAGTTTTTTACCTCTCTGGGCAGTGTGTCACAGGCTCGGGCCTGCCCATACGTTTTCCGAATAGCGGAGGACGATGTCATCGTTTTCGGAAGCATGGACGAACATGGAGACCCTATCGACACTATCATCGTCGACCGCTTGCGTGGCGAGCCGTTCCAGGTGGCACTGTTCAACGATTGGAAGCCTTTAAGCTGGCTGGTAGAGACACGAGGTGAAAACCACTGCATAGGCCATCATATTTATGTCATTCCAGTGACGAACAAGGATGGACAGGTAGCCATCTGCCGTGTGGAAGATACTAGTTTCACCCTCATGCCCACCGCAAGCCCTATTCCAATGGAACATGATGGAGACCACATTATCTATTATAAAAGTATTTGCGTAGATCAACAGGTTGGCCTTGCCTATCTTTTCGGCTATGGAAACAATAACCAGCGGTTATATGTTGCGGCCATCGGCATAAGGCAAAGTCCATCGCCCGTCACCCTCTATTACACCGACCCAGTCGATCCTGTCATCTGGAGCCAGCCCATGCTGACACCTGATGGCGACCTGTTATTGGCTGGTGGGACAGGGAAAAATGCCGACGGCAGTACCGATAACTTTTCGCCTGTAGCTACTACCCTGCTACTACATTTAGGCAACGGTAGTGGCACTGCCACAACAAAAGCTAATTATAGCAAAATCTGGCTGTGGATTGGATTGGGACTGTTGGCTATTGGCATCCTGTTTGGAATCTATAAGATATATAAGGCTTATAAGACCCATGCCCCCGCCCCCTATCAGGCACAGGAGTCAATAGACAATGACCTCGTACAGCGCATCTGCCAATTGATGGACGAACAGAAGCCTTATCTGAATACTGAACTGAAACTTCAGGATTTGGCCGACCTGCTCGGCACCAATCGTACATATCTTGCCGACAGCATCAAGGCGTCATGTGGACAAACCTTTACCCAGTTTGTCAACATCTATCGTGTGGACTATGCTAAGAAACAGTTGAGGATGCACCCAGACAAGAAGATGTCTGCCGTAGCTACCGAATCAGGCTTCACTACCGAGACGCATTTTTTCCGCACCTTCAAAACTGTCACTGGCATGACGCCAAGTGAGTGGAGGGTTAAAGGTTGAAAGTGGAAGCTTCTGTCTTATAGTGACAAAAACGACTAACATATTTACAATTGTCAGTCGTTTTTGTAAATATGTGAGTCCATTAGCCAGCCTTTTTCATAACTTTGCAGCAATAATACTAATTGCAAAATAACTTATGGACAAGAAAATCAGATTCTTCAAATTGTCGGCCATGGCTCTGCTCGCCATCGGCATGTTTATGTTTACAGCCTGTGGTGATGATGACAACAACGAGAATGGTGTCGTCAGTCAGAAGGACTATGCCGAACAGTATTTCTCTATTAGTAACGGTACCTACCGTAGTGGCGCCATGCCATCTTCAACCAGCAACGCAGCCATCAGTGGCATAGTTATCAGTTCTAGTGCAAAGGCAGGTGGCACTACCACCATCATCATCACCTCGGATGTGGAGTACGACCGCTTCTTCGTGGGCGTGGAGGGCAAGTCAGGTTATATGGAGTACGTACCCACTGGCACCCGCGCCGGTAGCCACAGTTACAGAATTCCAGTGACTTTCGGAGAAAAGACTCCTGATAAGGTCGTGCTTGAAGTCAAGGGTCAAACCATGGATGGTGAGATTACCCAAGCTTTTAGGCAACCAGTCTCCATCGAGAATTTTGGTGCCGATATAGGCGTCAATAGTGCCAAGGAGATAGAGGGCGTTTGGCGATATGAGTTTGAGGAAGAAGACGACATGGGTACCATCCGTGAGGACTACCGTTTCTACAACGCTACCTCCAAGTTGGGTGACTTCAGCGTTGATGTATACACAGTAGAGGATGGCGGTTGGGACGGTGCCTGGAACTATCAGGTGGAAGGTCAGTACAAGTCGCAGGGCAGTACGCTAAGGTTCTACTTCAGGCGTGTTCGCCAAAGGACAAACAATGGTTCGTGGACAGGATGGACGGATAAAGGCTCAGCAGGTGCAATCAGTCCTAAAATCAATTGGCAGGATTATTATAACACTTGGAATGATTTTGTAGACCAGGCTGAGGGCAACGTATGGGAGTGCCTCATTAACGATGCCAGAACTGAGATGCAATGGCGTAAGCTGAAGGTTGTCGAATATAACGAGAACGGAAACACGTACAACTACGACCCGGACTATCCCATTCGTCATCTGAAGAAGATCTAAACAATATTGCTTCTTGATATCAATTTACTGAGCGCTTGTTGCGTCTTTTGGTGACCTATGGCGATAAGCTTTTCTGATTTGTCATAGTCGAAGCCGCCATAATGGCTCATCTGGATGTCAACAAGTACATTGGGCTTCATCAGTTGGGCCATGAGAATAGAGTTCTGGCGAATCATCAGTGAACTGACTCGCGAGAGCATGGTGTAGTAGTTGAATTCGAGGTTGTCGGGTATCAGTTTGTTGAGTATCTGCTGCGATAATGATTTGCTGCGCTTGCGCTTCTCTGCCAACTCACGCTGAATCTCCCACTGTGTCTCATAATCGTGTCCGCTCACATCGACACCAACCATGATATCGCCCTCATGTCGTACCACACGGTTCATCGGGATGGGGTTTGTCACGCCACCGTCGATGAGTATCATACCGTCACGATGCACAGGCTCATAGAACGACGGAAGAGAGATGCTGGCACGTATGGCATCGAAGAGACTGCCCTTGCTGAACACAACCTCATGACCGGCTTTCAGGTCGGTAGCCACGGCACAATAGGGTATCGGCAGGTCTTCGATAGGTACATCAGGCACGAACTCCATGATGGCCTCGAGGATGCGCGAGCCCTTTGCAATATGATTAAGACTCAATGAGAAGTCCGTCAACTCCAGCATTTTCTTGCGGTCAACGGTCTTCATCCACTCGCGGAATTCCTTCAGTTTCCCTGCCGCATAGACACCTCCGATGAGAGCGCCCATCGAACAACCTGCGATAGAGGTGATGCGATAGCCCTGCGCCTCCAGTTCCTCAATGGCACCGATATGGGCAAGACCTCTCGCACCACCGCTTGACAATACTAATGCTACGTCCTTTGCCATATTATCCCATTACTACGTCGAGTACCATCATCAGGACGAAGCCAATGGCGAATCCGATGGTGCTAAGATTACTGTGCTGACCACTGGAAGCTTCAGGAATGAGTTCCTCGACTACCACATAGAACATGGCGCCTGCTGCAAAGGCCAGCATGTAAGGCAGGACGGGCATCAGCAGCGAGGCCAACAGCAAAACGGCGACAGCTCCGACGGGTTCGACGGCACCACTCAATGAGCCGATAACGAATGACTTCCACTTGGAATTACCCGCAGCCCGCATGGGCATGGAGATGATGGCTCCCTCGGGCACGTTCTGGATGGCGATACCCAGCGCTACGGCAACAGCACTGGCCAGTGAAATGTTCGAGATGCCGCTCTCGGCTCCAGCGAAGACCACACCCACAGCCATTCCTTCAGGCAGATTGTGGATGGTGACGGCCAGGGCCAGCATAGCAGTCTTTGAGAGTCTTGAGCGAGGACCCTCTGGTTTGTCAGTACCGATATGCAGGTGAGGTGTCAGTTCGTCAATCATCAGCAGGAAACCCATACCCAACAGGAATCCAACGGCAGCAGGCACTACCGACCACCGTCCGCTGTCTGCTACCATCTCCATCGACGGAATCAGTAGCGACCATACCGATGCCGCTACCATCACGCCTGATGCAAAGCCGAGCAGCATTTTTTGAAGTCGAAGCGGCATTTCGTCCTTCATCAGAAAGACGAATGCCGCTCCGAGCATAGTCCCCAACAGGGGGATGAGTAAGCCGATAAGTAAGGTCATAGGCTATCAAGCAGGCTGCCACTTGCAGCGGACGGGCGACACGATAGCACCCTCTTTCTTCAGTTCGGCAAAAGCCTTGTCCACTTCCTTGCGGTCGATACCTGTGATTTCTGCAATCTTGCCAGCGTTGACGGGTGCACCGAACTCACGCATAGCCTGTAATACCTTTTCTTTCATATTCCTTGAGTTTGTTGTTTAAAGAGTTGTTGATAATTCGTAAACTGATACTTTTCGTGTAGTGCCATTATGCCTTGGACTTCGTCCGAGTCTGCTCACGCTCGGCAGAGTCCAAGCCTACTTGGCTCTGCTCTCGCTAAATCGCAGACTTGTTGAATTTCTCCTTGGGCTGTTTGCAACGGGGACAACGCCAGTCATCGGGCAGGTCTTCGAAGGCCACACCGTCGTGCTCAGCCGGGTCATAGACGTAGCCACAGACGGAGCAGACGTATTTGCCAGAG
>Ga0265298_10004037_pt1 | contig 18977 bp, 20 predicted proteins | sample AusTroGonzalo_MG_3_FD_193486 | JGI IMG/M metagenome (GOLD analysis project Ga0265298, IMG submission 193486) | Bovine rumen microbial communities from tropical cattle in Woodstock, Queensland, Australia - Gonzalo_01 | ecosystem: Host-associated > Mammals > Digestive system > Stomach > Rumen ... | reverse complement strand
TTTGCGCGGAGGGTTGCCACCTCACCCTCCAGCACTGCGATCTGCGCGCGCGGGTTGGCTTCGGCGGCTCTCTTTTCGCGCAGGGCTGCAATATTGGTCTCATTGTCGCGGATGATTGCGGACTTGATGTCAATGTCTTTCCGCTGTTTTTCCAGCTTCACCCGCGCCTCTTTGAGCGGGGTCTCGTCGTAGGCACCCAGCCCCGACAACCGCACCAAAAAAACGCGCATTTTCTTGGGGTCTTTGAGCAGGCTGTCAATGTCCAGACCCTTCGTGAGCGCGTCCACGTGCTGCTGGTACTCGGTGACTTTCACGGGGACTCCGTTCAACTTGCAGACGCTCACGACTGATAGCTGGTCGCCCTTCTGCCACTTTTCGCGCTGTTGGGCGGTCGGTTCGCTTCTGCGGGTGAGGGTAAAGCCAACGCCCGCCAGCTCCACCTCTGCGTAGATGTCGGCGGCGGTTGCTGGGTTCAGCGGGTACACCTCATTTCCAAACGTCTTACCCGTCTCGGGGTTCTGCTGGTTCAGCACGTAGGCCAAAGCCCTTTTGATTGTGGATTTGCCCGCGCCATTACGTCCGCGGATTACGGCGGGGAATTCCACCTCCACCGCCTTTAACTCTTGAAATTGGTTGATTCTTAACTTCATAATATTGTTTTTTTAGGTTAGTATTTTCCAACAATTCGCACCTCTATCTCGGTGCCAAGTTCTTTTGCTATTCTTCTCTTACGAACCATCTCCTTATATGAGAGGTTTCCGATTGTGCGCGTGAAGTCTCTGAATATGAACTTAATCTCATAAACATTGCGTTTCTTTTTCATTGTCTTTTGTTTTTGTTTGTGTTTGTTGTTAACGATGCAAATATACATCAAATTTTAATAAAAACAACAATTTTAGAAAAAAAAATAAATATTTTTATTGTGTTGTGTATTAAGTAATTACACACTCAAAACAGACAAAACAAGCCTTTTTTCTCGGTTTTGGGGCGAGAAATCGCGCTGAATTTCGGAGTTTTTTCGGGAAAGTTGCAAAAAAACGGGGCGCATTGCTGCTCCCCGTGTAATTCTCCCCCCATGGCGGCGGGAGTTGAAACCTTTAATGAGTAACGTGCGGCAAAAATACAACTTTTTTTTTGATACGAGACGCGAAATGCAAAAAAAAAATTATTTGACGTGGTGGTCGTACCATTTTTTGCCGAACCAGCCTCCGACGAAAGAGGCGGCGGCGACTGCTGCGCTCAAAAAGGTGCTCCACAACGGGAGAAATTTGACGCTGACGATGATGGTGGCGACTACGGCCACAACAATTACAATTACAATGATTTTTTCTTTCATATCTGTAAAAATTTGGGGTTAAAGTTCAATGAATCCCGATACCTCGGCGACGCTCGGCTCGGTGTTGATTTCGATTTCTTTGAGGGTGATGTTCAGTCCGTTGATGTTCAGCCGCTTGCACCCACCCAAAATGGCACGGATGAGCGCGAAAGTCACGGGTATCTTGGCGGCGTAGGTGGTGTGGTGGTACATTGGCGCGGGCGGTGTGATGGTGTCGGTGCTGCCTGTGCCCGTGGTGGGGTTGTAGTAGGGGTCGCAGTCGGTGATGGTGAGCGGCTGCAACGGGCGAAACCACGACCCGACGAACGGCATGAGGCGTGCCACCACCTCCCTGAACATGTAATATTCGTTTATCTGCCGCCCCAGTTCCGGCGGGGTGATCTGCCGCGTGGTGACGTTGTAGGCGTGGAGCAGATAAGCCCCCGTGCCGTTGCCCACGAGAAGCTCCTGCAGTATCTGGCCGCCGTCTGTGGTGAGGCTGGTGGAGAGCTGGAGGATGTTGGCGGGGATGCGGTCGTCGGCGATGGCCGCCGTGCCGGTGAAAATCTGCTCCGGGTACTTCACGGACTGGTCGCCGCTGCTCCGCTCTGGCATCTTCGCACCCGTGTAGCAGGGGAGGGCGGTGTAGTGCATCTCGGAAAAGCGCGTCACGGGCTCAATTTCGGGCGTGTGGGCTGTCAGCGGCATAATTACATACTTCCCGTTATTTTCCACGAATTTCACGGCGTACAGCAGCGAGACGTCGTGCATAACGTCGGTGGGTTTGATCTCCAACACGTCACCACTCACCATGAACGTCTGCGAGGTCAGCAGGGCGGCATCCAGCAGGGCGGAGCACTGGTTGTCGAAAAGCCCCAATTTTGAAAAATAGTTGTTGACGGGCAGGACAAACACGTTGCGGTTGATGTTGGTGAGCGAGTGGGTGATTTTTACATCCCATACTCCCACGTGGCATCCGTCGCAGCTCCATTTATTGGATACTAATCCCGTTGAAAGTTCACATTCCATCCGTGGTATCATTACGAGATGAACCTCCACCCTCTCATATTCAATGCCGCCGTAGGTGGTGGAAAGCGCGATAGGGAAATTTATATCCTCTTCTATTGGCCACCCATAATTAACGGGGAGGTAATTATAAGAGGGTTTCGTCCTTTCAATTCTATGCAACTCCCTCCATACGTCAGGGCTCCCATTTTTGCTGTATTGCGCATATAATATAATTAACATTCGCGCTGTTACTGATGTGAAGTTATTATCGGGAATCCAAAAAGACCCCACCCAATTCCCGTGGAGGTGAGCGAGCGTAAAAGTGTCGGTGTCATCGGTAGGATACCACGACATTATCGAGCAAAATTCCTCAGTGTAGGCGATGTCGCAGTCAGTTGAGCCGACGGTGATTGGCGCGATGGGTGCGGCTGCACCTATTGCGGTTCCTATCCTTTTGGCCACATTCACCCCGTATATTTCTGGCAGACCAATTGCGTTGATACCTCCCACCACCGTCACAAGCCTCTTTTGTCCTGCGATTGTCGTTTTTTCCAGTCCGATATAATCACCCTCAAAAAGCGCGCTACTCTTCTGCTCGGCGGTGCTTTGGATTGTGGTGTTTAGCTGGTATTCCTGCCGCTCGTATTGGTCAACCTCCACCTTGCCGACCGCGTCCAGCTCCTTGATTTTGTCGGCGAGGCGGCTGAACTTGTAGCCGACCTCGAAGAAAATCTCATCGTAGGTCGCCGTGGAAAAGTCCAGAGCCACCGAAAAAGTGAGGTTGTTGCTCTCGAACTCCATATCAACCACGGCGGAGGTGCCGTACTGCTCAAAAATAGCCAGCAGCCACGCGCGGTCACCCTTGTAGAACTTGAGGTTTTCGGAGCTGATTCCGCGGTCGACTGCCACGGGAAAGTCGGTGGAAAAACGCCACGAGGCCTTCAGATTCTCGATGCCGATGGGGGTGGATGCGGTGTGCCGTTCACCGCTCAAAATGTTAATCAGTGTAATCATACGCCGAAGTATTTTTCTATTCTCTTGTTGTCAATCACTTTCACCGTCAACGAGTTGCGGAGCGTCACCGCCTTATTGTAGTTGTTGACCATCTGCACACTCTCTCCATGGGGGTGTATGCGCATAGGCTCGGGGGCAACGTACACGCCATCCCGCGGAAATAGGTAAGACCGACCGCTCACGCCCTCGCCGACCTCGTAGCCGCGCTCGCCCGCTCGGAAGATGAGGCCGCGCTTGGCTTCACCGCCTCGCTCAAACGCGGGGATGTTGCCGATTTTGGCCGCCGCCGAAGCAACAGCCGCACCAGCCGAAAGCACAGCAGCCACAGCCGCCGCGATACGTACGGCCACCGTGTATGCTTCACCGCCAGCCGCCGCCGTTAGAACAGCCGCCGCGATTGCCGCCGCTATATCTGCAGAAGCCTTGGCCGTGGTGATTGCGAGGTCAACCTTCGCCTTCTTGCGCTCCACCTCCGCTTCCTTGCGTGCGGCGATGGCTTTCGCGTTGGCTTCGTCCAGTGCGAGCTGGGCGAGCTTCTGCTGCCGCTCTTCTTCATCGTGGACGTTGGCTTCAATGTACGCCCTCTGCAGCTCGTAGTACTGCGCCATCTCATCCTCCTCTTTCGCCAGCCTGCCAGCCTGCGCGGAGTAGATTGCCTCGGATACGTCAGACAATGCGGCGTTCATTTCGTTGGAAATGGTGCTGATAGTCTCCATTACCCTGCCCGTCACCTCCAACAGACCCTCCATCCCCTTTTTGGCGGCGGCCTGGAACATCTTTAATTGCAGGTCAAAATTGGTGAAAAGCTCCGCGTTGCCCTTCTTTTGTTCTTCGGTGGTCTTTTTGATTTCATCGCGGAACCTCTTGAATGTGAGGTCGTTCATCTGCCGTTTCAGCTTCACAATCTCCTGCTGGTTTTTCGCGTACTCGGCGGAGTTGACATCCAATGCCGCGTTCAGCTCCTCCAGTTGTGCGACCGCCTCCCGCCATTCCTCCATCTGGGCGGCGTAGGTGACCTCGGACAACTGCTTCTCATATTCCTCCAGCGTCATTGAGCCGTCCATCACGGCACGCTGTAACGCTCCCACCTTTGTCAGCAGCATCTCGGATCGTGCGATCTGTGCCCATTGGGCGGCGGTTGATTCCTCGGTCGCCTTCTTGACTTCCTTCTGTGTTTCTTTTGCTGCATCGAGGTTTTTTTTGAAACGTCCAACAGTACGCTCTTCAAGGATGTCCATCTGCTGCTTAGCATACCGCACATTAGACTCCCATGTTCGAACCAACTCATTGGCCACCTCTCCGTGTTCCGCGCCGTTTGCAATCTCCCATTCTTCTTGTGCTCTTGACAGAATAAACATCGCATTCTCGTACGACTTGACAGCCTCGAGATATGTGACAGCCCTCTTCTGTGTTGCTCTCGTGTCTTCGCCAAATACTGACATTGCTGTTGTTATTCCACTAGTTGAGGCGATGAATGAGTCGTATATTTTTTTTGCTTCTGCCACTGACGTCACATTCTGCCCAAGTTTGTCGCGTACAAATGCGAGCATTGCGCCCTCCCGCTCTAAGGCTGTACGGGTCTCATCGCTGATTGTTGTTAGAAGTTCAGCGGTACCCTTGTTCGCCTCTTTCCTTATCTCCACATTCTTTTTCCATGCTTCTGTATTCTCGTTAATGCCCATTGTGTTATTCCCGATAGCTTCGGTATTATCGTCCGTCGCTTCGGTCGCGTCATCCATTACGCCGGTAAAGGTAAGTATGGCGGTTGTGACGGTGGCAATGGCAACGGCAATCAACCCGAACGGGTTACTCATAAGGGCTGCGGTGAAGCCTCTCGTGGCGACTGCGGCGTGGGTGGTGGCTACTGCGTCTGCTTCTGTCGCGACCGCCGCGCCAGTCATCGCGACCTTCTCTTGGGTTGCCGCCTTGACTTTCAGCTGGGAGAGTGCCACCATGAGGCGGCTATCCTTGTTAAATATTTTCTGAATAGTGTTTATTGCGTTCATAATGGACTGGAGCGACATCATAACTTGGATGCTGCGCTCCACTGCCTTTGAGTTGACCCCCAGCAGGGAGGTTACGCCCGCGATACCCTGACCGAAGGCGGTGATGCCCTTCATCCCCTCCATCGCGGCGTTAAAGTTGGCGTAATCGTCGGCCATATAACGGATGCGTGCCTGCATGTCGCTCTGAGCGTCCTGTAGCTGGGCGGCTCTCTGTTGCAGCTGCTCATATTGTCCCTGCAACTCCCTGACTTCGGCACTCTCGCCGCCGTGGGCTTGCTTCGTGGCAATGATTGTCTGCTCCAGCTCGGCCATCGTATTCTTGATGTTGGCGAGTTGCTGGCGGTAGTTGCCTGTAGATTGGAGGGCTTCTTCGATGGCCTCCTTATATTTTCCGATACCGCTGGTCCTCTTCTGCTCAACATTCTGGTACTCCTTCATCGCCTTGATGTTGGCGTTCTGTTTGTCGATAATCTTCTGAACGGTGGCGGCGTAGTCCTTGTCGGTCGTGTTGAGGTTTTTCCGTATCTGCTCCAACGCCTTATTCTGTGCGGCCATCGCCGCCGTTGACTGCGCCTCGGCTTTCAGCAGTTCATCCAGCCGCTCGAGGTCGCGGTTGTAGTCCCCTTGCGACTTGGTGAGCTTTTCCTGCGCCTTCTCAAAGTCGGTCAGCACCTGCTTCGCGGCTCGCTGGGTCGCCTGTAACTTTTCGGCGGCGGCTGCGTACTTCTGCAAGCCGTCAGCGTTCAGACCGTTGCCGACCTCCGCGAACTGCTCACGCATGAGCTTGGCGGTTTTCGCGCTTTCGTTCACAATGATCTGCGCCTGCTCGGCGAACGCGGCCAAATCGAAAAATTCATTTATCTGCGTATTATCTGCCATATTTTCAGTAATTTACAATATTATTTTCACGTGAAAACTTACACCCGCGCCATTTTCGCCCGCAAAAGTCTGAAAAAAGAGTTGGTGGTGAGCCTCTTGGCGGGGATGGAGGTAGGCACCCGCGCGAAAGATACTGGCGAAAAGCCAGCCTCTCCGAAGTTGCGGAGGATGCTCGCCCAGTAGTCGGTCGCGCTGAATATGCGTCCGCCCCTAACGTTGAGGTTGCGCCGCGTGTCGCCGCTGATGTTGATGTATCGGTAGGAGTATCGGTAGTTGGTGATGCTCCATTTGCGGCGGTAGTCTTCGGATACCTCGCTGCCGTCCCAGCTGGCGCGGTTGAGCCGATCCCCGTCGGGGTTGGTTCCCGTCACCCAGCAGTCGGTGGTGTAGTCGGTGATGGCTTCGGCATTCTCATCCATAGCCGCCACCGCCAACTCTTGAGGGTTGACCGCCTGCAATTGCCGGATGTAGTCACCTATTGTCATTTCGCGGCCTCCAATTTTGCGAGTCTCTTTTCCTGCTCGATGTCGTTGTCGACGAGCCGCTGTAATATCTCGTTGGTTTTGTCGAGTCGTTTCTCGTTGGTGAGGATGGCCTCTTTGAAATTCTCGCGGTCTTGCTTGTGCTGCTCTTCGTGTTTGCGGATATATTCAGCAAGGTCTGTGTTTTTTTTGTTGTCAAAAATCAACTTAACGAGCAGCAGCACAAACGGAAGCACGGAGCTGATGCAGACGGCCAGCAGCGAGTAGCCGTTGGCCACTCCGCTCACGTCATTGGCGGGCATGGAGATGTCGGTGTCGGCCACCGCCACGAAGGCGACAGCCAGCAACAGAATTGAAAGTAACAGATTTTTTTTCATTGCAGCCTCCTTTTTATTTCGGCGATGTCTTGTTTGATTTCGTCAATTCGGCGTGCGATGGTGTCGAGGGTGGTCTTGCTCTCCCTCACCACCTCTTTGATTTCTGTGGTGTGTAGCACGATGGTGTCGGTGTTGACACCCACCGACTGCAACTCTGCCACGATGCCGTCCAGCTTCTGAACATTCTCCTCAGCTTTGGCCAGTTTGATTTTAAGTTCCTCGTTTTCAACTTTTTTCTGTGCGTACTTTTTGGCGTAGCAGCCGGAAAGCCCTGCCGAAAGTGCGGCGAACACAAATGCCGCGATAAAAATGTAAATTAGTGTCTTTTTCATTGTTAAATACTATTGATTGTGAAATTCGGGTAAAGTTCGGAAAGCCGTGCCACCAACTCACCATTCAGGTCGTTGCTCACGTTGACGGTCAGCGTCAAATTCTGCAACACGTTTGGGTTGGTCTTGAAAAGCAGGTAGGAGAAGCCGCTCGGCAGGTCATTGTCAACCTGCAACGTGAAGTCCACGTTGTTGAGGTATTTGCCGCCCGACTGGAGCAGTCTCAGGAGGTCAGAGGCCGCGATGGTGGCGGTTGAGCCGTTGCTAACCACGTTGTTGAGGTTTGAGCCGCCCAAATCGCCACGGATGGTGAAGGTGAGAGCCGCGCCGAAAGTTATGGCGGATAGCAGGTCGGCGGGAGTTTTCGCACCGATGGCGATATAGGTGGGGGTGCCACGGCTGACCATCGAGCCATCCATCGTGAGGAGGTTTCCATTGGCGGGGTCGTAGTCGTAGGCGAGCTGGGTGTCAATTTGGGTGTAATCTATACTCCTATAGCCAGCCGAGTCAATGTCGCGGCCATCCTTTCGCTGAATGCTGGCGAGATAGCTGCCCGAGTCATGGATATAGCCGTGCAGGGATTTATCGTCGATGGCGAATTTTGAGGTAGACGCGTCAGTTGCAATTGAGAGCCGCTGGTATGTGAACGAGTTAACCATCGAGCCGTTGTATTTTGACAAATCAAACACCGTGTTCGGGTCATACATCTCCACCATATAACAGTCAACGAGCCGCTGCTTTGAAAATATATAACTTCCGTTGTCATAAACGAACTTACAGCCAACCAGCAGCGCATCGTCCGATATTATTCCGCTGTTGAATGTCGCCAATCGTAATTCGACATTGTGCAGCTCGGCAACAGTGCCGACAATGTTATAATTATTCAATTTGCAATTTTTGAAAATCGCATTTTTGCAGAAAATAGCGGGCGGGGTGGGGGCTTTGATTGTCAGATTGTCGAAAACCGCATTATTGGAGAAACGTAGCGAGCCGTTGAAGTTGCCGATGGTGACGTTGCGACCGATGGTGTGGAGGCTCGGGAAGTCTGCAGATATTTCCGTGGAGCCGTTAGCGAGGTTGGCATTGTTGCCGATGTGCGTCACCTTGTCGCCCTGTCGGATTGCGTCAACCCACAGCCTCTTCAGTGACCGTCCGAAGTTGTCGGGGATGTTGCCGCTGGTGAAGGTGAGCCGCGAAAAGTGGGAGGATGTGTCGAACGAGAAGAGACTGCCGTCTTTCAGCTCTATCTCCACGTTGGAAAATGGGAGACAAAACACGGCTTCGGGCACCCTCTTATGGGTCAACTGACCGAAGTTGCGGACAATGAGGTTCTTGGGGGAGGCAAAGTCCACCCCCCATTCTTCGGCTGCCTCGTTCCACGCGACCGCGATCTGGTTCTGTCGTCTCGCGTTGAAGTCTCCCGAAAACTGGCAGAAGCCGCGCCCGACCACCTCCGTGGAGATGTCGCCAGACTTTTGCAGCCGGAAAATGTTTTTGTTGCCATTTTGGTCGTAGTAGGTCAGCATCGACCACGACCCAGCCAGTAGCATAGATATGGCCGCGATGGTACGCTCGCCCGCGTAGCCCTCAAGGTGGTGCCGGGCGTAGTTTTTGTCCTGCAGCGAAAAAGAGGTCCCGCGCTCGTCATCATAGAATGTGTTGTTCTCAACTGCCGCCAACCGGAAGTCCTTGCGCCTGAAATACTGAACGAACTGCACCAGCCGCCCGCCCACGATGGAGGGTGTCCCGTCCGTGTAGCGTTCTGCGTAGTTGTTGCCGACAATCGCGCCCCACTCATTGTCTGCAATCACGCGGAAAGGCGCGGAGACCGCCCGTTGTTTTTGTCGCACCAAAAACTCAACGCGGTATATGCCGGGGCGGAGCGACTTTGGGACAATCCCGGAAAAGGTACACGGCGCGGATGTGGTGTTGCTGATTGCTGTTCGTTTGCCCGTCCGAACGTTCACGATGTCAATATAGGCGGGGATGGACGGGTAGGAGGTGAACAGGGAGATGTCGAAACCCTCCTCCAGCTCCATAAATGTCAGCACCTCACCGCTCGGCACGATGGGCATGTCGAGCGGCGACTTGCTCTGGAAGTCATTATCGGTGAATTGTATTGTCGAAAGTCGCGAAAATTTCATTTTGATAATTTTTTAAGTGACTGAAAATCAAGCATTGAAAGCCCCTTGTTGATGGGCATACCAGCCGCCGCAAAGCCCGCACAAATATAATCATTAAATTGCTCACGTGTGGCGGATTTCAGATTTTTTTCAATCTCTGATTTCATCGCGAGAATGTCAACGAGGCGGGCGAGGTCGTTGGGACGGTACTTCTGCACCAGCCGCAGCCGCAGCATCACCTCGGAGGAGGTGAGCCTCTTCCATTCTGTGAGGGACAACTCGCGCAGCACATCATTAGCGGCAACCGCGCACGGCTTCTTTTTCTCGTCAAAAATCGTGTAAAAGTCTGCAATCGTGCAGGCATCCAATATGCGGGCTTCCTTGTCAGTCATTGTCGGTGGTGTATAATATTTTGTACAAAACCGCGTCCACGGCTCGCATCACGTCCCAGCAGCCGCCGCCCAAGTCCACGACGCAGTAATTCTCGCCCGTCTCCCTCTTCATTTTTCGGGCTGTCTTTTTCGCAAAATCAAGCGTTATGCAGTTCATTTTTTTTGCTTTGTTTACCAAAAAGGGCGGGTCACCCCGCCCTTCACAACACATAAAAAACAATTATGAAAGCAGTAGCATTACGCCTCAACGATTTGAATGGTCTCAAAAGTCCACAAGCCATCAATCGGCAAAACCTGCGTAACGTTGTAGGTGCCGCTGGTCGAGTGGGTGAACTCAATATCGCCACCACTGACGGCAACTGCTGAGAGTGTGCCGGTGGTCTCGAACATGGATGCGGTAAGGGTCGCCGTGTTCGGCAGGGTGATGTGCTGGCCGTCCGTCACGGGCAGGATGTCGCCCGCGTAGAGTTTGCCAATATTGTTGGCTCCAGTGGAATAGAGGTGGCAAATGGTGTTCTCTTCGATGTCGGAGAGTTCCACGTAGCCCAAATTTTCGGCGAGGTCGGTGTCCTCGATGACGAAGGACAGCTGGTTGGTCGGCAGGGTGGTGCCGCTGCCAAAGCGGCCATTCGGGAGCAGGGCGTTCAGCGCGCTCACCGGGAAAGGTACGAGCTTCGTGCGGTTCGCTTTCGCGATGCCGTACACGCGGAATTTGCCCGCCATCTTCGATATGAGGTACAAGCCCCCGTTGAAGTATTTGGCGATAACGGAAACCTTCTCGTTGTAGGACTTGTACGGAGGAAAGTCCACAGTGTAGCCCTCCTTGGCCTCGGTCACTACGTAGGTGGTGGCTCCGTCCGAGCTGGTGGCGGTCTGCGCGTCCTGACCAGCGAAGGCGTTACCCTCGCCGCCCATCACACAGAACAGCTTGCCTGTGTTCAAAATATCGTCGTTGATGTCGGTCTCAGCGGATGCGGGGGTGACATCGTAGGAGGTCTCCGCGCAGTTAACGCCGATAACCCCGGCAATCTTGCCGAGGATTTCATTTTCGGTGCATCTCTTAATCATGGTTTTTCTTTTTGGTGGTTTTCTTTTTGGTGGTTTTCTTACTGAAGCGGGCGGTTGCTACCTCCTGCAGCTCCGTGAGGATGTCGGAGGGGAGATTGGGGTAGGCCTCAGCTAAAGGCCTGCCCTCCCTCACGACCTGTTCCAGCCGCGCCTCTCCAAATGAGTAGTTCCCAATTTTAATCATAGCTGACAAAATTAGGATTCGAGGACGGTGGCGATGTCGGCCAAATCCTCATAGAAGACCAGACCTGCGGCGCGCAGGTACATGATGACGGCCTCCTCGCAGCGGAGGTCTCTCTCATTCATCTGCCATGCCGTGTTCACACTGGTCACGATTTCTTCCGTTACCGAGGTAGCTTTCTGTTGGTCGAAATCAACTTCGGTGATGAAAGTCTCGTCTTTAACGACAGCTCTCACCCCGCTATCAAACCACTTCATTTCGGGGCGGCGGTAAATGCGCATCTTGGCGAACGCCTTAGGCCATGCCAGCACCTTGCCGAGCGCAACATTGGCATCCTCGATGCGGATGCAGCTGTTGTTGATGATGTCCGAGCTGATTGGGGTGCCGTTCGCGTTGCGGAGGTCGTCGAGCAATGCCCATTGTGCGGGGTGCATGGCGACTGCGATTTCGCTGGGCACGTTACCAATTTGTGACTTCACACACTCGATAACTGCAAGAACCTGCGTGCGCATGTCGGTGTTGGAGAGAGTTACTCCGTAGGGGTTAGTGAATGCGCCTGCGTTGGCGGTCAGCAAAGTGAACGCGCCAAAATTTTCAGCCTGTGCAAGCATTGCAAGTGCTTCGAGTTCGATAGCGTCTTCGAGCTTGTCATCCTCCCAGATGTCCTCGTCGGCAACGCCCTGGATGATACCCGCGAACTTGGTGATGTTCACGATTTTCTGGGCACCGACGAACTCAACAACGGTCTTCAGGTTGTGGGGGTCAACAGCGGCGAAAGAAGCGGTAAAGTCGCCGAAAGAACGGACTTTAACGGCTTGTTTGCTGGTCTCGCTGATGTCGAATCCCTTGAGGATGCCGCGGATGGGGCGTGAGGTCGGCACGTAGTCGGTCTCGGTTTCGGGCGTCCACGCGGAGAGGTCAACGTAATTCTTTGCCACGCCTTTCACCATCTTGGAGCGGAGCACGTTCATGCGCTTGCGCTCTTTCTTGGCGTTCTTGGCGTTGATGGCTGCCTGCATAGCGGAGAGCTTGTTGTTGGTGGCGTTTTCGGCCTCCTGCAGAACCTGCGCGAAGTTGGCGAAAACGGCATTGATGGCCGAAAGGATGGCCTCGTTGGAGGCTTCCTCTTCGAGCGCGTCGAGCTGTGCGATTTGGGCGGTCAGTGCTTCGACCAGCTCCTGCAACTTGGCGGCGGCTTCGTCGCTGATTTTGTTTTCGGCTCTTTTGGCGAGCTTGTTCTGAGCGGCGGTCTTGCGCTGCTCAAGGAAGTTTCTCACTTCTTGCAATTTCTTTTTCATTGGTTTGGGTTTTGGTGAATAATTATGTTCAGATTATGACGATTTCGTCATCGGGTTCGTATTGTGGCTGCGGTTGTGGCTGCGGCTCCTCCTGAGGCTTGTGGTTGCACTTCGCGGCCACGGCCGTGAAGCGGGTCTTGTTGGTGGCCACCTCTTTCGGCTCGTCAACGATGATGTTCCACACTTTCGCGGCCTCGTCGGCTGTGATTGTGGTCTCTTTGCTCATCATTGCGGCAAAGTCGGTCGCGGGGTCTTTGGCTTTTGACTTATAAAGGTTGATGATGCGCTCATCGTACGACCGCAGCACCACCGCCTCTTTCTCCAGCTCTTCGGCGTTGCCGTAGATGTAGGAGCTGGCGAGGTGGATGAAAATCTCGGCGTTCTTGGCGATGTGGATCTCGTCGGCTGCAAGTGCCAGCCAGCTCGCACAACTGGCTGCCACCCCGTCAATGTATGCGACCACTCGCCCCGTGTGGCGTTCGATTGCGGCCAGCATGGCGAGGGCTTGGTCAACACGCCCGCCGAAGCTGTTGATATGCAGCTCTATCTCGGCGGCTTGGTCGTCGTCAAAGAATTTCACGAAATCCTCTGCGCCGCAGACTTTCTCCCCGTCATAATAGGGGGTGTCAATATCATAGTAAATATAATATTTTTTCATTCTTTATATGGTTTTCAAAAATGCTTCGATTTTGTCGTCAACGGAATACCCCGACGCTTTCAGCTGCATCAAAAATTGTACTTCTTCGCGTTTGGCCTCAACGCGTTTTTTTGAGGCCTCGTCCCACTCTCGGATGTTATAGAACTCGATTGCGAAGTCGTTCATCGTTAAGCCCGTGACGGTGGAGTTGAGAATTTGCTGTAAAATCTCGTAAAAATAGCCCGCGTAGTTGTAGCAGAGCTGCAGACGGCTTTCGCTCTTGTTGTTGAAAGTCGTGGACGCGAAAAACAGGTCTTCGGGAAACATATAGAGTTTGCAAAGTTTCTGAAACTGAAACTTGATTTTGTCGTCAATTTTGTAGTCGTAGCGTCCTATTGCGTGGTGCTCCATCGGAACTTCGAGAAAGGCGGTTTTCTGTTGGCCTCTCTTGATACCGAAAAGTTTGCGGAACTTCTCGCTTACGGACTTTTCACGCTGTGAGCCAGCAACCACCAACTCCTTCGGGGTGAAGATGTCGGAGGCTTCTGCTTGGTTGATGAGGGTGTTCTGGGCGTTTTCGAGGTCGTCAATGAACGCCAAAATCTCACGTGCACACCCGTCGCGGGTTATGTTGTTGCGCTGATAGGTCAGGTCAAATATTTTGAAGTCATCATCCCGCTCTTTGGTCGTGCGGAAAACAAGCACCCCGTTTTCTCGGTTTGCCCACACGTAGCCGTTCGCGCTCAATTTGGAGAAAAGCCAGTTTGCGTTGTGCATGACTGCCAGCGCGATATTCTCCCCGATAGTGTTGTCGCTGCTGATTACGATATTTGAGACTATCGCGGAAATGTCCTGCCAAATCAAGTACTTGGCATAGTTCGCGAAATTGCGGTAGTTGCGCCGCTCATAACATTCGTTGATTTCGTTGATTTGGCTCAGGACTGTCTCCGCGGATGGGGGCGTGGGCGTGGTCGGCTGGTTCGGGTTGGTGCTCTGCGGAACCTCCCCGATTACGTCAAGGCTGTTATATGTATGTTTGAGAATTTTCATATACCGTAAATGTTAGAGGTTTGGAACGGCACGAACTTCACGTCGAGGTCGCCGAAGTCAAAGCCCAACACAAAGCCGTTGCAGTCAATCGCGCCCTCGTTGCCGATTTCGAGGATGTGAGCCTTGAAGTTCACACCAACCCCGCCCAATGATGGGGAGACTTCGCTGGCCAAATTTGCGGCGGTGATGGCGTTCTTCTGCTTCTGGTACTCGGCAAAAAGAACGCGCCGAAACAACGGGAAGAAGCCGGCAATGAACGGCACCACCTCGGATGGCGGTGTCTGCTGATAAACGAGGTCGGCAAATTCTCCATCGAAGTGGCGGCGGAACATCCTCTCCTCGTTGTCTGCCAGCCACACGTCAACCACCGCGCCGTCGGTGTCCATCGTCAGCGTGCCCGTGAAGTTTGTGTGTGTCAGTTTGCTCATTAGCAGTAAAATTTTAATTCAAACTCAACCCCTTTCAATTTGTGGGCGGTGAGTGGCTGGAGGTTCACGTTTTTGAAAGTCCGCGTAAATGCGAGGCTCGCGTCGCTGATTACGTTGAAGCGGGTCCCGCAGCTGTCACCGCCGCAATAGTCCACAATCTCGGCGGCGGCCTTGTATATGGAATATTCGTCAGCGTCAGCCCCGGCAACAAATAGGCAATCGGCGGTTATCTCGTGCCCCTCGATGGTGATGTCCTCGTTCGCGAAAATGGCGGGAAAGCTGGTGACGCTCTTCTTGGTGTTGTTGTCGATGGCCTTGGAAATCTCGGAGATAAAGCCGAAGAAGGCCGCCGCGTGGTAGGCGGCAGCCGCTGATTGAATGCGCTGTTTAACTTCGGCTAGCATGACTGTACAAAAATTCCGCGCCAAATATACAAAGAATATTTTGTTAAATAGATATGTTACAAAAAGTTTTTTTTTGTTACAAAAATGTAACAAAATTGTTACACTCTAATATACTATAAACTAATAACTTACTCTCTAAAATTCTTTAAAGTTACAGAGTTACATCTTTTTCTTTAAAAAGTTTTTTCGAGTTTAAAAAGTGACAAAAAAAAGTGCCGAAAATCGCACTTTGATTTTAAAAAAGTTTTGCAGAAATTTTTGTAACATGTTACAAATTAAGTTAAATTGTTGAGCGTCAGTGCGTTAAGTGTTACAAAATGTTACATTTTTGGGTGTTTTTCAGGGTTTTGTTACACCCTGACGAAAAAAATACCATCAAAAACGCCTTTTCCACCCATCGCGAAAAGTAGGAAAAACGGAAACAAAATTTTGTTTTTAACAAATGAAAAAAGCCCCTTTCGGGGCGGTTTTCGGAGTTTTTGGGCTGTTGTATCCGCAAAGCGCGTCAGAGGTCACCGGCGGCGGCTTTTACGGCGAAGTTGACGCAATCGGGGATGTCGTCGTGGTCTCCGGCTGGGAAGTTGGAAAGCTCCGACAAAATGAGGTTGAGGTTGTCGCACGTCTCGCAGAACTTCACCGCCTTTATTTTGTCCGCATTGGCGAAAATTCGCGCCCATTTGTCAGCGCGGGAGGTGAAGCCGATGATATCCACGTCGCGGTTGCCATCGTGGAGGATGTCACCGCCCACGCCGTTGCTCTCGATGTAGTGTACGCAGGTCGGAAGCATCTCACCCACCCGCCGCAAATAATCATAGTATTCCGAAACTTGCGCAAACTTGCGGATGAAGCTGTCCACCACCACCACCTCACGGGCGATCGTCACGCCGCAGAGCAACGTAACGAAAAAGTCACCACCGCGCCCCTTGCTGGGGTCGGTGACGGTGAAGAACTCAATAAATTTGCAGCCGTGGAAATTCACCCGCTCGAACGGCCAATCTTCAAAAATGCGGATGTACCCCTGCTCGGTGGGTCGCTGCATGTATTGAGCCTGCCAAACCCCGTCCGAAACGCGCGCCCGTTCGCGGTTGAGTTCTTCGGTGGTCTTCCACGCCTCGCACACTGACCGCCCGTCAACCATTGCCGGCAGCACGTACTCCTCAGCGTCTGGCCACAAAGAGAACCAGTCCGTCACCGTCCACCGCGTCCCAACGTTCAGAATTTTGCGGCAACCCTCCAAACGTCCCAACAACACAGACTCCTTGAACACGGTGAGCTGGTTCTGCCGCGCCCTGGATATAGCCTCGGCCATATCTTTCGCCGTGTCGTCAACAATGGCCACGTCAAAGCCAAACCCAGTTATTGTGCCGCCTATACCGACACCCGCGTGTGATAGCTGGTTGCCGTCACCTATCCACCAGCGGCCACGCGTGCCATTGGTGGGAGAGTTCAGTCCGATTTTGGCACAAAAATCCTCGTATTGGTTACGCACCTGCTGACTGAACATTTCAGCAAGTTCAGCGGAATAGGAGGCACGCAGTATGCGCATGGATGGATCACGCAAAAAGAGCCACACAGAAGCGGATGAAGCAAGCAGTGACTTCCCGAAGCGGGTAGGCATGGAGATATTCAGCACGTCCCCAGACCGCCCGTTATGGAGCCAGCCGTCAATCACGTTTGCAACCTCAAGCAATTGCGGGCGTTCCTTGCAAACGTCACACCAAACAATGCGCATATAGTCTGCCAGCCGAAAGTCCATTTTACTCGGCCTTTTCGCGGCTCTCGTTGATGAGGGCTGCCAGTTTTTCGGCGGGGGTGGCAGTCTCCACGACCACCTTCGTCTCAGCCTCTCCGCTCAACTTCGCCGAAAGTTCTATCGCCTTTAGGTCACCCTTGGCGGCTTTGGCTGCTAGTTTCAGCATCGCACATTCTTTGCGGGTCAGTTCGCGATTGGGGTCGTCGGGTGACATAATCGGTTTGCCGTCATCGTTTTTCATCACGGCTTGCATGGCAATCTCCAGCCATTCTCGCATGGTCTTCTTTTGTCGGCGCGCCGCTACACTCGCCTCTCCTCCTTTTTTTGCGATTTCCCTCTGTTTATCCTCTGTTAAATTGTCAAACGGCACGAGGTTCTCGCTTCCCTTGTGTTCCTTGCTCATAATCAATCATTTTTTTTGCAAAAGTACGTAAAAAAATCAAAACAGGCGCGGCTGGTTCATTTTTTGCCTCCTTCCTCCCGGTAAAATCCGCAATTTTCATCGGTAATTCTCCTCTCTTCCCAAGTAATTATACTACATCCCGTGGAAGTCCTATAGATACACTTCCGGCAATTTGTTTTCTTTGTCTTGCCGCTGATAGCCAATGGGATTACAAGCAATACCAATGCGACCAAAGCAGCGAATAAAAAGTGCAGAAAATCATTGTATTTCATTTTTTGCCTCCTTCCTTGAATAGTGAGGTCTCCCATTCGGCAATTTCACAGAGTAGCCATTCTGCCATCTCCATTGCGGCCGAGTAGATTTCGCGGTGGTATTTGCTATTGTAGCCCACCTCGGGGTACTTGTTCGCCATTTCTTTTGCCTTCTTTTCGATTTGTTTCTTTGTCATAACTTATTCCTCCCATTGTGTTTTTATATCGTCAATAAACTCATTGCCGTTTATTCCTGCCTTTTCAAGTGAATACTTGATGCACGCAAGTATCGTGTAAAATCTGTCATCTTTCCATTGAGCCATCTGCATGATTTTTTGGTACTCTACACATCCACCTTTCTCGGCAGAATATTTGCCACCACATTGCAGGCAGTTTTCTTTCTTGCAATATTCGCTTATTATAGTTCTTGCTTTTTCTTCATTTGTCATAAATCTAAATTAAATTGGTTAAACAATACTTCAATGCAGCTTCAACTGCTTCTTCATAGGTAGCATAATTCTCAAGCCTTGGGCTATAATGTAGAACATAATTATAACCACATTCACCTTGTAATAAAATACAATATGAGTATTTTACGTCTCGATAAAAATCAATAAGAATAATTTTCTTATGCACTTCCCTCAGCCAACGCATTGTAAGTTGATGTGTCGGACGCGAATAACATTCAATTTCCGCCTCTTTATTGAAATCTTCTCTGTCTTCACAGTGCCAGACAGATCCGACTTTTGTGTAGTGTGAAAGTACAGGAATATGAAATCCCTTTTCTTTCAATAGTTTTGCCACTTCTTGGCTGCAATATGCTTCTTCTATCATAACTTTACTATTTAACTAATTCATACGTGTACGCGAACACCCACTTGTCGGGGACTGCCCGCCGCGTCATGGGCTTGGTGCCAGCAATCGCGGCACATTGCAGGCCGTATTTTTCATTGAACATTATCTTTTTCATGATTGTTTTTTTTTTGTTTAAATGCTAATTTCACGTAAAATGTAGTGCCAGACCATCCGTCGCGGTATTGTATGGAGATTATCGGGCTGTCCTTGTACTTTCTCCATATAGGCTTGACTTCGTGGTTGTTGGTACGCGTATCCATCACCATCTCTTGCGTCATATATACGGGAGTCGGCTCACAACCTGATATGTTGATAAGCTGCGGTGTCTTGATTTTCATCGCGTACACTCCAACTGGCAGGGCCTTGGCGAACTCCGCCAGCGTCTTGCAGCCGGTCTCTACACTCCCGTAGTATTCAAGGTCGTTGCTGGTACTTTCGTGGTGGTACTTTATTCGTGGGTGGTTCTTGTCGTATGTGTACTCACCCGTTACTTCTTTCGGCTCTTCCATGTTGACAAAGCCTCCATTTTCAAAATTTACGCTCATAACTTTATTTTTTTAGGTTAAATCTTCGTAGTTTCTTTCGCCGCGCTGCCTCCGTGCCTCCACTTCGGGCTTCAGCTGGAGGGTTATTGTTCGCGCCTCCAAAACCTTCTGACGGGCTTGGGCTTGGGCTTGGGCTTGGGCTTGGGCTTGGGCTTGGGCTTGGGCTTGGGCTTGGGCTT
>Ga0265298_10004036_pt1 | contig 18980 bp, 15 predicted proteins | sample AusTroGonzalo_MG_3_FD_193486 | JGI IMG/M metagenome (GOLD analysis project Ga0265298, IMG submission 193486) | Bovine rumen microbial communities from tropical cattle in Woodstock, Queensland, Australia - Gonzalo_01 | ecosystem: Host-associated > Mammals > Digestive system > Stomach > Rumen ... | reverse complement strand
TGGGAGATTTCCTGCTCGTCGTCTGGCCGTACCTGCTGCTTGCCCTGGCATTGCTGGCGATCGCTGCGGGAATCAGAAAGTTCAGAAAGAAATAATAGTCAATCCCTTCCCTTCTGTGATATAGTATGGATATAAGAAAAACAAATCAAAGGCGGGATAGTTATGTTTGATGATAACCGACTGAAGGATCCGGGTTACTTCCGTGAGAACCGTCTCGACCCCCATTCCGATCATGAGTGCAGGCCGTCATACCGCCTGTCGCTGAACGGGCTTTGGAAGTTCTTCCATGCGAAGAATCCGGCGCAGATCATCCCTGGTTTTGAGCAGCCGGGTTTTGACTGCCGCAGCTGGGATGATATCCATGTGCCTGCCCATATCCAGCTGGAAGGCTGGGGTCATGCCCAGTACTGCAACACCGAATACCCCTGGGACGGGCTGGAAGAGATTCGTCCTGGTCAGTTGCCGGAGAGCTATAACCCGGTTGCCTGCTATGTGAAACATTTTTGCCTGCCGGAAGAAATGGCGGGGAAACGCGTTTTCATCTCCTTTCAGGGGGCGGAGAGCTGCGTTGCTGTCTGGCTGAACGGGACATATATCGGTTTCTCCTCGGACAGCTTTACGCCGCACGAGTTCGAGCTGACCGATGCCCTGTGCGTGGGGGAAAACAAACTGGCCTGCCGCGTGTACCGCTGGTGTGCCGGCAGTTGGCTGGAAGATCAGGATTTCCTGCGTTTTTCCGGTCTTTACCGGGATGTCTATCTCTACGCGATCCCTGCCGCCCATCTGTGGGATCTGAACGTCACCGCGGAGCCGGATGAATCCTTCGCCAAAGGTGTTCTGCGATGGAAGGCCGGGATATCCGCGCCGGAGGGGACGATTCTGAGGCTCCGCCTGAAAGACGGAAAGGCGGTACTCGCAGAATCTGAAACCGTCCTTGACGGAAAAAGCACATCGTCCGGAAAAGCCGTGCTTTCCGGGATCATCACCGCGGATCGTCCCCGCCTCTGGTCCTCCGAAGACCCGTATTTGTATGATCTGGAGGTGATTCTGATCGCTCCGGACGGATCGGAGGAAACTGCTCTGCAGCGTGTCGGCTTCCAGAAGATCGAGATCCGGGACAGCGTGATCCTCATCAACGGCGTGCGCGTGGTTTTCAAGGGCGTAAACCGGCATGATTTCTGCGGTGAAACGGGCCGCGCCGTGACGGAGGAAAAGCTCCGCCGGGATCTGCTTCTGATGAAGCGTAACAATATCAACGCGATTCGCACCAGCCATTATCCGAACTCAAGCATGCTTTACCGCCTGTGCGACGAACTTGGCCTGTACGTCATTGATGAAAACAACATGGAAAGTCACGGGATGTGGGACATGCTCTGGCAGGGATATATCGGGAAGGATGAAATGTTCCCCGGCTGTCAGAAGGAATGGGAGCCCCTCCTCCTGGACCGGATCCGCTCCGTCGTTGGCCGGGATCGGAATCATCCGTCCGTTGTCATCTGGTCCTGCGGCAATGAGAGCCTGACCGGCACCGTGATCCTGGAGATGAGCCGGGAGTTCAAACGTCTCGATCCCTCCCGTCCGGTGCATTATGAAGGAGACCACCAGGTGGACGCCTTGTATCCGGAGCTGCGCCTCCGGGAGATCACGGATATCGAGTCAGAAATGTACACCCCGGCGGACCGGATCCGGGAATACCTGAAGACTCACCGGGAAAAGCCCTTCATTCTCTGTGAATACACCCATTCCATGGGCAACTCCAACGGCGCCATGCACAAGTATACGGAAATGGCCTATGAGGAGGAACTGTACCAAGGTGGCTTTATCTGGGACTTTATCGACCAGGCGCTGGTCGCCAGGGACCGTTTCGGCCATAAGACCCTGACCTACGGCGGAGACTGGGACGACCGGCCGACGGACGGGATTTTCTGCGGCAACGGTATCGTCTTTGCCGACGGCCGGGAAACTCCGAAGCTCCAGGAAGTGAAATACAACTATCAGAATATCGTCGTTCGGCCGGATGCGGAAAAGATGGAAATCGTTAACCGCCATATGTTTACCTCCACCTCTGCCTTCCGCTGCGTAGCCCTGCTGGAAAAGGACGGAAAAGAGATCGACCGCCGGGAGATTGCGACCGATGTTCCGCCGCTTTCCTCCGCGGTGCTTCCGCTGCCTTTCGGTGTGCAGACGGAACCCGGCGAGTATGCCGTCACCGTCTCCTTCCGTCTGAAGGAAGATACCCCCTGGGCACAGGCAGGCTATGAAACAGCCTTCGGTCAGGGTGTGTGGAAGGTCGCGGAAGAAAAAGCCTGCCGTCGCCTGTCCGGGGATCTGTCCTTTATGGCGAGCCCGTGGAATATCTCCGTTCGCGGGGAGCATTTCAGCGTCCAGGCTTCCAGGCTTACCGGAGCCCTGACCTCCTATCGCTGGGGAAACAAGGAAATGCTGAAAACGCCGCTGCTGCCGAACTTCTGGCGTGCGCCGATCAACAACGACTATGGAAACAGAATGCCTCAGCGCTATGCCCAGTGGAAGATTGCGTCCCTGTATGCGTCTACGGCCCTTGACTCGGAAACGATGAAGCGGAACGCGGCCGCCCGGCCCGTCAGGGAAGCGGACGGCAGCGTCGCTTTTACCCTGATCTACGGCTTGCCGACCGTCCCGGCAGCTTCCTGCGCCGTTTCTTACCGCGTCCGTCCCTGCGGCAGGGTGGACGTTCGTCTTGACTATGATCCTGTGGAAGGGCTCAGCGTCATGCCGGAGTTCGGCATGATCACGAAGTTGGACGCGGATTATAACCGGGTGCGCTTTTACGGTCTCGGTCCGGAGGAAAACTACATCGACCGGCGGGAAGGCGCTCGTCTCGGAATCTGGGATTACTGCGTAGCGGATAATATGACGCCTTATCTCCTTCCCCAGGAATGCGGCAACCGCACAGGCGTCCGCTGGGCGGAAATAACCGACGCAAAGGGACAGGGGTTGAAACTGTGGCTGAACAGCGGCGAGTTCTCCGCCCTGCCCTGGACCCCGCACGAGATTGAGAACGCCGCCCACGGATACGAATTGCCTCCGGTTTCCTATACGGTCCTGAAGATGAGCGCGATCCAGATGGGCGTCGGCGGGGATGACAGCTGGGGTGCCCGGACCCATCCCGAATACCTCCCGGATATCTCGAAGCCGCTGGGATTTGAGTTCTCGTTCAGAGGAATCTGACGTACCTTTTTGTCTTCAAACCGGTTTGCCTTGGTTCCTGAAAGCCCTCTTTCCGGTAGCGATCCGGTCCTGTGGCGATTTAACCGTTCCTGTTTCTCTTGACTTTGTAAAAACCTTTGCATATAATCTCTTCTGTTGTGCAATCGCACGACAAAAACAATCAGGGGGATCCCTGAAAGAAAGAGGAAAAAATATGAAGAAGCTGTTTGCCTTGATTCTGTCCCTGTGCCTGCTGTGCGGCTGCACTGCCCTGGCTGATAACGACGTTACATGGGAGCAGGTTTCCGCTCTCGTGGAAGATGCCGGCATCACCGGGAACTGGTACACCTTCGACGACATCGCCGCCGCCATCTATATCCCCGATGGACTGGTCAATTCCGAACTGCCCGGTGAGAACTACATCGGATACTTTGCCGCGGAAGACGGTTCTGCTGTGGCGCTTCAGTATGTGAACGTGGACGGAATGGATCTGGAAACCTATGCCGGCCTTCTGCCGGATTACGGTGCTACCGAAATCGAAGCCGGCACCCTCAACGGTCTCCCCTGCGTAACCTACCAGGTTCCTGCGAACAAAAGCTTCAACGTCGCTTTCGCAACCCAGGCCGGTTATATTCTTGAAGCGATCGTCGCGCCTGTGACGACTGAAGAAGAGATGCTGGCCGCCAACATCATCCTGGCTTCCATCCAACCTTATGAAGCTGAATAATCGTTGATTCGGATAATCGGACCTCCGGTTTTCATTCGGACGGTCCGGCCCGAAGAGCCTCCCATGCCTAATGTATTCCGGGCATGGGAGGTTTTATGTTATTCCGCCGTTTTTAACGCGGCAACCATATCGATATGCCTGTTTTTTCGGGCAACCATCAGGCCGACGATCAGCGAAACCCCGAAGGTCAGCAGAATGCTGACCAGCCATGTTGGAAGGCCTAAAACAAGTTTCAGTTCATATTCGGAAGCCAGCGCCGTCAGTAGATACTGAAGCACACCGATACCGGCAGGAATCCCGATCAGGATGCCCAGTACAGTCAGCCACAGGTTCTGACTGATCAGCAGACGGCCGATTTTGGAATCTTTGAAGCCGACCACCTTCAGCGTTGCCATTTCCCGATAGCGTTCTGTATAGCTCATCACGCCAAGGTTATACAGTACCACAATACCGAGGATTACAGCCGCGATGACCAAAAGCCAGATCATTTTATTCATCAGATCCATAAAAACATCAAAGGAATCCATGATCGACTGCTTGCTCTGCTTGTTCAGGATATGCGGATTGTCCGGAATCTCGGTAGCGTCTGTAAATACAGAAGATACGTGATAGGTGATACCGATTTTGTCTGCATAGACGTCCGTCATGAAAACCCCTTCAGTCATGGAATCCAGTATGCCGGAAATCGTTACGGTATAATCCTCGTTGCTGTCATACGGTGAGAAAGACAGTTCATCTCCCGCCTTCAGATTGTATTCCCGGGCAATCCGTGAACAGATATATACTCCGTCATCCGTCAGCGGAATGATCTTCATATCATTATCAGCAAAGCGAACCTTATCGTGGGTAATGGAATAAATTTCAAGAGAATAACCTTTATCCCCGATCCGGACCGCGCGGGAAGCAGCCCAGTCGCCGTTCAGGGATTCGGCCAGTTCTTTTCCCTCCGCCGCTGTCATATGATCCTCATCCAGATTGACCCTGGTCGTATAGTTAATCGACTTTTCATAGAAAACATCCAGAAAAGCGTCCATCGTATCCTTCATGCCGAGTCCTCCGACCAGCAGCACCATACAGCCGATGATGCCGAAAAGCGTCATCATGCTCCGGGCCTTGTGCCGTACGCAATCTCGCAGATTCCATTTTGTTCCGAAGCCAAGCCGTTTGAACTGCCTTGTCTCTTCAAACCGCAAATGTTTCATGCGCTTTGGAGAATAAGGGCGCAGAGCATCCGCCGCTGTCCCCTGCAGCATCTTTCGTACAGACAGAAACCCGATAAACGTCAGAAATGCGATAATCCCGATAATGACGATCCAGGTAAAGACCGGCGCGTGCAGCGTCCAGGAAGGCATGTCGATATAGGTTGCCATGGCTCCGTCCGGGTTCATAATGAACCAGCCGAGTCCGTATCCGATTCCGATGCCCGGAATCGTACCGAGCAGGCCGATAATCAATGCGTAGGCGGAATAATGAATCAGAATTCGCCTGTTTTTGAACCCCAGTGCCTTGAAAGTGCCGATCTGTGTTTTCTCGCTGGCGCAGATTCTGTGCATTGTCGTCACCATTGTCAGCACTGCAATAGCCAGAAACAGCACCGGCAGAATGGAAGCCATGGTCTTTCCCTCGTTTACCTCTCCCTGTGCCTCAGCCCAGGAAACCGTTTCGTCCTTCGAAAGGATCAGGCGGGTGCTCCCCAGTACCCGGTCTGCCGCTTCCACAAATGCCGGTTTGTCCAGGGATGACTTTACGTTGATCTGATGGTATAAAGATCCGATGAATAACTTGTACATTGCGGGAATGGCGCTATCCAGCATAACCGGTGATATATACACAAATCCGTAGGTGGAATAGTCCGGCATCATCTGTGTAGTATCCGGCAGGCAGATCAGGTATTCGCTGGATTTGACCAGCCCTTTCACCGTACCCTTTACCGTGATCGTCTGATAGCTCAGCGTCAGTGGATCGCCGGGTGAAATACCGTTTGCTTTGGCATAGGAATCCGAAAGCCAGAAACCGTCAGGATCTTCCGCGCTGTAAGGTTCGCCTTCCATGACCAGTATGCCGGAAACATCCATGTTTTCACTGACGGTCAGCGCCAGGGTATCCGTATCATCCTTCACCGAGACATTCAGCGACAGGAATCGGGTTGCGTCATCCACTCCGTCGATTCCTTTTACCGCTTCCAGATCTTCGTGACTGAAGCCTTTGTCGTTGTAAATCCGATAATCCGCGAAGCCGGTAGCGTCATAGATTTCTTTTGTATTCACTTCCAGTGAGTACCATTCCACATTGAATCCCAGAAAAACACCGATGCCCAGTGCTACCATGATCACCATGGAAATGAATTGGGCCTTGTATTGCCACAGCGTCCGAAAAAGTTTCTTCAGCAGCATTACCAGTCCACCTCTTCCACAGACAGGGGATTATCCTGCGTTTCACAGGACTTGATTTTCCCGTTTTTAACCCGGATAACAACGTCTGCCATCTTCGCAATATTCTGGTTATGGGTTACGATTATGATCGTCTTTCCCATATCCCGCGCCATGGAGAGCAACAGTTTCAGCACCATGACGCCGGTTTCTGAATCCAGCGCGCCGGTCGGTTCGTCGCACAGCAGGATATGTGGATTCTTGGCCAGCGCCCGGGCAATGGATACTCGTTGCTGTTCTCCGCCGGAAAGCTCGGACGGAAACTGGTGAATATGGTCCTCCAGGCCGACAGCCTTCAGCATCTCGTGACTGCTGAGAGGATTGGGCGCAATCTCTTTCACCAGGGCCACGTTTTCGATCACGGTCAGTGTGGGAATCAGATTATAACTCTGGAACACAAAGCCTACAGATGCGGCACGGTATTCTGCCAGTTCATTGGGCGTCAGCGTGGAGATGTCCCTTCCGTTCACAACAATCGTCCCTTCTGTCGGACTGTCAAGCCCGCCCAGCATGTTGAGCAGCGTACTCTTGCCGGCGCCGCTGGGACCCAGAACCACAATAAACCTGCCTTCCTTCAGACTCAGATTCACATGATCCAGAGCCCTCTGTTCATGGTCGCCGTTCCGGTATACCCTCGAGACGTTTTTGAATTCCACAATAGCCATATGCTTTACTCCTCCCAATAAACGGAATGATTGTTTCTGTACTCGGTAGGAGTACAGCCTTCTGTCTTCTTAAAAACGTGTGAAAAATGAGCTGAAGAGACAAACCCGACCATTTCCCCGATTTCCGAAACCTCTTCACCGGTATGGACTAGCAATTCTTTTGCCTTTTCACAGCGAATGTGGTTATGATATGCGAGAGGTGTATACCCTTTATGTTTTTTAAATGTCCGCAGCAGATAGCTTCCGTTTACATACAGGCTGCCTGCTATTTTTTGCAATGAAAACTTCTCTTTATAGTGTGCTTCAATATAATCTGAAACCGCCTGCGCCAGATTTTCTCCTCCGCTTCTCTTTTTTCTGGTTTCGGAGAGGACGCTTGTCTGAATCTGCTCGTTTTCCATCCCGGATCTCCTCCTGCCGGCAGTACAATTCTGATTAGTATACGCTAACCGATCATCATATTAGCACATACTAACCGTTTTTTCCATTATTTCACATTCAAAATGGAAAAAGGTCGATTTTAGACAAGTGCTGCCATTCATAAAGTCAATAACAGGATACCGGAATTCTCAAATGTGTGATAACATCTTGTTTGAGTTAGCAGCTGCTAACGGCATGTGTTTTTGTTCGGAGGAAATAAGAGCATGCAGAAGAAGTTTTTCCTTAGAGTGTTATGTACTCTGATGATCGCATTGCTGGCCTTCCCAATGACCGTCACTGGTGAAGAATCGTCATCAACACGCTGGGCAGACGCGGCGGATGAAATTGACAAATTCCTGGATGCCGCTTTTGAGTCCTATCTGGATGGAGATCCCGATGCTGCCTATAATAATGTCAGCAATGCATATTTCAGGGTCTATGAGACAACAGGTTTCGAACGTCAGACCATGAGTTATATCAGCGGAAACCGTAAAAATGCAGTTGAAATGCAGTTTTCAGCGTGCAAAGCTGCTGTAAAGAAGGAAAACGAAACAACCGAAACAAAAATTTCCGTTCGCGGTGCACTGGCCAAGCTCAAAGCTATGATCCGTGAAGACGGAAACAAGCTGGCAGCTATGCAGGGCGGCGTGCAAAGCGAAACCAAATTCTATCTCCGGGGCGAACCGGTAACCGCCGACCCGTACGCCGAATATTCTGCCGATCCCAATGCTGCAGCAAAGTATGCGAACTGGTATGAAGCGGCGACGCTGGTCAAGGAATTGCTGGATACTGCTTATATGGCTTATCTGGACAGGGATTTTGACGCTGCGACGGATAATCTGAATACAGCCTACTATTCTGTCTACGAAGAATCCGGATTGTCTCATGCTCTTTATACCGATCTTTCCGTGAAGGAAAGACAGTCCATGGAAAAAAGTTTTTCCGATCTGCGTAGTCTGATAGCATCCGGAGGAGAAAAATACCAGAAAAACAAGTTTCGGACCACGACGGATAAAGCAAAAAACAACATTCTGAAGTATGCTAAAGCCATCGATACAAAGAATGCGGAAACAAAGACAGCGGAAACCGGGGAAAACGTTGCCGCTGCGGCGGAAGGTCAAACCGCGGCAGAAAAGCAAAACGATCCGAAACTGCTGACCTTCCTGGGTGCGTTCGGCATTATCGTACGCGAAGGTCTGGAAGCAATTCTTGTTATTGCGGCAATCATAGCCTATCTGCTGAAAAGCGGAAACAGCCGCAGCATTAAAAATGTCTATATCGGTGCTGCTGCCGGGATCCTGGCAAGTTTCGCTGCGGCAGCCGTCCTGGCTTGGGCGAAACAGGCTTTTGTCGGTGCCGGTCTGGCCCAGGAGATTATCGAAGGGATTACGGCGCTGATTGCGGTATGTGTCCTGTTCTATGTCAGCAACTGGATGATTTCCAAAGCTGAAGCTGCCAGCTGGAGTCGTTTTATCGATGGTAAGGTGCAGTCTTCTGTGGAGCAGGGTAGTTCGTTCGCCCTTGCTTTTACCGCTTTCCTGAGTGTGTTCCGTGAAGGCGCCGAAGTGGTTCTGTTTTATCAGCCGATGCTCAGCGAGGGAAATCCCGGAATGGTCTGGGCCGGATTCGGGGCAGGATGCTTCCTGCTGGTCTTTGTTTACCTGGCGATTACGAAACTGTCTATTAAGCTGCCTATCAAAGTCTTCTTTACGGCGACTTCAATTCTGATGGCGGTCATGTGTGTCAGCTTCCTGGGAAGCGGTATCAAGGAATTAGCCGAAGGCAATGTTTTTGATCTGACATTGCGCGTGCCCGGCATCCCGGAAAATGATGTGATTCAGATTTTCGGCATCTATCCCTGGCTGGAAACGCTGGTACCCCAGTTAATTCTGTCGATTATTCTGCTGATTACGTTTATGATGGCCCACTACCGCGGGAAAATTAACGCGCTTAAAGCTCAGATTGCTCAGACCTGATACCCTCACAGAACGAAAATCACGGACTCCGACGGAGGCTGCGTGTCAGCGCCGGCTTCCGACGGAGGCTGCGCCCCGCTCGTTCTGTGCCGGATATACAAAATTAACCAAAGAATGAGGAGGATACCTGATATGAAAAAAATGGTTGCCCTGCTGCTGGCCGCAATGATGCTCTTTGCTGTTTCTGCCGTTTCTCTGGCGGAAGAAGAAGCCGGTTTTGATGAATATGAACTGGGCGTCGAAGGTGAACAGGATGTTGGTTTCATGACCATGGCGATGGTTTATTTCCAGCCCGTGGATATGGCTCCCGCTGAAAATGCAACCCCCAAAGAAGGTTCTGACCTGCATATCGAAGTTGACCTGACCGCCAAGGAAAATCCCTATGGTTTCCCGGTAGATGGCTGGGTGCCCTATCTGAGCATTGATTTCGTGATCAAGGATCTGGAAGGCAAAGAAGTCTATTCCGGCTCTATGATGCCTATGGCGGCTTCTGACGGTCCGCATTACGGAAACAATATTCCGCTGGCTGAAGGCGAATACACGATTACTCTGTATATCAAGAGCCCGGCTGAGAACGGATATCTGCTCCATGTTGATGCGGAGACCGGCGTCGAAGCGAAAGAAGGCTTCTGGACTGAGCCTCTGACGGCTACCTGGACAGGCTGGAAGTTTGTCAAGGAATGGTAATTTCACCGTTCCGATAAAAAGTTTCTTTTGTGCTGGCGCTCCATCGCGGGGGCGCAGGCGCCGCTGGCGCCTGCGTTGGTGAAGCGCCGGCATTTGGCATGTTTACGATCTTTGTTTTCGGAGGCCTTGCTGTGTTCAAGTATCTTTGGATGGTAATCCAGGATCTCCTCCTTTCGGTAACCTATGCTTCTCTGATGCATACAATGCTTGCCCGTGTTGCCGGACGGAAAGGACGTCTGATCCATGGCGTAGGGCTTTGTATCGGGGTTCTTGCTTCTGTTGCCCTTGCAATTGTGAAATACACTACGAATCTGATTATCAGCAGCCATTGGAATCATTATATTTATGCGATTCTGATGTCGCTGACCGTTCTCTTTCTCGTTTTTACTTTCTGTTTCGGCAGGAAGGAGAAACAGTCTGAAGGGGCGGGAAGTACGATCCTGAGTATAACCGGCTCCCTGCTGTCATCCGTACTGGTTTTTTACTCGCTGCCCGGAGTGCTGCTGTACCCCTTCAGCTTTAATACCATGGGACAGGGTTATCTTTCTTCCTATTATCTTGTGCGTATGGCTGGATGGCTTGGTGCGCTGATACTGCTTTTGATTTATTCGCGTCTGCTTTCACACTGCGCGTTGGAAATAAAACCATATTCCTGGGTCCCTTCTGTATTGAATACCAGCCTTTGGGTTTTTGCAGTCTATTGCTTTGGCCGCTTCTTTGTTCCCTGGGTCAACCGGGCAAAGTGGCTTGGATGGCCTGTAAAATACAGCGACGCAGCTTATGGATGGATTGGAAACTGGATGATGTTCACGGCAAACCATTCCATGCTGTTTCTTTGGATCACTGTCGGACTGGTTGTTTTGCTGGCTGTTTTTTTCTTCCGTCAGGGAACAATTCTTCGGGAAAAATATGACAATCCCGCACAGCTGCGCAAACTAAAAGCTCGAAACCGGCGCTGGCGGAGAACAGCTGTCGGAACATTGGTTTGTATCCTGCTGTTTTCTCTGATTCTGACGATTGTCAAAACAAACGATACCAGACAGGTAGAGTTGTCGGCCCCTGAAAACTACACAGTGGATCAGGATGCCGGCGTGATCCTGGTCCCGTCTGAGGCTGTAAACGATGGGCATCTTCATCGCTTTGAGTACAGAACGGAAAAGAATATCGACGTACGATGGATTGTGGTAAAAAAGCCCAATTCTGCCAGCTATGGCGTGGGACTGGATGCCTGTGAAGTGTGCGGAAATGCCGGCTACTTTGAGCGGAACGGACAGATAGTCTGCAAGCGCTGTGATGTTGTCATGAATATCAATACAATCGGATTCAAAGGCGGATGTAACCCGATTCCTCTGGCTTACGAAGTAAAAGACGGCAATCTTGTTTTCAGGCTGGAAGACCTGATTGCCGGTGAGAAAGAATTCAGATAGGGAGAACGTCAAAATGCTGTTCAGAATGATACGGGGCGTACTCTTTCACCAGAAGGGGAAAATGCTGCTCATCGCATTAACCATTGCCCTGGGCGCTTCTCTTGCTACCGGAATGCTGAATGTTGTTCTGGGTGTGGAAGAAAAAGTCAACAAAGAACTGAAAAATTACGGCGCAAATATTGTTGTAAAGCCTAAGGATTCCTCTCTTCTCTCTGATATTTATGATGTCGGTGAAGGAGCAGAGCTGAATACAGCCTACCTGCGGGAGGATGAACTGGGAAAACTGAAAACGATTTTCTGGGCTTTTAACATCGTGGACTTTACTCCCTTTCTGGATACCCGTGTTCAGGTTTCTGACAACGTAACGGTCAGCCTGACAGGAACATGGTTTAATCATCATCTGGATTTACCGACAGGCGAAAGCCTTGACGCCGGAATTGTCGGAATGCGTTCCTGGTGGGATGTTACGGAAGGTCGCTGGCTGGATGAAAAGGATGAAAACGCATCCGAAGAGATCATGGCCGGCACAGTTCTGGCAGAGCAGAACGGATGGCATGCCGGAGATGTGATCCGTCTGAAAGGAAATAACGGAGAAAAAGATGTAACGCTTGTCGGCATATATGATGCCGGCGGAGACGAAGATGAACAGCTCTACGCGACATTGGATCTGGTGCAGGCTCTGACGGATCGTGAGAATAAAGTTGCATCCATCGAAGTCTCTGCGCTGACTACCCCGGATAACGAATTGGCTCGTCGCGCAGCCCGGAATCCTGCAGCCCTCAGCAGCCGGGATTATGAAACCTGGTACTGCACTGCATATGTGTCCGCAATCTGTTACCAGATTCAGGAAGTGATCACGGGATCAGTTGCCACCGCTGTCCGGAAAGTCGCGGAAAGCGAAGGAACAATCCTGGACAAGACAAAACTGCTGATGATTCTGATCACCGCCCTGAGTCTCATTGGTTCTGCGCTGGGCATTTCCAATCTGGTAACCGCCTCCGTAATGGAACGCAGTCAGGAAATAGGCCTGCTGAAGGCCATCGGAGCCAGGGATCGCTCCATCACCGGTGTGGTAATGACGGAAATTCTGATTACTGCACTGCTGGGTTTTGTTGTCGGGTATCTGATGGGCTTTGGATTTGCTCAGCTGATCGGGCAAAGCGTCTTCGGATCATCCATTGACATGGATCCGAAGGTTGCTCCGATCGTAGCCGGTCTGATCGCGCTGGTGACCATCGCGGGCAGTCTTCCCGCAATCCGTATGGTTCTGCGCCTGCGTCCTGCGGAAGTACTGCATGGAGGACATTGAAGATGACAAAGAGAAGAATGTTTCTGCGGATGATCACCGCCTCGCTTCTGCGCAGAAGATCCCGGATGCTGATTGCGCTGTTGTCTATCGGAATAGGTGCGACAATCCTGGCGGGGCTGGTAACAATCTACGTGGATGTTCCCCGGCAGATGGGGGCACAATTCCGCTCCTACGGGGCCAATATGCTGGTTCTTCCTCAGGAAGGCGCTGTCCTGAAAAGAGACCATCTCGCAGGCATACTGGAGAATATACCGCAGACTGAACTGATTGGGGCAACTCCGTACCGCTATGTTCGTCTGGACATGACATCCCGGCAGCAATCTTTTACTGCCGCAGGAACTGATTTTTCACAGGTTCCCAGAACAAGCCCGTATTTCAGTGTTGAAGGATCTTATCCGGATAGCACCAGAGAGGTACTTGTCGGAAAGAACATAGCGGATACAATCGGTCTGAAAGTCGGTTCAACAATGGAACTGACGTATCAGCCGACAGCTTCCCCGGAAACAGCAGATCCGGAAAAAAGCCGGCTTCCGGACGCCGAATTGGCCGGAAGCGCGGAAGGCTTTGGCGGTGGAATGGTTTATGTCAGTATAAAACTGGATGAACATTCTGCGATCGCGTCATTGAAAATTGATGCCGACACCCAGACACCGGAATACGGCGGGCGTGCCGCTGAAGATGAAGCTTTTCTGAAACAATTCATCGGGAAAACACTGCCGCTGACCCTGGGAGAAAATGTGGACGCTCTTTCCGGTGCGACAGTCACCTCAGAAGCAGTTGTCCGGGCAATGAATGATGCCCGGAAAGCAGAAAAAACTGTCAGGCCGCAGACATTGAACTTTACGGTCGCAGGCATTCTGACCACCGGCGGTGAAGAGGAAGACTACATATTTCTGTCTCTTGAAGACATGGAAGCGCTCACCGGATCAGAGCAGCTCGATGTGGTCGAACTGAGTGTTTCCGCTGCGGCGGATCAGTTGGAAGCATATGCAGACGCGATTTCGCAGAACTCCGATACGGTTCGCGCACGGCTGGTCAAACGGGTCACCCGTTCGGAAGCTTCTGTATTGGAAAAGCTTACAGCGCTGGTTTTCCTGGTGACTCTGGTTGTTCTTCTGCTGACCATGATCTGCGTTTCCACAACGATGATGGCAGTCGTTTCGGAACGCCGGAGGGAAATCGGCCTGCGCAAGGCGCTCGGCGCATCCGACAGTTCCATCCGGGCAGAGTTTCTGGGAGAAGGAATCTTCCTTGGCTTGCTCGGCGGCGTCATGGGCGGAGTCCTCGGATTTGTGTTTGCTCAGGTCGTCAGTGTTAATGTTTTTGGCTCTTCGATCACGTTCCAGCCTTTGTTGCTGCCGGTCGCTGTTATCGTTTCCATGCTGATTGCTGCGTTGAGTTGTCTGCTTCCCATTAAGCATGCCGTAGCGATTGACCCTGCCCTGGTTCTGAAAGGAGAATAAAGATGAGTCTGCTTGAACTGAAAAACATTTCCAAAATCTATGGCGAACTGAAAGCCCTGGATAATGTTTCGCTGCATGTTGATCAGGGAGAATGGGTCGCAATCATGGGTCCTTCCGGCAGCGGGAAAAGTACCATGATGAATATTATCGGCTGTATGGATAAGCCGACAATGGGAGAGGTTTTGCTGGACGGCATAGACATCAGCAGGGAAAGCAGCAAAAGCCTGACGGATATCCGACGCGATAAAATCGGTTTGATCTTCCAGCAATTTCATATGGTGAATTACCTGACAGCCGTTGAAAATGTGATGGTCAGCCAGTATTACCATTCTATGCCGGATGAAAAAGAAGCGCTGGAGGCGCTTGAACGTGTCGGCCTGCGGGAGCGGGCCAGGCATCTTCCCAGTCAGCTTTCCGGCGGCGAACAGCAGCGGGTATGTGTTGCCAGAGCGCTGATTAATCATCCTGAACTGATCCTGGCGGATGAGCCCACCGGAAATCTGGATGAAGCAAACGAGAATATCGTTCTGGATCTGTTTGCCCAATTACATAAGGAAGGTACAACGCTGATTGTTGTTACTCACGATCCCGAGGTAGCGGATGCCGCGCAACGGACAATTGTTTTGGAGCATGGCAAAGTGGCTCGTGAAGTCATTAATGAAAACTTTGGAAAGTGAATGATTTGAATATGAACAGGAAGATTGTCCCCGGTTGTATTATGTTCATTCTCTCTTTGATCATTGCAATCGGAAGCACCACCTTTTTACGTCCCTGTGTTCATGATGACGGCAGCGTCGGAGCATGCTGGTGGGCAGGTAAAGCCCTTTTGGGGCTTGGTTGTCTGTTGGCTGTTCTCTCTGTGCTGACTATTCTCTCTGAACGTGCTCGCTTTGGAATATATCTGAGCGGAACAGCTGTCAGTCTGTTGGGAATTCTGACGCCCGGAACGATAATCAGTCTGTGCAGCATGAGCAGTATGCGTTGCCGCGCTGTGATGCAGCCCGCCATGATCATTCTTTTTGCTGCTGCCGGTCTGGTATCTTTGACGGGTATGTTCTTTTGCGCGAAACCGTAGAAAGGGAAAAAATAATCTGCCAATGAAAGCTTTCTCATTATCCTTGAAAAATCTGATCAGAAAGCCGGGACGAACAGCCATGTTGTCCCTGCTGACTGCGTTTCTTGCATTGTCCGTTTTCGGCGGATCTGTCATTGTTCTTTCTCTGCGGGCAGGACTTCAGAGCCTGGAAGCCAGGCTTGGGGCTGATATCATTCTTGTCCCTTCGGAAGCACAGAGCCGGATCAGTTTTCAGAACATGCTCCTGCAGGGTACTTCCGGGGCGTTTTATATGGATGCTTCTGTCATGGATAAAGCTATGGACGTGCCGGGGGTTGAGAAAGCTGCGCCTCAGACCTTTCTGGCTTCACTGAAAGCGGATTGCTGTTCTGTGAAAATCCAGGTAATCGGAATTGATCCTTCCAGAGACTTTACCGTCCAGCCCTGGATTGCGCGCAGCCTCACCGGTGCGCTCGGAGATATGGATGTTGTCGTAGGCTGCAAGGTGGAAGCGGGAATCGGAGAAATCATCCGGATATACGAGCAACGGTGCAAGGTCGTTGCCCGCCTTGAACCGACAGGAACAGGTCTGGATACAGCTGTCTATTGCAATATGGACACCATGAACACCCTTTTGGCGGCTGCTGAGGCGAAAGGGGTCAGCCATAAAATATCCAGCGGGGATGATTCCGTTGTTTCTGCCGTTTATATTAAGGTTCGGGATGGGTATGATATTGACACCGTAAACACAGCGCTGACCGGAAAACTCCGGAAAGTAACCGCTGTCAGAACCCGCTCCATGATTACCGGTGTTTCTGACAGTCTTGCCGGGATCAGCCGTACTGTAACCATAATGATCGTTGTGATCTGGGCGCTTGCTTTCATGATTCTTTTCCTTGCTTATATCCTGATCGTTCGGGAACGTTCCCGGGAATTTGCCGTTCTTCGTCTCATCGGTGCGTCCAGGAATATGCTGGGACGAATGGCGCTGATTGAATCCGCAATATGCGGATTGATCGGAGGCTTTACGGGAATCGGCTTGGCATCAATTGGGGTATTTGCGTTTTCCGCCTTGATTGAAAGCAGTTTGGGGCTTCCTTATCTGATTCCGGATATTTCAACGATTCTTCTTCTTGCAGCTGGAACAATGATGTTGTCCATTGTGGTCTCTGCGCTGGCAAGTGCTTTTGCTGCATGGCGTCTCAGCAGGGTGAATCCGGGTACCGCGCTCAGGGAGGGATGCTGATATGTTGCTTCGGGCTGATAACATCAGTAAAACCTTTTTCCGGAATACTGACAATTCCAATTACTTTTTTGCTGTTACACCTCTGAACCTTGAGATTCCCCCGGAGACGGTTACTGTATTGATGGGAAGAAGCGGATCTGGAAAAACAACCCTGCTGAATATGCTTTCAGGGATTCTGCAGCCTTCCGAAGGCAAAGTCTGGATGGATAATACAGATCTGTACAGTTTAACGGATATGGAGCTTTCCCGCCTGAGAAATGAGCGGCTTGGAGTCATTCCCCAGGCCAGAAGCGCAGTGGATTCGCTGACGGTGAGGGAGAATATTCTGCTCCCGGCAAAGCTGTACGGAAAACCAGTTCCTGCAAAAGAAGCCGGATATTGGATGAAAGAGTTTGAAATCGATCATCTGGCAAATGCAATGCCAAAGGAGCTTTCCGGCGGTGAACTGCGACGGATGGCGATTGTCCGGGCCATTCTCCAGAATCCTGATGTCCTTCTGGCCGATGAACCCACAGGCGATCTGGACGATGAAAACACGGATAAAGTTTTATCTGCGTTATACGCTTTGGCCCATCAGGAAAACAAGGCAGTATTTATGGTTACCCACGAGAATGATGCTTTGAAATATGCGGACCGGATTCTCAGGATGGAAAAAGGTCAGATCTTTCCTTTTGAAAAATAATCGCCAACGGATAGACGGCAATCATCAATTATTTTGCTGCCGCAAATCAATTTCGTGGATGAAGGATCTTGGTTTGTTATCCCCACTCGTCTCTATTAACAAAGTGCTGAATCGCGTATTACTGCCACTTATATTGTATTTTTTAATGAAAAATATGCATTTATCTCCACTATTTATGAAATAGATTGTTCATGCGGTTCCCGGAAACAATTCACAGATCTGTTCTTCTGTTCAGAATGATTACAGCCGAAAGAATCAGAAGAATACCAAGTCCGGAAAGTACAGTCATTGATTCATGAAATACCAGTATTCCGACAAGTGTTGCCACCATTGGTTCAATGGTGGCGAGTATTCCCGCCCTGCTTGCTTCCATGCTGCGAAGTCCAAGCGTATAGGACAGAAACGGAATCACAGCCGTAACCAGAGCTGTCAGTATGCAAAAAAATCCCAGGTAAGCTGGATCCGATGAAGCAGTGAACTTTGAGATCATGTCTGCCGGTTTGCAGATCAGCCATGAACCAAGCGCCGCAAACAGAAAGGTATAGGTTGTAACTGTATATGGAGAGTATTTGCGCAGCGCAACCGTACCCAGAATGCTGTACAGTCCATAGCCGATACCGGAACCGAGGCCGACCAGCAGGCCGGCCAGTGTGATTCCCTCTCCGGAGATTCCGGAAACCAGGATACATCCGGCAAAAGCCAGCGCCAACGCCAGAAGTTTTCTTCTGCTCAGTGCTTCATGGAAGAAAAGCACCGACATCAGCATGATCCAGATAGGGGAAGTATAGAGAAGAATCGCCGCGGTGGAGAGCGGCATCATCGTTATGGCAGTAAAATAGCACACAGTGAAGAACAGGATGCTCCCAAAGCCCAATCCGATAAACAACGGAAGATCCCGAAGCGAAATTCTGAAACCGGAACGATCTTTGATAAGCAGCAAAACACAAAAAAGCAACGCCGCCAGCGTGACACGAATCGAGACGATCTGGACAGAGCTGAACCCAAAGTCTGTAAGTTTTCTGACAAAAATGCCCATACTGCCCCAGAAACAACCGGCAAGAATAATCAATATCGGGCCAATATTCTTTTTCTCTTTTTCCATAAGTGATTACCCTTTCAGTATCATCCGTCTCCCTGTGGAAATCTGATCCAGGATTGATTCTTCCTCAAAATCCAGATCTCATGGTTTCCTGCAGCCGTCATTCCGGAAATTGATCTTGTGCAGCGTCCTCTGTCTCTAGATGAAAGAAAGCTGATAATCTGCCCAACTTTCCTGTTTTGCTACATTAATCCTGTCATCCGGCATCAGGTGACCGACCAGCAACGGAGAGGACGGATCATGATCCCGTATATTCCGGGTTACTGTGTCTGCGTCATAATTGGCATAGCAGTAACGACACAGATGTCCGCAGGTATTGTAGGCTCCGATATCGCCGCTGAGAAAACAGGCGCATTCTTTCCTGGCGGGTGCTTTTCGGGGAACTTTCAGCCTGCTGTGAATCGCCTGTTCATACATCGCTACTGTCATGCAACCGCTGCAATCTGCGCCGAATTGCGCCAACTCATCCCCTTCCGCGCACGGGCGGAGCGTCATACCATACTTTCTGCAGATGTCTGCAAAAGCTTTTCCCAGCATCAGCCGTTCTTCGCCGGAAACAACCCTGACTTCCGGAAAATTGCGCCTGGTCTTTTCATACAGATCAATA
>Ga0265298_10004035_pt1 | contig 18985 bp, 27 predicted proteins | sample AusTroGonzalo_MG_3_FD_193486 | JGI IMG/M metagenome (GOLD analysis project Ga0265298, IMG submission 193486) | Bovine rumen microbial communities from tropical cattle in Woodstock, Queensland, Australia - Gonzalo_01 | ecosystem: Host-associated > Mammals > Digestive system > Stomach > Rumen ... | reverse complement strand
AGACATAGCGTTCGCGCCATGCTTCGTAATGCTTGGCCTCCTTGGCCTGCGCCGCTCTGGCGATCAGCACGGTGTAGAGGATGATCCCCAGCACGACGAGCGCGTACTTCCCGGCCAGCCCCGCCAGCCACAGGTCCCGCCGCGCGTTCCAGCGGTCGGTCGCTTCCATCAATCCGTTTCTTGTCATGTTCTTCTTCCCCCTTGTTATTTCCTGTTCGTCTTCTTCACTGCGGCAGCTTCCCTTCCGGCAGCGCTCCGATCCCGCCCGCGCCGATCTTCGCCAGCGTGTCCCGGAGGGCGGGCGGCAGCTGCCTGGTCTCGGCCTCCCGCTGCTGGCTGATCTCGTAGACCTGACGGAACTGCGCCCGGATCGCCTCCGGGTTCTCGCTCTCGCAGATCTGCTGCCAGCCGATGCGGTTCGCCGCCGCTCTGGCCGTCGGGCTCAGGGACTCCAGCGCCTCGTTCGGCCTGCAGTATCCGAAGCGCCGGATCGCCTGGGATACTTCCGCCCATGCCTCGCCCCAGTCCGGCAGCTTCCCCCGCGTGGCCTCCGTGCATGCCGTCCGCATCTCGGCGACGGTCGGAGGCCACTTCTCCGTGGCCACCCACTTCTGGAGCGCCGCGTTCAGCACGGTGATGTCGATGTCTTCGAGCATCTTGTGCCATGCCTTCACGGCCTCCGGCGTCGGCAGGAGATTCTCTTTCGGGTAAAACGTCCGCAGCAGCGCCGCGAAGGTCGTGAACTCAGTCAGCGTCATTGTTCTTCGCTTCCTCCTCTCTCACGATGTTGTTGAGCATGTCGTAGAAGTCGTAAAGCTCCTGCGCCGTCTTGCCGCCTCCTCTGGTCTTCATCGTCGGGTCTATCCCCTCGTCCATCCACCGGCCCTGATTCAGCCAGGTTGACGGATTCGGGATGAAGCGCCCGCCTTCGGCCTGCCACTGCCGCGACTGCTTCTGGATCTCCACGGCCTGCACGAGCTGCGCTCGCTCCTCTGCCGTCAGCTTCTGGTATGCCTTGAAGGCGTCTTTCTTGCCCACCTTCTTGGGATAGGCTTTCCAGAAGGCCTCGAACGCTTCCCTCACGCGCGCAGACTGCGTCTTTTCTCCTTCTCCTCTTTCTTCGGGAGGGGGATTTTCTGGGGGATTCTCTTTTAGAAAGGGGGTCTGGGGGGAAACCTTTTCTCTTGGGGCCTCTTTTGGGGGAGGCGCTTCTTTCTCCCCTTCCTCTTTTCTGCTGTCTTGATTGCGCTTGATATCAACATCAATCAACCTGATATCATCTTGATTGCCCTTGATATCAAGAATCTTCACCGCACGAGCTTTCGCAGCTCCATTGACTTTGTTCCGATACTGGCCTTCCTGCCGGTCAATATCTACCTTTACGGCTGGCCACGCGATCCTCTCGTTCCCGTTGAGCTGCGGCTCTGCGCCGGAAGATGCGTATTGCAGCATCCCCCGGAACAGACGCCCAAGCTCCGCGTCACCGAGAACCTCGGCGGTCTTGATAAAGTCGGTATTGATTTTCAGTTCTTTCATGGCTCAGGCACGCTGGCGGTCGATAATCGCCTTCAGCTTCCTCCAGTACTTCTCGGTCCTCTTCTTCCTGGCCCCGCTCAGATGCGAGAACATTGGCTCATGCCCATCGTTGTAAACTGTCATACAAGCTAAAAGCTCTTCACAACCTTCCTGGCCGAGCATGATCCGCGCCCTTAGCCAGAACAGGTACGGGATCGTATATAGATATTCCATCGTCTCACCTCCCTTCAGAACGGGAGCGCCCCGTCCTCGTCGCCGATCTCGACCAGCTCCGGCTGCCCCTCGTACTCCTCGCCGTCGTCATTGGCGGACCCGGCCACGCGGTCCTGATAGGTGGAGCTGGCCTTGATCTTCTCCACGATCCACGCCGGCATGGATTCCAGCTTCTCCAGCGGGTCCTCGTCCAAATCGAACGTGAACAGCGGCAGGGTCCGCTTGATGTCCATGCCCTTCATGGCCTTGGTGATGGCGGAGATGTTGGCGTATGTGCTGCCGTTGCGCTCCTGGTGGGTGACGGTCAGCAGGCACGGGACGCCGAGGACCTTGTGAAGGTCGAAGGCCTTGCGCTCCTCGTCCGTGAAGGGTTTGCCCCGCCAGGCGATCAGGTCCCGGTACAGGGCGCTGCGCTCGTTGAGGCTCATGGTGTACGTCTGGCTCATGGTCCTGTTGACCTGCTTGCCGTCCACGGTGATCTGCTCGTCGGTGATCTCCCACTGGATGACCACCTTCCGGGCGGACTTCTTGAAGTTCTCGTTCCACTGGTCCCCGATATCAATCAGGGAGATGCAGACGGCGGGATGGGTGCCGGCCTCGATGGGGGCGATGGAGCCGCCCCCGGACTGCTTCGCGATAAGACTCATGATTAATCCTCCTCAAATTTCAACGGGCACCTGGACCCGATATATTTTTCGGGATACTCGACCACCTCGCCGTTGAGGTGGCAGCGCCGTCCCGTGCGGCTAAAGAACCGGCACATCTCGCAGCGGACGTCCGGCTCGCCCTTCCAGTTGACCGGAAAAGGGACCTCGACCGTATGGGTCCCGATGATGTAGGACCGCACCCCGCTCTCAAACATCGGAGGCATTGCCGTCCTCCTTCTCCAGCGGCTGGTAGAAGCACATCGTCTCCACGATGTCCTCGGAGAAGCTGTCGTAGCCCTTCACGTCGAGCATCTCCAGCAGCTCCACCAGGGCGTTCAGCCGGATCTTGAGTTCGATGTAGCGGTGCTCGTTCAGCATCCCGAGCACATAGCGGGTGATCAGCTCCGCGATCTCATTCGTTGTCTTCACTTTCTTCTTCCTCCTGTTCATATTCTTCGATTTCTTCTATGTCCGGCGGGTCCTCCGTGATCCAGGGCGGATACCCCGTCCGCTCCATGCTCCTGATGATGGGATCGTCGGGGATCAGGATCATTCGTCTTCCCCTCCCCCGAATTTCATGAAGCACATCCAATGTGTGTTCATCTTCTTCCCGGACCGATGTCCGAAAAGCGGTTCCTGCCCGATCACGTTGAGGATCTCGCGGGTCGATACGGAGATGTCGCTCCACTTAAACACAAGCACCCCCCCATATTTGAGGACCCTCATGCACTCCAGAAACCCGTTGCGGATCATCGGTTTCCAGTCCCCCGTCAGCGCTCCGTATGACTTCCGCATCCAACTGTTTTCTGAAAGATCTGTGATGTGCGGCGGGTCGAACACGACGAGGTTAAACGATTCGCTATCAAAAGGCAGGTCGGTGAAGTCGCATTGGATGTCGGGGTGAATCCTCAAATGCCTGTGTTTCTGCTTTCCGTCCTTGTTCAGCGCTTTCCCGAAGTCGCCTTCCCATTCTTCGTCCCGGACGTCACAGTAGATCGTGTGCGGCTCGTTCTTCTGAAACCAGATCGTCCGGTCTCCGCATGTGACGTCAAGGATTCTCTTGCCCATCGTCTTCCCCTGCCTCCCTGATGTACAGCAGGACGGCCTTCTCCACGGCCTCCTGCACCGTCAGCCCCTCTCGGATCCTGATGCGGTTGAAGGCCTCGCTGTCCGCGTCCAGCAACCGGAACGTGTACTTGTTCGGCCGCGTCCTGTTCGGCGCCTTCTTCCCGGTCAGGAAGCGCACCGCCGCGGGAGACAGGCACACGCCGTATTCCTCCGAGCGGTTGGCCATGGAGTTGCTGGCGTTGCAGTACTTCGGGAACGCCGTCTGCATGTGCCTGATGAAGTCTGCTGTCGAGACTTCCTTCGCGCGGCAATACTCAATCGGTTTCATCTTTCTCTTCATCCTTTCTGATTGATGCGGGATAGGTCCGGTTGACCATCTCCCACCAGTAGCTGTCCTCCTTCTGCAGCCGTGCGCCCTCCGCAAAGAACGGGCAGCGGGACGGCAGCAAATCGTCAGGGTCTTCGACTTGAGCGCTGCGGCTCGCGCCGACGAAGAAGCAGTAGTCACAGTTGTGCCAGCTGTTCATGTCTGCTTGATACTTGCACCGTTTACATCGCGGGTGCTTTACTTCCGGCATTTTTCTTTCCTCCCTCCTGTTCAGTTCATATCCGGCTCAGCAGCAGCGCCAGCTTGACCGCCGTCACGCCGTCCCCGCTGATGCCCAGATGCTCCCGGCACCACTTCCGGCTCCGGCCAAGGTACCCCGCCACGTCCGTCACGGACAAAACCCGCTTCCCGCCAAACTCGGCGAGGATCTGCTCCAGCTCCAGCCGGTAGGTCTCATTCTCACGGGGCATCGTCGTCACACTCGCATGAAAGCGTTGCAGAAGTAGACTTGCCCTTTGCCCGTCACTTTCGGGGTCTTCGTTGTGATGACCGTGCCGTCGCCGCGTGTGATTGCGGTCTCTTTGATTTCAAACAGGCCCAGCTCCATGCTCTTCTGCGTCGGCATGTTGAAGTCGGTGCCGTCTCGCCGGATAAGATACCCATTATCACGGAGCCACTTGAACAGTCGGTTCTGCCCCATCTCGACCCCGTTCTGCCGCAGGATCTTCGCCAGCTCTCCGACGAGGATGCTTGTGTGTGCCGTGCTGACGGCATCGGCGAAAAGCACTTTCGGCTTGTCCTGCTCGACCTTCTCCTCAAGAGCCGCCCGTTTCGCCCGTTCGTCTTTCAGCGCCGTCAAAAGACGGATGCCGAAGTCCGGGTCGGAGATCGCCTTGTCCAGAGCGTCCGGCGTCATGTAAGCGCCGTGCTTGCGGATCGACGGGATTACCTCGCTCGTGATCCACCGCTTGAACTGTCGGGCAGATTCGAGCTTGCTGCCAAAGACCAGCGCGTAAACGCCGGATTCATTGATGAGGGTCATGTTCTGAATCCCTCCGGGGGTCTTTATTTCACCGACCCCTTTGTCTTCATCGTCTACATGAACACGAATCGCATCAGCGGTTCTTTCATAGCCGAGAGCCTCGGCCACGTCCTTGCCGACGAACCACGGCTCGCCGTCCTTATCAACCGCCCGGACCTTGCCGAACATGTTGTTTTCAAATACCTGTAAGCTGTTCATTGTTTTCCCTCCATTTCCAGCTCGACGATCTCTTCCATCGGGATTGCGAACAAGTCCGACAGTTTCTTCACGAGCTGGGCATCCATCTTCTTTTTCCTGTCGCCCTTCTCGATGTGGGCATAGTAGCTTTCTTTCAGCCCGATTTTTTCTGCGACCTGTTTCTGCGTAAGCCCGTGTTCCAGCCGCTTTTTCTTCAGCCAATCTCTCACTCTTCCACCTCCGTTCGTTATGTCGTGCATACGACAATTTGTCGTGCTACACGCAATATAAATGCCGCAAGACAATTTGTCAAGCGGTGTAACAAAAAATGACTTCAAACGCGCGACATTTTGTCGAGGTGAAAATACTTGTTTCCGCCTTGACATTTTGTCGGGTTGTGATATTATTGTACGGGGAGGTGTCGCGTATGAACAATCTAAGGCGAATTAGAAACGCCCGCGGCCTTACAATGAAAGAACTCGGAGAAAAGGTAGGCGTTACCGAAAGCGCTATTGGCCTTTATGAATTAAGCAAAAGAAAAATAAGCTCTGATATGCTTGTTAAACTGGCGGAAGCGCTCAAATGCTCTGTTACGGATATCATCGGAGACGCAAGCCCGTACTTTATCGATGAAGTAGAAACACATGACGAGAACGGAGGGTCAGCGGGGCCAAACGTAAAAATAACGCTTGACGCAAATGACCCCGATATCTCTGATATGCTCGCGCTTCTTGATGATTTCAAAAACAGGGCAGACATCCGCAAGCTGTTTGAGATCGCGCACAATTCCACGCCGGAGGAAGTCCAGCAGGCCGCAAAGATCATGGAGGCGCTGCGGAAAGAATAATAAACCGCCGCCCCGTGAGGAGCGACGGTTTATCCCGGTTTACAGGAGGTGAAAGAAGAAAGAAAAGAGGATGAAGAAAACCACTTGCACTTTCAGTGTACGCAGAAAATGCGAGTCACGCAAGACCGTTTTGCATCATCCGGGTGTATTCGATCGCCAGCTCGACGAGCCGAAGCACGTCTGCGACCTGCTCTTCTGGGTAGCGGACAATGATACTCCTTATTTCGGTTCGCAATTCTTCGGCGCTCATCTGTGGTCCTCCTCTTGTTATTTGTCAGTATTGATAAGGATTCTTACCCGTGAATCCGTCTGCACCCGCTCGCACCAGTCGCAGGTGTTTTTGCCGTCGGCGCTGCCGTTCGGTTCAATGTCCAGCCACGGCCGCAGCATCACGATGCAGCCTGGGCACAGACATGCATTTAAGATTTTCATGTTTACTCCTCACGTTATATTGCGGGACCGGCCTGCCGAGCCGCCAAGCTGCCGACCGGCCCCGCCTGCCTGGGACGGTTATATTTTATGCTGGAGACGACATGCTATTCAAGTTCCGTTTCTGGCGAAAGGAGTGTTTTCTATGGACACAGAACCGTCCACACATGATCAGTCGAAGGTGTCATTTATGGAACAATTGAAATCGCGAGACCTCATAAAGAAGCTCAAGGAAGTCAAAGCAACAAACGAGATTACATATCCGAGGATCATCGAGCGGCTGGAGAAGATCGGCAAACCCTTGTCCCTGACCACGCTGCGCCGGGTGTTCGCCGAAGGATCAGAGCAGAGCGCCGCCGGGTTTTCCTACGAGAACACGCTGCTTCCGATTGCGGAGGTGCTGTTGCAGGCCGAGGACGTGCCAACCCCGGAGAACGCGCCGTATGCCAAGGAGATCGACGCGCTCAAGGCCGTCATCCACACCCAGAACGAGGAGATCGTCCGGCTCCATGAGATGAAAGAGCATCTGGAAGACCGCGTCACCTTCCTGATCGACCAGATAGAGAAGAAGGACCGCCGCATGGATGAAAAAGACGATCTCATCCGAAAGCTGATGGAGAAATGCCTGTAAAGAGGAAGAAGAAAAGTCAATATACCATCCGCTCCGACGGCCTGATCGTCATGTCGAAGACGATAGACGGAAAGCGCCGCTATTTCTACGGCAAGTCCGACGCGGAAGTAGAGGCGAAGTATAAAGCAGCCACAGCGGAGCCGGAGTCCCCGAAAGCCAGGACGTTCAAGGACGTGGCGGACGCATGGTGGGAAGAGAAAGAGGATACCGTCTCCCCTAACAGCGTTCACGGCATGAAGACGGGGAAGAAATACGCCGTCGAAGCCTTCGGGGACAAGCCCGTCACGGAGATCACGCCGCACGATGTTGTCCAGTATCTCCGGCGCTTCTCTGCAAAGGACTACTCGCAGAAGACCATAGCAAACAAGAAGACGGTCCTCAAGAGCATTTTCGATTACGCATTCCTCGCCGGGGACATTGACCGCAATCCCTGCGCGGATCTCCCGTCCATCCGGGGCAAAGCCAAAGAGCCACGCCAGCCCGCCAGCGACGCAGACATCGCGCTCATTGAACAGCACAAGAACGACAGCAACATCGCCCGGATGTATTACTTCATGCTTTACACCGGCCTGCGCCGGGGTGAAGCTGTCGCCCTCCAGTATAAGCACATCGACCGCAAGGCCATGACCGCCCGTGTCGAGCAGTCCTGCGCCTGGGCTGATTCCGCTCCCGTACTGAAGACGCCGAAGACGAGCGCAGGCATCCGCACCGTAGCCCTCACAGATAACGTTTTAACCGTCATAGAGGATGGGCACAAGCCGGAGGAGTATATATTCTTCCCTGACGGTCTCCCGCGCCGCAGAGCCATTGAGAAGGGCTTTGAAGAATATCGCCGCCAGACGGGCGTAACGGCAACGCCGCATATGCTCCGCCACAGCTATGCCTCCATGCTCCACTCCGCCGGGATCGACGTCAAGGACGCGCAGGTCCTCCTCGGCCACAGCTCCATCATTATGACGCAGGACATTTACACCCATCTGGAACAGGCCCACGCCGAAGCCGTCAGGGAAAAATTGAACGAGCATATAAAAGCCAAAAAGTTGTAGGAAATGTTGTAGCAAACCCGCCGGGCATTGATATTCCTACATTCTAAAGGTGTTCAACTCCCCCCACCTCCACCATTTAACAAACCGTTGGTACTGCTCAAAAATGAGTAATACCAACGGTTTCCGCTTTTCCTATCTGGTTTGCTTTGGTACGCTTTGGAACGGCAAGTGTTGTAGTAAGTGTTGTAGTTACCGGAACATTGCCTGCATGGCTTTTACCTCCGCTGCGGCCTCTATCTGTTTCCCGTGCAGGTAGTCATAGACGGCCATCATGGATGGCGGAGGGTCGCCATGGTCTTTCCGATATTCTCCGATTATTTTGGTGACGGCATCGTGCAGCATGGCCATGTGGTCCATCTCCTGATGGGACAGGGTTTGGAACACACGCGTCAGATCCGGGCGTTCTTCCTGATATTTCAGGGCGCACTTTGCATACTTCCGCGCGTCGCCAATCTCCTCGGAGATCATGTCGGACAGCTTGCTGATGATCTCCATGATCAGATCGCGACAGCAGCCGGATTAGCGACCCACTTGCCCATCGTGCCGAGCAGGTAGGCGCTCTGTGCGGCGAGAGACGCGTCCGTCTGAGCCTTGGCCAGCTCGCGGAGGGCGCTGTCGTACTTGTCCTGGAGAAGCTGTGTTTTGATCTCACAGCAGCAGGAACCGAGCTGCGAGCTGATCCCGGCCAGAGAGGCCTGGATAGCATTAAAGCCCTGTACGACGTTGATCTGGTTTGTGTAGTTGGACTGCATGTAGTCGCGGGTCTGATTGCTGATGAGCATGGCCGTTTCGTAGTTGTTGTTCGCGCTGGACAGCAGCACGTCACGGATGCCCGCCTGAGTGGTCTGGTTGTTGATGGCAGCATCGACCTGGCTATTGCCATTACCAAAAAAGCCGTTGCCGCCGCCAAACAGGACGGCGATAATAAGAAATACGCCGATCCAATCTCCCCAGTTACCGTTCATGGTTTGTACCTCCTTTACTCAATATATCGTTAACCCCGGCCGGAGGGTAACTTCGTCTTGATTTCGTCAGCCAGTTTGTCGGCGTCTATGCCGCGCTCCCGGCACAGCCGCTGCGCCGTGCCGTTGATGTCGTTCAGGTCCAGCCCGCGCAAGGCGGGGTTCGTGTTTGCGAGGTTCTGCATGAAAGTCTGCGGGTTTTCGCCCCGCATCATGGCACCGAACGCCTGCATCATCATGTTGCCGTTGCCGCCCATCATGCCGCCGAAGATGTTCATGAGAGGATTAGCCATCGTTTGCCTCCTTCTTGATTAGCTGGTCCAGCTTCGCAACCAGCGCATTGAAGTCTTCCCTGCTGACGTACTTCTCTTCCATGGACGGCTCAGGCGTAAGCTCAAATGTGCCGATCATGATCCTGCCCGGGTTCCCGTTGGCATCCTTCTGCAGGATATAGAACTTCGCCTGCTCGTTGTCCCAGACGATGTGCTTCGCCCCGCTTAACATCTTCTGTTGGTAGGACCGTGCGCCCTCAATCCCGGTCACATAGTCGTACTGATTCGCTGCCGGTTGCGGAGGCAGTGCCGCCTGTGCCTGCCCGCCGAGCAGCTTGCTCAGTTGCCCGATCTGGTCCTGGAGCGTCTGCGTGTACGAGTTATCAAACAAGCCTTTTCACTCCCTTCGCCTTGAGTGTATAAGAAAAACCCGCCGCTCGAAAGCACACGAACGGCGGGAGAAAAGCGCGTATTCGGTTCAAAAACGGCTCATAAGTACAGCGCGGTATTCCCGGCATATCCTTTTGACGTGCTGCGGGGAGAAGTTCACGATCTCGGCGATCTCCTCATAAGTGTGGCCGTCGCAGTATTTCAGGCGAAGCAGGTCCCGGTATCTCGAATTGTGGACATACTCGTTGATGGCTGTCAGCATATCGCTGTTTTTGTATTCCGGCATAACTAACCCTCCAAAAATGCCGCCACTATCCCCGTGCAGAGGATGAGTGGCGGCTCAGTTTTTGGCGGCTCAGTTTTAGTGCTTCTGTTTACTTGCGTCTGTCCTTGCTCGAAGCTGTGCCTTTCTTGCTGCTGCCAGTCTTCCCGGTCGTCCCGGTTCCACCGATCTTCCCCGCTGCCGGGTTCGCCGGCGCGGGATTCACACCGGCCCGCCCGTACTGGTATCCTGTCCGCTTCATATAGCTCATCTCGGACGCATATGTGTACGGCCTGCCGCGCTTATCGACCCACTTGTCATATGTCGGGTTCCCGTTGCCGTGGAGCTTGGCATAGAATGCGTCGAACATCTCGGACTTCTTTTCCTCGGAGATAGGCATCCTGGAGATCGCCGCAGCGACCTCAAGCGGCCCGAGGATCTCGTCGCTCTTGTAATCTTGGGTCTTCGTGTCGTAGGACCAGTCCGCGTCCTCGAACCAGTCGTAAGCGTCCTGGACGGTGTAGCCGGCCAGATCGCTCAGCACGGACCATGCGGCTTTCCTGTTCTTGCTCACACCGACCGCGTCGCTCTCCATCAGCTTCGCCTTGTCCTCCTCCGGGATATCCGCCCTGGCGATGCCGAGCATCTTGACGTCGCCGCCGGAGTTCGAGGACTTCTGGAGTTCCCTCTGGGCTTCGCTCTGGCCGTCCTTGTAGGCGTACCAGCTGCCGGACCCGACGCCCTCGCCGGCCAGTTCGAGCAGGTGTCCCAGCTCGTCCGGGTTCTTCGCCTTGAGGACTTTCTGCATGTTTCGCGGCAGGCTGTCGAACTGTCCGAGCAGCTCGTCGATCACGTCGAAGTCCCTGTTGGCCGTCGCCGCGCTCAGGTCTCCCGTGTACTGCGTCCACTGGCCGATGTGTTCGGGAGCGAGCGCCGGGATGTTGTCCTGCGGATTCGGCTTCTCCGTGCCGGTGAGAAGCGTGGCGAGCTGGCCGATATCGCCGCCCTTCGCCGCGAGCACGGCCTGCGTATTTTCGTCCATGCTGTCGAAGAATCCGAAGAGTTCGTTGAGCCTGTCGTAATCGCCGGATTTGATCGCGCCCCTCGCCGCCGTGTCGAAGGCGATGTATTCGCCCATGTTCTCCGGCTTGAGCGGCGGACGTTTTTCCTCCCCTGTGCCGGGGTCGTACTTCCCGGCGAGCAGCGAAGCGTAATCGCTCTGCCCGCCCTCGACGCCGCGTCCGGCCATGACCGCGTCGCCCGCCTCCTGCTTTGCGGTGCTGTACAGGCCTTTGATGACTGCCGCCTGTTCGTCCGGGTCGAGCACGGCGAACAGGTCGTCCTCCATCATCTCACGGACGTAGCGCTGCGCGGACTGACCGTAGACTTCCTGCCACTGCCGCTTTTCGTCCGGCGTGAGCGATTCGTTCCCGGCGCCGAAATCCATCACGTTCGGGGCCTTCCGGTCCGGGATCACGCCGACGTCGCCGGTCTCGTCCCTGAGCTGGAACACGAACGACCCGACGTCGCTCTGATTGAGGGTCGTCCTGCTGCCCGGGTTGACCAGATAATTGAGCAGCCGGTCCCCGAGGTCCCCGCCGTTGTCTCTCGGATTGCCGAAGTTGTCCAGCGCGGTCGGGAGGGATTCCCTCCCGATCGACCCCGGGATTGTCCTGAGAAAAGAGTTGCCCAGTCTTTCGGAAAGATTCGCGCCGGTCGTGTCGCGGGTGTAAGGGTCGAGCGCGGCCGCTGTATTGCGGAGGGCAACCGGCACGAAGCTGATTGCGGCGTTGCCCGCGTAATTCATAGCTGCCTGGCCGAGCTTCCCGCCGGGTTCGTCTTCGTCCGCGTAGTTGTAAGTGTCGACCATGTTGGAGATCCCGTTCATCATGGGGATGTCCAGGAAGCTCTGCACCGTGCCTGCCGCGTATTTTTTTGCATATGTTCCGAGCGTCGGGTCTTCGTCTTCGTCGGAATCCGCGATCATCCCGCCGATCCTGAGGAACGCGTTGGCGGGCGAGAGGAACCCGATGCTGTCGACATCGTCCCCGTCCTGCCATTCCGCGCTGCCGCCGCTCAGATAACGCCCCGCGGCGTCGAGATTGATCTGCAGCCCGCTCTTCCCTTCGGCGGTGTTGAGGGCCTTCGCGTCCTTGTCCTCCTCGCTGTCCCAGTTCTTCACGATCCCCGCCTTGGCCAGCGCGGCGCACAGCGTGATGATCGGGATCCCGCTCATGCCTCTGGCCACGTTCATGACCGCGTCGTACTGCGCCTGTCCGTCGAGATTCCCTTCTTTCGCGGCGTGGATGGCGTCGACGATCTGTTTACCGCCCTTGAGAATATTCAGCGGCGAATACTCAAGCGGCTTTACGCCGAGGTTCGCCGGGATGCCGTAGTACGGGTTGACGATATCGCCGAGGCCGAATCCGCCTTCCCTGCCCGCGGTTCTGACCTCGCCGCCGAAGCCGGCCAGGTTGAACAGGTCATGCACCCCTTTGGAGACCTTATAGGCCATGTCCTTGTTGTGGAAGGTGCGGTAATTGGCCTCCCGCTCGCCGATCCGCTGGATCTCGTCCTCGGTAAGCCCGTTGTCCTCGATGGCGCGAAGCCCGCGCTCGTTCTCGGCCCGGATCATGCCCTTCGACGTCTGGTCGGACGCGTTCAGCTCGTAGCTGAGCAGCTGCTCGAGCCGCGACATGAACTGCTCAAGCGGCCCGCCGCTCATTTTGAAAGACCTGCCGCCGGCGCGTCCGTACTTAGATTCGCCGCCGACGTCCAGCGCGATTTCGAGCGCCGCCTTCTGCGCGGCGTCGATGCCGCCCTTGCGCGCGGCGTTGGAGAAAAACGAACGGTCAAAGCCGACGGTCCGTTTCCCGGTAAAATTCGACAGCGCCTTGTCCACCGCGACGCCGAAAGCGTCCTTGGCGAACACGTCGATGAAGTTGCCGAAGGTCACGTTGCCGGCGATATTGCGTTTGAATGTCGTCAGCGCGATCAGCTGCACGATGGACTGCGTGGTCTTGACCTTATCCGCGAACGAGCGCTTCACGGTGCTGTCGTTGCCCATCTCAACGATCTGCTTGTGCGCGATATTGAGCAGATAGTCCACGTCCGAGCTTTGGGCTTTGAGGAGCCTCCCAAGATTTCCCGGGATGAAGGTCGATGTTTTCCGCTTTTTCGCGACGTCCTGGATCAGGTTGAGGAGGCTCTCCGGCGCGGTGACCTTCTCGCTGCCCTTCGCGTTTTTCGCCGCGTCCCTGGCCTCGGCCTCCGCGCCCTGATAGCGCGCGACGGCCTCGCCGCCCTCCTTGGAGGTTGCGCGGACCTTGGCCAGCTCCTTGTCGCCCCTGCGCTCCCGCCGCTCTTTGGCCACCTCCTCGACGACTTTGTCGTACTTGTCAGCCGCCTCTTTGGCGTCACGCAGCAGTTTGGACTTGTCCTCCGCGCTCATCGTCTCGTTGTTGTTGACGGCCTCCGTGACAGCATCAAAGGCGCTCTGACCGGTCTTGGCTCTGGAATCCTTAGCATACGCCTGAATACCTCGGCCTCCCTCGTTTGCATGGTCGTGCATAACCTGGAGCCATTCGGCATAGGCGTCGAGTTCGCCAGCCTTGTACAGCTCATTGCCGATCTGTCTTGCCATGTCGGCTTGAACGCCGCTCCACGCTTCAGCCGCCCGCAGTTTCTCTATTTCTCCGCTGCGGTCCGCCTCCAGCCGGGCCGCGGCCTCCATCACGCTCGTGCCTTCACCTTTTGTCTTGTACTCAAACTTGTGCCGCTGCTCCGCGGGAATGCCTGCACGCTCTTCGACCTTGGCAACTGTGTTGGAGGAGAAACGACCTTCGCGGACCCTGCTCTTTGTGTTCAGACCCTCCGGGTTGGTGAACGGCGCCGGGCGTTCGGTGTCTGTCTGCGCCTCTGCCTGGTTTAACGCCGCAGGAGCCGCAGGAGCGCTTTCCTGCGCTGTCGCCGGTGCAGGAATGCCCTCCGTGGGCTGCGCCGCCTGCCGGGCCTCCTCCTCGGCCTGTGCTTCAATCTCCTCAAGCCGTGCGGCCTGCTCCATGTACTCGGCCTCACTGACGACATTGCCGTCGCTGTCCATCAGCTCGCCGTTCGGGCCGCGCTGCTGGATGCCGTCGAGCCATGTCCTGAGCGCGTCGATCTCGTCGGCGGTCTCGCTTGCTCCCGGCGCCGCCTCCGTCTCCGCTTCCGTCTGCACTTCCCCGGTCTGAATCACGTCCATGACGGGGTTCTGTACTTCGCCCTCCGCCGCCGGAGCCGCGGGCTGTGTCGGCGTTGTCTCCGTCCCTTCAAGCCGTGCTTTCTCGTCCTGAAGGGCTAACAACTCCGAACTCAGATCAAGCCAGTGACCGGCGAGCTCTTTTGCCCGCTCCGGGTCCTGCTCGGCTGCCTGCTCCTTCTCTGTCTGCAGCATTTGCTCGTTGATCTCCGCGATCTTCGCGTCGATCTCCGCGGTCCGCGTTTGCTCCTGCGTCTCCTGCGCGGCCGGGGCCTGCTGCTCCTGCGTCTCGACCTGCGCGGTCGTCGCAGCGGGGCCGCTTTCCGCCGCCGGTGCCGCCGTGTCAATGGCGATATACGGCATCGACTGCACGCTGGAGCTGAGTCCGCCGGACAGGAACCCGCCGATAAACTCGAACATGACGTCGTCCAGAAAGCGCTTCGTGGCCGTCTTGCTCGCCTCTTCGTAGCTCATGCCGCCGGCGACGTAGTTGGCGATCTCCCGCTCGAGGAGGGACTGGTTTTTGGTGAGTTCAGCGGAGACTTTGTCTCCGTAGCGCTCGAGGAAGGCCGTGACGACCTCCTCGCCGCCCTCGATGCCGGCCTGCTTCAGGACGTATTTGCCGATCTCCGCGAGTTCGCCGGAGGCGGGGCCTTTGAGCAGATGGTCAAGGCTGACCTTTTCGCCGATGACCTCCGCGAGGCCGGAGCCGAACGAGAACAGCGTCGCCTGTTCCGTGCTCGCTCCGTTCGCGATCGCCCGGTCGTAGGCATGGTCCGCGGCCTGCCCGAAGAACACGCCCAGCGTCACCGCCTCGCCCGCCAGATTGCCGTAGGCAAGGCTCTGCGCCGTGGAGATGGCCAGCTGATAGAAGTCGCCGAGGCCCTTGCCGGTCAGCACACCGGGACCACGCGCCTCATCGACGGCGATCGTGCCGTAGTCCTCGTTGAGCCTCTGGGCCGTCCCCTTGACGTAGGCGTTGATCTGGTCTGTTGTCCACGCGCCTTCGCCGCGCCCGATCTCGTGCCCCCCGCGCAGCGCGGCCTTCGTCACCTTGTCCGCCCAGCTCGCGACGTGTCCCGGCGCCGTGGCCACAGACGCCGCGATGCCGGCGTTCGCCCTGTCGAGGTTGGTGGCCCTGCCGGTCGCCGCGCCCTGGTCCGCAAGGTCACCGCTGACATAACCGCCGAGATAGCGCTCGTATGCGTCGGCGAACGCGTCCTCGGCCTTCCCGCTCAGCTCGCCGCTGCCGAGTGCCCGTGCTGTCGCGGTCGCGTCCTGGAACTTGGCGTCTTCCAGCGCCTTGTTGATCGCGGCGCCGTAATCCGCCGCCGCGTCCTTCCCGCTGTGATAGGCCAGGGAGTAGAAGGTGCTCTTCTGCGCGTCTGTCCACTCGTCCGTAGGCAGGAACCAGGAGGAATCCCGCAGGATCTCCGCGCCCTCCTGCATCTTTCCGGGGATCTCGCTCTCCGCGAGGTCGCCGCCCTGATACCCGCCGAGGATCTGCGCCATGATGTCCGCGCCGTCGGGATCGTTCCGCTTCGTCTGGACGTATTCGTCGATGACCCTGCGGCCCTCGCGCTGTGCCTCTTCGTTGTTTTTGTCGCTTGGGAGCAGCGCCTGCGCGGTCTTCTGGCGGCGCTCAAGCGTTTTGATCTCCCGCGTGACGCCCTCAAGCTCCGTCTCAAGCCCCTTGATGTAATCGCTGTCGGAATACTGAAGCCGTCCCGTACTGTCGAAAGGGTGTTCAAGCTGATATTGGAGATTGTCCCGCTTGATCTCAAGCAGTTTGATATCACTGCCGAGCTTGGTGTAGATCCCGGCGATGTCTCCGCTGTTCGCGTACTGCTCCAGAAACCAGTTCGCGTCGTCGAGGCTGTCCAGGGTCTGCTGCGCCTCATTGCTGATAGCGCCGAGCTTGTCGGCCTGCTCCGTGGCGGCGTGGAGCTGCTCCCTCAGATCGTCGAGCTGCTTTTCGTCATACAGCGCCCCGTAAGTAGGATCGTAGAGATTGTCCTCCAGAAAAAGGACCTGATCGGCGAGCTGCCTGCGCGTGGTCTCCGCCTGATCATAGGCCGCCTTTGCCCGCTCCGCGTTGCCGGCTGCCGCGCTGCGCTGGTCCGTCCCCGTCTGCCCCGTCACATTCGAGACAGCGCCCTGCAGGGCGGACGGTTCCGCCGCCTGGCCGGTAACGTCGCCTACCGCCTGCTGAAGGGCGGACGGCTCCTCTGCCTGAGAGCCGCCCGCGATGATCTGGTCTATGACATTGTCTTCGCCGCCCTGTGCCTGTGCCGCTTCCTGCCGTCTGCGCTCTTCTTCGTCGTCACGTTTTCCGGTAGCGGTCGGGGCAGGCGCTTTCCCTTGCCTTGGGGCCTTGCCCTTGGTTCTGGGAATGGCCGGGGCAGGCGCTGCGGCATTTGAACCCCCAAACCCGAATAATGAGTTTAACGAAACGTCTTTTCCTGCCATATTTCAGCCCTCCGCATCAGCCACGGAAACTGACGCCTACTCCTCCCCTGTTGGGGTCATAGCCCAGCAGGCCCGGGACCGCGCCGCCGGTACCGTTAAATACGCCGCCTGGCCCGTGATAGGTGTCTTGCCCGTTGCCGTTGTCTCTTTCGCCGTCGCCTGGCCCATTGTAGTAGCTCGGCTGGTAGAGCCAATAGCGCGGATCGCCGTTGCCGTACCTCCTGCCGCCGGTGAGACTGTTGCCGTTCTCGTCGAGGCCCTCGTTGATGGGATGGCCGTGGATGATATTCTGGTACTGGTCCTGCGTGATCTGCCCGGAGACATAGGCCAGCTCCGGGTTCTGCTGCGCCCATGCGCTCAGCATGTTCTGCGCGGCCTCCTCGCCGAACAGCCCCGCAAAGCCGCTGAAGTCCCCGTACTCCGCGAGGACCTGCGCGTTGGCGAGGTCTCTCTCGTAGCCTTTCTGATACTCGTCCAGCAGCGCCGCCGCTTTTTGATAGTCTGCGTCCGCCGCCGCCTTGGCGATCTGTGCCTGATACTGCGCGGTGAGATTCGCCATCTGCCGCGCCGCCTCGGCCTCCGCTCCGGCCTGCGCCGCCCGCAGCGTGTTCATCCCCCGCTGCTGCGCCCCCATCATATGCAGCTCGGCCTGCGACCCCGCGCCGGTGTTAACGCCGGACATGTTCGCCCCTTCCAGGAAGTTGCGCCGCTGGCGCTCCCAGTCCACGGCGTTGGCGTTGGCCTGCTGCTGATACGTAGGCGCGATAGAGTCCGCCGCCGCCTGCAGGTCCGACCGGGAGATGTCGTAGCCGCTCTGCAGCTGCGCCATGTTCGCCGCGTTCTGCGCCGCGTACATGTCATTGATGGCGTTGACGCGGTTCTGCGTGGTGTTCGCCGCCCCGACCGACGCGGCGGGATTCGTCAGGGCCGCCCCGGTGTTCAGCGTCGCGGCCCCGGTGTTCACCGTCCCGGTCGGCGCTGCCGCCGTCGTCGGGGCGAGGGATTTCGCCGTGCCCGTGCCCGGCTCCGTCGTGCCGTTGGCCATGTCCGTAAGCTGCCTGACCTTCTGCTGATTCTGCGCGTTTACTACGGTCGTCAGCGCGTCTGCTGCAGTATCCATGTTAAATATCCTCCTTTGCCGTGTTAGCCGTCCTGCGGCCTCTCACGCTGTTAAAACTCAACCCCCGCGCATGTCAGCGCCGTACTCGTCCCATGCCTTGAAAAACGCCTCGGATTTCTGCCCGTCCGGCGCGCCCCAGTAGCCGTCCTGCTGCATGATGAACTGGATAATGGCGATCTTCCAGTCCCAGTTCTTCGGCTCCGGCATGGGCTTGACCTCGCCGTTTGCAAACTCGGCGAAGAACTTCTCGGCGTATTCAAAGCGGGTGCCCACGTTGTTCACTGCCGGCCGTTCGTACTCGACGCAGATCTTCTGCGTACACATGAACAGGTCGTGGGATTCGCAGAGATATTCCCACAGCCCGGGATAGTCGTGCTTCAGCTCCCAGATAACATACTGAACCTGCGCGTCTTCGTCGCCGACAGATACGCCTCTGGCTTTGGCGAATTGCAGGTACTGGGCTTTCCTCGTGTGAAAAGTAAGTTGTATAAGCCCGTATCCCACTTGATCGTGGACGAAGTCCAGCAGCCCGTTGTCCGCCGCCGCCGTGTACTGCTCGTCCGTTAGCTTCGTCATGCCCCGCTGTGCGATGTTGGCCTTCATGCCGCTCTCGGCCATCATGTTGCCCATCAGGCCGCAGGCTCCCTCTTTGGTCATGCCGACGGCGCGGAGCGCGTCGTAGATTGATTTATTGCTCATTGTCGTCATCCTCCCCGTTTGCGCCGAACAGCGCTGACAGCCACATGCCAACAAGTATGCCGAGATTGAAGATGATCAGTGCGATGCCGAGGATCGCAAAGGCCAGCCAGAACTCCGGGCCGTGGATGATGCTGTAGATCGTCATAGCACGTTAGTAAAGCCGAAATAGAAATCTCCCTGCGGGTCTATCTCCGCTTCGCAAGCGCTGCTGAACCATACGTACCCATACACGTCGTATGGTGTCAGAAAGAAAACCTGCAAGGTCTCGGCGATTGACTCAAGAATGTCCTCGTCGCTTCCCGTGTAGGCGAACTCAACCAGAGAAGACGGGTCATCAATAACGAGAAAACCGCTGCTCATAACCTCGTGGGTGTTCCGGTTGAAGAAAACCGAATAGGGAAAATCTTCGGTGATGTTCGTTATGCTGAAATCCTCGGTGATGTCTTCCCAATCCCCGCCGCCGCCGGATACGTTGACATTGACGGCGGCATAGTTCGCGACATTGATCCCTGTCCCGTTGCTCGTGATGTTCATTGTCCCGCTGACGAGTTCGCTGGCGGTAACGGTGACAGCCGTGCCGGTCTTGGTTGACCCGGTGATAAAGCCG
>Ga0265298_10004034_pt1 | contig 18986 bp, 22 predicted proteins | sample AusTroGonzalo_MG_3_FD_193486 | JGI IMG/M metagenome (GOLD analysis project Ga0265298, IMG submission 193486) | Bovine rumen microbial communities from tropical cattle in Woodstock, Queensland, Australia - Gonzalo_01 | ecosystem: Host-associated > Mammals > Digestive system > Stomach > Rumen ... | reverse complement strand
CTCGATTTCACGACATAGCGAGAGATACCACGAGGAAGGGAAGACAAGTGGCAAAAACCAACCATATTCTACAATATTATCAGAAGATAAAAGATGGTAGTATCACCGCCGGACGGTGGGTGACGTTAATACTCGAATATATCATCAAGGGACTTGAAACCAAGTCCTTTTTTTATGACCAAAAGAAGGCCAGCCGAGCAATCGAATGGATTGAGGCTCACACATACCACACGGAGGGCCCATTGGCTCCCGGTCCGTTCAAATTGGAATTATGGCAGAGGGCTTTTCTTTCATGTCTCTTCGGAATCGTGGACAGTGACGGCCACAGACAGTTTCGAGAGGCGGTTTTGATTGTGGCTCGTAAACAGGGCAAATCATTATTTGCCGCCGCTATCGAACGATACGTTTGGTTAGAGGAAGGCGGTTATGGCACGAAGGTGTATAACGTAGCCCCGAAGCTAGACCAGGCAGACATTATCTATAACAACATATGGATGATGACGTTACTTGACCCCGACTATCAGAAGATGAAAGAAGAGCTCTCTGAAAAAGATGAGCATAACAAAAAGGTGCACGATGACTCAATGCTCCCGAAGCATAGACAGACTGACCTATACGTCACCGGCACAAACTCACAGGTGAAAAAGATCGCCTTTAGTGCGAAGAAGTCAGACGGCTTCAATCCTTCCATGTGTACCTGTGATGAGATCGCATCGTGGGAAGGTGACGGCGGTCTCAAACAATACGAAGTCATGAAGTCCGGCATGGGTGCGAGACCCGAAGCCATTTTGCTTTCGGTCTCAACATCGGGCTATATAAACGACTCAATATATGATGAGCTCATAAAGAGAGCCACACGGTTTTTGCTGGGTGACTCGAAGGAAAAGAAGTTGCTCCCATTCCTCTACATGATAGATGACCTAGAGAAGTGGAACGATATCAACGAGCTACAAAAGAGTAACCCCAACCTAGGCGTGTCAGTCTCTGTTGATTACCTTCTCGAAGAAATAGCAATCGCAGAGGGCTCGCAGTCAAAGAAAAGAGAGTTTCTTTGCAAATACTGTTGTATAAAGCAAAACAGCTCGCTTGCGTGGCTGGATGCACAGGTGGTGGAAAGATGCGCTGGCGATCATTTAGAGCTTGCGGACTTTCGGTCTTCATATTGTGTGGCCGGAATCGACCTCTCGCAGACTACCGACCTCACAGCGGCGGTGGTGGTAATAGAGAAAGACGGTGAGCTTTATGTGTTCGCAAAGTTTTGGCTCCCTTCGCAGAAGATAGACGAAGCCACACAGCGAGACGGCTTGCCATATGCACTATACATCGAACGAGGACTCATGGACACGTCCGGGGAGAACTTCATTGAATATTCGGACTGTTACAAGTGGCTCACATTCCTTGTGGAAGATTACGAAATACTCCCACTTATGACAGGCTATGACCGTTACTCTTCACAGTATTTGATACAAGACCTCTCACAATACGGATTTAGAACAGATTCAGTATTCCAGGGCGATAACCTATGGGGAGTCTTACAGGAGATGGAAGGTCTCATGAAGGATGGGAAAGTCCATATAGGTGATAACGACCTTCTTAAAGTCCATCTCTTAAATGCGGCAATCAAGATGAGCATTGAGAGAGGCCGCGGGAAGCTCGTCAAGATAAATCCAACCGCACACATTGACGGTGTGGCGGCTATGGCGGACGCCTTTTGCGTTCGTCAGAAATGGTATGCAGAAATAGGAGAACAATTGAGGAATTAAAGATGGGACTTTTTGATGTAATTTTCGGGAAAGCTCCGAAGCCAAAAGGACGCTATGAGGGAACGTATAAGCTATTAAACGGCTACACTCCCAGGTTTACCACCTATCAAGGTAGCGTCTATGAATCGGAGCTTATAAGGGCGGCTATCAATGCCAGGGCGGTTCACGTTTCCAAATTGAAAGTGGAGCTTTTCGGCTCGGCACGTCCGGCACTGAAAGCCAAAATGAAACACGGTCCGAATCAGTTTCAATCATGGAGTCAGTTTATGTATAGACTCTCCACCATTTTGGACGTGAACAACACGGCGTTTATTTGTCCCGTTTACGATCAATTCGGTGAGCCGTCCGGGATTTATTGTCCATTGCCAGCAAGATGCGAAGTGGTGACATTTGGCGACACTCCGTATCTTCGCTATGAATTTAACAACGGACAGAAAGCGGCCATCGAACTTGCCTATTGTGGCATCATGACGAAGTTTCAGTACAAGGATGACCTCTTCGGAGAAAGTAACCACGCATTATATCCCACGATAGACCTCATCCATATGCAGAATCAAGGCATACAAGAGGGCGTGAAGACAGCGGCGACATATCGCTTTTGGGCGAAAGTGAATAACTTCACCAAAGCGGAAGACCTGGCAAAGGAACGGAAGAGATTCACAGAGGAGAACTTCTCCCGTGAAGCTGATGGCGGCGGAATGTTGCTCTTTCCGAATACCTACTCCGATATCACGCAGATAAAAGCGGACCCGTGGGTGATTGATGACAAACAGATGGAGATCATTCGGGCGAATGTCTATGAGTATTTCGGAGTAAACGAAGACGTGCTCACGAATAAGGCATACGGTGACGCATGGACGGCCTTCTATGAGGGCGCAATAGAGCCGTTTGCAATTCAGTTTTCAGAAGTGCTGACAAGGATGCTTTTCACACTTCGGGAACAGACAAACGGCAACTACGTCATGGCAACGGCCAACCGTTTGCAGTACATGAGCAACCGTGACAAGCTGGACGTTTCATCACAGCTTATGGATAGAGGCATCATATCAATTAACGATGCGAGAGAGATTTGGAACATGCCGCCTGTCGAAGGTGGAGACGTTCGCATAATTCGTGGCGAGTATTATTCAGCAGACGAAAAAGTGGGCGATACAGGAGGAAACGAAGATGAGTAAAGAAATACGGGCTTTCAACTTCGAAGTGAGAGCCGAACAAAACGAAGAACACGGAAGCCACTTGACAGGGCGACCGATAGTCTTTAACTCCCGAACAAATTTGGGATGGTATGACGAGATCATAGACGAGAACGCACTAGCGGAAACAGACCTCCGTGACGTGCGTTTTTTAGTTAACCACAACACAGACATGATTCCTCTTGCGAGGTCTCGAAACAACACAGAGAACTCGACCATGCAGATGGTAGTTGTGAAAGAGGGCATGGACATTCGGGTTGACCTCGACACAGAGAACAACTCGGAGGCAAAGAGCCTTTATTCAGCCGTGAGCCGTTCGGACATTTCCGGTATGTCCTTCATGTTCACTGTTGATGAGGATAGCTGGGACGATTTGGAAAGCGATCACCCGACCAGGACCATTCGAAAGATTGGCAAGGTGTTTGAGGTATCAGCCGTAACCTTCCCGGCGTATGAGGCTACATCAATTCAAGCTCGGGGGTTGACCGATGCGCTGGACAGTGCACGGGCATCGCTGGACAGCGTACTCGCAGAGCGTAGAGAGGTGGAGCGAAAGAAACAGAAAATCAGAATTTTAGCGGAGGTTTAGTCATGGAAATCAAAGAAATGACAGCAGAAGCACTCGAAGAGAGAAAGAGTGCAATCGTGGCAGAACTCGACACCGAGGGAGCAGACCTTGACGCACTCGAAGAGGAAATGAGAGCAATCAAGGCAGAGCTCGAAGAGAGAGTCGCCGCAGAAGCAAAGAAAGCAGAAATAAGGGCATCCGTAGCCGCTGGCGAGGGTGTCGTAATCAAAGAAGCAATACAGGAGGAAAGAAAAATGCCTACATTCGAAGAAGTAAGAGCTTCAAAAGCATACGCAGAAGCATACGCAGAGGGAATCAAAACAAAGGATTTTAGTGAGTGCCGCAGAATGCTCCAGGAGAGCGATGCAGAAGCACGTGGACTCATGACCACAAACGCAGATGGCGGAACAGTTTCCGTACCCGTGATCGTTTACGACATCGTAAAGAACGCATGGGAGACAGACGCAATCGCATCCAGAGTAAAGAAGAGCTATCTTCGTGGAAATCTCAAAGTGGATTTCGAGATTTCTTCCACAGGTGCAACCGCTCACAATGAGGGCGCATCCGTTGACGAAGAGACACTTGTACTCGGAACCGTTGACCTTACACCCGTGCTGATTCTCAAATGGATCTCCATCACAAAGGAAGCGGCAGAGCTTCGTGGTGAGGCATTCCTTCGCTACATCTATGATGAGCTGGTGCACAAGATCGCAGAGAAGGCCGTTGATACCCTCATCGCAAAGATTGAGGCTTGCGGAACCGCTTCCACATCCACATGCGTAGGTGTGCCCGTAGTTGAGGCTTCCAGCGCAAGTGTAGGCACCGTGGCATCCGCTATGGCACAGCTGTCCGCACAGGCACAGAATCCCGTGGTTATCATGAACCGTCAGTCCTGGGGCGTATTCAAGGCCGCACAGTACGCAAACAAATTCAACGTAGACCCGTTCGAAGGTCTAGATGTGCTCTACAACAATAGCATCAAGAGTTTCGATGTAGCATCCACAGGCGACACCTACATGATAGTTGGTGATCTGGGCGAGGGTGCTCTTTTCAACTTCCCCGGTGGCGAAGATGGCATCGAAGTTGTTGAGGACAGAATCACACTTGCTACATCCGGCAAGGTGAAAGAGATCGCATCCGAATTCATCGGCATCGGTGTCGTAGGTCCTAACGCATTCGTTAAGGTGCAGAAGTAATAGAAAGGGGAGCAGATGAACATACTCGTAGCGGTACCCAGCATGGACGAGGTGCCTGTGAATTTCGCACAGGCACTCGCCATGCTTCAAAAAGTAGATAACACAGCAATCGCTTTTCAAGCCGGTTCTTTGGTTTATACAAGCCGGAATGAACTCGCAAAACACGCTATCAAGATGGAGGCGGACTATGTATTGTGGCTGGATTCGGACATGGTATTCGAACCCACACTCTTGAAAGATATGCTTTCCACCATGAAGGAAAACGACATTGATTTTCTGACGGGTGCATATTTCAAAAGAGTAGAGCCATATACCCCGGTTCTATACGACAAGCTCCGACTTGAAGGAAATTTTTGTGATTATCACAGCCTCGAAGAAATCCCGGAAGGGCTTTTCACTGTTGAGGGGTGCGGCTTCGGGTGTGTTCTTATGTCCCTTGATGTGATTCTTTCTGTTTTAGGGAAATTCGCACAGACCTTCCAACCCATTAACGGAATGGGCGAGGATTTGTCCTTCTGTTATCGGGCTAGGGAGTGCGGTTATGAGATTTGGTGTGACCCGACTATTAAGTTAGGGCATGTGGCGAAAACAATCGTCACAAAACAGTTTTACGACACTTATAGAGGTATGAAAAATGGCTGAAGTTTTGGAAAATCCCATGCTTGACCTTGTGAAAGTCGCTTTGCGAGTGACTTCGGAGGCTTTTGACAGCGAACTTAATATGCTCATTGAAGCGGCTAAACTCGATTTGGGGATAGCTGGCGTGGAGCTTCCGTCAACTCTCGATAACATATGCAATATGGCAATCGTGACCTATTGCAAATTGAATTTCGGAGAGCCGGACAACTACGACAAGCTCAAAGAGTCCTACGATGAGCAGAAAGCACAGCTTTCAATGGCTGACGGCTATACCGTATGGGGGAATGAGTCATGAGACCAACGGGACTATGTACCATCTATAAGCTCGAAAACACAGCCGAACCAGGGCGAAAGCCCACGGAAAAGCTCGTCAAGATCGTGGACGCCTACTATGCCGAAAGAACGGTGGGTTATAACCGCATCTATGCGGCCATGGGAGCAAACCACAAAATCAATGAGCTTGTCCGTGTATTTAATACCGACCTTCCCGAAGAGGGAATGTATGTGGTGTTAGAGGATGGCAATCAGTACCAAATCGACATTGCACAAAAGATAATCGGCAAGGATGCCGTGGACTTAACCCTCGTAAGGGTGGAGGATTACTATGAAGTCGCTGAACAATCTACTCAAAACAGTATATGACGCACTCACAGCCATAGAGGATGCGAACGTCTACCATTATGAGAAGCCAGCGGCGGTGAAAGCCCCTTATATCATATGGGCGGAGCAAGGGGAAGATAACTCTTTCCATGCTAACAACTCCAAGCAAGACCAGATCATAAGCGGAACGGTAGACCTCTATACTCTGACAGAGTTTGACCCTTTAGTGGATTCTATACAGGAAGCCCTAAACGGCGTGTGCGCATGGAATCTCGATTCGGTGATGTATGAGGATGAGACCAAACTTATCCACTATTCATGGGATTTTGAGGTGATGTGATGATAGATGTGAAGGTGTCGGGTGTCGATGATGTGATAAAAGAGCTCGAAAAGCTGACAAACGAGACAGACACCATCATGAAGCGCACCGTCTATAACGGAATGAAGGTAGTGGCTGACACCATGAACGCAAAGGTAAAAGCCCTAAAGACCACAAAGGACTATAAGTCAAAGGGCAAGCGGTATTTGACCGAAAATGAGAAAAAAGGTCTCGTTGAGTCTTTCGGTGTCACTCCCATTTCGAATAGGGGCTACACATATGACGCCAAAGCCGGATTTGATGGCTACAACGAATATGTGAAATCACACCCAGCTAATCCTATGATAGCGAATTTTGCGAATCGAGGCACTTCTTACATGAAGGCTCAACCTTTTATCAGTCAGACCAAAAGGGCGGCAGAGTCAAAGGCATATGAGTACATGAAAGAAGCCCTAAACGAAGAAATCAAAAAACGAACCACTTAAGAGGCATTAAGCCTCTATTTTTTACCATTTAAGGAGGTATAAAGATGGCAACAGGAAAAGTATGCACAGGCTTTTCAAAGCCGTATGTTGCTAAATATGCGGCAAACAACGGAACCGTCACCTATTCCGATGCACAAATCCTCGCTCGTGGCGTGGAAGTGTCACTCGAAGTAGAGAGCGGAGACCCGAACAACTTCTACGCAGACAATATCGTGGCAGAGACCGTGGCCGGACAGTTTACGAACGGCACACTCACTCTGACTGTCGATGGTCTTCTCCAGGATGCAGAGAAAATGATTCTCGGTCTTGATGCGGCTGGTGCTGATGGCTTCATGGGCTATGGAGACAACAGTGCTCCCTATCTCGGAGTTGGTTTTATCGTTCGCTACATGAGCGGCGGCACAACCTATTATACTCCCGTAGTTGTGACAAAGTGTCTGTTTAACACACCCACACTCGAAGCGGCTACACAGGAGGACGAGATCGATTGGAAGACACAGGAGCTCGTGGCAACATGTCTTCGTGACGATTCCACAAACAGGATTTGGAAGTATGTGGGAACCGACTACACCACAGAGAGTGCGGCAGAAGCGGCTTTACAGACAAAGCTGAATTACACACCGCCTTTGACATAAGGCTTAACCCCTCTATCCTTCACCGGGTAGAGGGGCTTTTATTTGAAGGAGGAAAAGATAATGGAACTTAATTTTGCAAGAACAGTGTGGGCGGACAGACAGCTCGCAAAGCTATGCCCGGGAAATAACATTCAGAGAATGGGAGAAATCCTCGGCACTGATGATTTTGACAGACAGCTCGATGCCATTATGAAGATGATAATTATCATGAATGAGGCATACGAGAGAAGAGCACATTTCGAAGACCCCACACATGAAATAAACGTGGTCTCCGAAGAGTATTTGGAGAACCTTACGGAAGAAGAGCTCATGAAACTCTCAAACGAGGCGTTCGCACAGTTTGGCATCGATGGGGAAGTAACCGTGGAGGCTGAACCCTCAAAAAAAGAAGAGGCCCCCGGATCGAATTGAATGAATCATGGCTTGTCTTTTACGGCCATGAGTTAAACATGACCAGGGAAGAGACCATGAACACCCGATACGGGGAGTTTTTAGACATGATGGCTTGTATGGCCATTAAGAATGGCGCAAAGCCAAAGAAGCGCAAGAGAAACATGAGCATATTCGAGGCTTTAGCATTGGAGTGAGATATGGCGACAATAGGCGTTAAAGTAAAATTGGAAGGGGCGGCGGAGTATAGACAGCAAATGTCCCAAATGACTTCACAGACGAAGTTATACCAGGCGCAAATGAAGAATTTGCAGTCACAGCTTAACAAATCCGCTTTTGCGAAATCCATCCAGGAATCGAAGTTACTGTCACAGCAACTCGAAACCTTAAAGCAGAAGTCGGCCGCTATGTCCGACCATATAGAGAAAGCGTCGGCGGCATACGGAGAAAACTCCACGTATGTGAATCGGCTTAAGACGCAGTATGAGAACTTACAAGCAGAAATAAACCAGGTAAACGCGGCCTTGCAAGCACACGGCGGTTTTTTGGGAGCGGTAGGGGCTCAACTTCAACAGACTGGGAGCGAAATACAAGCCGTGGGCGATAAAATCTCCGGCATAGGCGATAAGCTCACACAGACTATCACTTTGCCACTTGCGGCGGCTGGTGTGGCATCCATAAAGGCGTTTTCTGATTGGGAATCGGCTTTCACGGGTGTCATGAAAACCGTTGACGAGACCGCAAACACCACCTACGACGACATAGCGGAAGGAATAAAGAAGATCGCCACAGAAACGGCATCCTCAAAAGAGGAAATAGCGGCGGTGGCAGAAGCCGCCGGACAGCTCGGCGTGTCTGCTGACGATGTGCTGACTTTCACCAAAACAATGGTGATGCTGGGCGACACCACGAACCTATCCGCAGAAGAGGCGGCCTCTTCGCTTGCCAAATTTATGAACATAACAGGCGAAAGCCAGCAAGACGTGGATAGGATAGGCTCTTCCATAGTTGCCCTCGGTAATAACTTCGCCACCACGGAAAGCGACATCGTGGAAATGTCCACACGTTTAGCATCCGCCGGGACGATAGCCGGACTATCATCCACGGATATTCTCGCTCTCTCGGCCGCCATGTCATCGGTGGGTATCAATGCAGAGGCTGGCGGCACGGCCATGAGCCAAACCCTTGCCGCGCTCGAAAAGAATGTGGCAAAGTTTAAGTCGGGTGCAGAGAATAACCTTGAAGAAATAGCTCGAATTTCGGGCGTGAGCGCAGAGGAATTCGCGAAGAAGTGGGAACAGAAGCCTATCGTGGCTATACAGGGCTTCATCAAGGGCCTCGGAGAGTTAGACGAGAACGGCGAATCCGCCACAATGGTGTTGGATGAGCTCGGAATGTCCGGCATCCGTCAGTCAAATATGTTGAAAGCTCTCTCCCTTGCGTCCGGCGAATTGAGTGACGCTGTCGTCATGTCAAATACGGCATACCAGGACAATTCAGCACTCGTAAGCGAAGCCGAAAAGAGATACGCCACATTTGAAGCGAGATTGTCACAGCTTAAGGAAAAGATAGGCAATGTTGCAATCGAGATCGGCGAAAGACTCATGCCTTATGTGGAAAAACTCATGGAGTATGCAGATGAGCTTATCGCCAAATGGGACGAAATGGACCCGGCCACACAGGATATGATAGTCAAGGCGGCTATGATAGCGGCGGCAATTGGACCCATACTTGCCGTGGGTGGTCGGTTAATATCGGGAATCGGTATGCTGACAAGCGGTCTCGGCAATATCATGTCGATGGCTGGAACGCTTGCGGAATCCCTTCCGGCACTTGGGGCGGCGATAACAGCAATCACAGGCCCCGTGGCAATAGCCATAGCGGCCATAGCGGCTCTGGTGGCTGGCTTTGTTTATCTATACAACACAAACGAGGAATTTCGTGTAAAAGTACAAACCGCTTGGGAATCCATAAAAGAGACCATTTCGGGAATATGCGTGGCCATAGAAGAGCTTGTGAGTGCTTTTATGGTGGTTTTACAACAGTTTTGGGACGAACACGGAGAGCAGATCACTGCTTTTCTCACGGCATTGTTCGAAATTTTAACAACCATGTTCACGACTATGCTCGAAAACCTCCAACTTGTGATACAGACCATCACAGCACTCATACAGGGCGATTGGGAAACCGCATGGAATAACGTCAAACAGATTTTCATCAATCTGTGGGAGATGTTGAAGTCATACCTTGCCAGCGTACTAAATCTGCTCCTTTCACTAATTGTGGCGCAACTCCAAAAAGTGATTCAAAACATCACGGAAAAGCTGAACACCGTCAAAACAATAATCACAACCCTTATAGACTCTTTGAGGGCAACCATTAAAAATGACCTTATAGACAAGGCTTTGTCATGGGGTAGTGATTTTGTGCAGAATTTCATTGATGGTATCACGTCAAAGATGAGTGCTTTACTCGAAAAAGTGAAGGCGATGGCTGATTCAATCAGATCATATTTGCACTTCTCCGAGCCCGATAAAGGACCCTTAAAAGACTTTAACTCATGGCCAAGAGACATGATGGAACAGTACGCAGAGGGCATCGAAAACGGGCGGTATTTGGTACAAAGAGCCGTGTCTGATGTATCGGCGGATGTGGCAATGATGAGCCCCGATTCACTGACCGCCGATGAGATTTATAGTGCTATCAATGCCGGTGCTTCTGATGCAAATATAACCCTTGTAGTGGGTGATAGAGAACTCGGAAGAGCCTTAAGAGGTATGGGAGTAGTAATGGCATGAACGAATTCAAAGTAACCTATACGTCATCGAATGGGAAGGTTTTCAACCTTCTCATTTTCGATGATTTGAAACTCGAAAAAGCGGATTTTCACTCATACAAATGGGGAAAAAACGTCTCCGCAAGGCAATTCGGGGATAAACTGAACTATTTCACCAAATCCGCACAGACTTACAAGTGCACTCTATTACTGAACGGCTCCCCGGCAAACCGAAGGGCGAAGCTGGAAGCCTTCACACAGGCCACAGAGTATGACATAACCCATATGACTCCGGGAAGGATTACATGGGGGCTTGATTATATCGAGTGCTATTTAACGGACAGCGACACGAAGCCCAGGGGAGACGGTGCGGCATACACGGAAAGAACCGTGACGGCGTATTGTCCGTACCCGTTTTGGATTGAAGAGGTCCACACGCTGATTCAGCCCTCCACACAGGGGATCCGCACAACGGATAAGAAGTATAACCCTTCATACCCCTACCCGTATTCCTATCCATATGCACCGAACGCAGTCTTTATCAATGTAGACCACTACACAGAGAGCCCATTCAAGCTCATTGTGTACGGTCCGTGCACGGATGTGAATATAAACATTTCCGGGAACATCTACAAGGTAGACCACGCAGTGTTAGCCGGGCAATACATGGTGATTGATTCGAGACCGAATACGCCAGCCGATAGGAAGTGCTATATTGTTTCGGCTTCGGGCATCATCACGAACGTGTTCGATTATCGTGACCCACAGTATGAGTTATTGAAGCCCATCCCCATGGGAGACGTGGTGGTGACGTTTGAGAGAACCCATGCGGCAGAGTTGACGCTCTACATGGAGAGGAGTGAGCCCCGATGGAAGGAATCATAATATTTGATGAAAATCAGCGTGAAATCGGCACTCTTGACCTCGATATCGATGTGGAAGTCGGGACGGCTGACAACGTGCCGAACGACTTTGAGATCACCACGAACGAGATCGGCAAATATAATGCCGCTGGCTTCTACATAGACGGCACAGAGTACGGAGGATTCTTTGAATACACGAAGAACGTGACGGATTCTGACATTACCGTTTTTCGTGGCTTCACATGGCGAGGACTGATGACCAAATCCCTCATCCTTCCACCGTCCGGGGAAGACTACAAAGTCGTTTCGGGTGATGCCAACGCCATAATCGCAGATATACTATCTAACGTCCTAGGTGGACTATTTACCGTGCCAAATACATCGAGTGGACTGACAATCACCTCATATCAATTTCCGCTCTATATCGACACGATGAACGGCTTGGAGCGGATGCTGGAAAAGTATGGTTATAGACTCTCGATTCATGCAGACAAAACGGCAAGCGGTATCGTCATCACCGCAGAAGCCGTGGAAGCGGTTCAGATATCGGGAACCTATAACAACGATTCAGACGTGCCGATGACGTTCGTCAATGACCAAATGGGAATAAATCACCTTCTATGCGCTGGTTCGGGTGAATTACAAGAGCGCATGAAGGTTGACTTGTACCTGGACGAAAACGGAGAGGTTTCGCAGACACAGACCTTTTTCGGATTCGATGAGCGGACGGCGTTTTATGACTACGGCTCCGCAGAGTCAGAAGATGACCTCATCGATAACGGCTCTAAACGTCTTTTGGAGCTTGCATCGCACCTATCCCTTTCAATAGACGTGCCAGACGAAGCCGACCTCGATATTGGTGATATCGTGCAAGGAACATTCCCCGGCGGAATAGTGGTAAAACTTCCGATAGTACGGAAGATATACAAGATAACGAAGGGCATCCCTTCAACACAAATTAAGATAAAAGGAGATTCATAATGGCTACATTAGTTAATGGAAATGGAAATCCGGCTGTCTATGCACAGCAAGACGCAGACCTTTTGACAGGAGCACTCGGCGCAAGCACTCGTATTCTGAATATCGGCTCAAAGATGGTCTACACCATCGAGGATGCAAACACCATAGCAGTGGCTGACGGTGTTATCCTTACAAAGGAAGGCCGCAGAATACAGGTGGACGTGGGAAACGTGGATGAATTCGTTATCCCCACGGGTGCGGCTGGCGTAACTCGTTACTATATCATCGGATATCACCTTTACACGGACGGAAGCGCAAACCAGCTTTGTGAGACCTTTGTCCAGCTTATGGAGAACGGCTCCGAGACCATTACAGAGAATACCTTTAGGAACGGTGCATCCGAAGTCTATGTATCTCTTTACAGAGTGAAGCAGATCGGGCTTAACCTGGACACCATCACGGCTCTTCTCCCTGTGGGTATCGCTCTCACAGACATGACAGACATTATTGGCGACACGAATATTTCCGGCATAGGTGACGGCACTCTGACAGGCGGTCTCTATACGATAAATCAAAATTTAACGGAGAAAATTGAACAGAAATCCGGCTCACTTTCTGACGGCACAGACACATATACTGGTATCAACCTCGATTTTATATCCTACGATGCTACCGCAAAGAAAATATTGCTCCATGAAAAGGGAACAGGTGCTGATGCAGTAATCCCTTTTAGTGGTAAACCCGATGGAATAGTTATACCGCCAGATGCTTGTATGATTGTAGTTGGTGGTTATCCTTATAACGGAATGAGCGCATATTTAAAAATCCCCGAAAACCGTAACGCAACCTCTACCGAGCTCACTAATGCTGGATATAAAGGTATAAGTAATGGCAGTAACGGATGGAATGTATCTTTCTATGCAGGAACTACTGTTGTAGGTGTAAGAGATACAAATAGTTCTGTAGTATTCATAAATCAGAAACTAGATACTGACACTACATTCTTTGCTGGGGGTTACAACTCATCTACGCCCGGTATTCGGTCTGGTGGCACATTTATATGTTTTAAGGAACAATGATGCAGTTATAGTGCCTGTTTCACATACCAATATTGACCTGCTGTACCTGTTCTTGCAGGCACGTTGATTGTACTTCCTGCCGTATACAGCGTAGACACATCACCTTCGGCATTTCCGACGTAGCAATCTTTATCTATATAAAGATGGAATGTATAACTATCTCCACCTACAAAGTGTGCTATATCGTGAATATAATACGGAGTCGAGGTACTCCATGCCGCATCAGTCACAACCCTGCGAGTTTCAGTATAATCGCTTGCTCTATTATCGTATTCACCTTCGGATATGGTGAAAAATACGCCACCTTGTGAATTCTGATGTGGAAACGCATAACCAGCAGGCACCACTGTGACAGGAGCTTCACTAAAGCCACCACCCATATGAAATCCTAAAGCCATATCAATCACGCTCCTTTCGCTCTGAATGTCACATTAACGGCAGGTTGGTCTGTAGCGTAGATGGTGACACCCGATGTGTCAAAATAAGCCTGTTGTATAAGGGCAATGGCTTCAAGTTCAGTATCTGTCGGGATTCCTGTGACGGAAGTGCCTACACAATCCCAAACAGGACGAGACGTGGCATTGTATATGGAAGTGGATATGGTATAGATGTACGGATAAAGAGTATTGGTGTCTGTATCAAGATTTTGTGTCCATCCACTACTTGATAACAACTCCGTTAAATTTTGAAATAACGGAGAGAAAATGGCGAAGAAATGTTCGGAACAGGTGTTTGCGAAAGAGAAATAAGAGTGATATAATATACCCGTTACTAAAAAAGAAGAAGCAAGGCGTCAGTCGTGGAAAACTTACCTTGCTTCGTATTGATTGGACGGGTTTATTGTAGCAAATTCCCGTCCATTCGGCAACGATGGAGGGAATATTTTTATGGACAATTTAAGAAATGAGCTTCGGTACAAGCTGGGGAAGGCTTTCTCTTTCGAGGACGTGGAATTCATCATGACACAGGTTGATTCTGTGCTGGTGGGGTACACAGTAAACGCAAAGAGCAACCTTCCGATGGCTTCAAACAACGTGGACATTGTGAAGCACTACATTGAAGGGAAGATCCTGGGAGGGACAAAAGCATCATCCATAAGGACTTATAAATGTAGGCTCGCCACATTCGCAAGGGACATGCAAAAGCCCCTTGTGGAGATCACCACAGAGGACGTGAGGATCTATCTTGCCATGTTAAGAGGCATTAGAGGGCAGAAAGAAAGCTCCGTGGACGGGTGCCGGATTGCCTTAAACGGTCTCTTTGAATGGATGAAGGATGAAGGCTACAGAGCGGACAACCCTTGCAAGAAAATCAAAAAGGTGAGGTATTTCCCCACAAAGAGGAAGCCCCTCACGGATAATGAGCTAGACGCCGTGAGATATGCTTGCCGGAACCACATACGAAACGCGGCCCTCATCGAGTTTATGTATTCGACCGGATGCCGTGCCGGGGAGATCGGGGGCGTTAAGATCTCGGACATAGACTTCGAGCAGAGAGAAGTCATAGTCACCGGAAAGGGCAATAAAACACGAAAGGTCTATCTGAATGTTAGGGCGAAAAATGCCGTTGAAAGATACCTTTCCAGCCGGAAGAAAGATTCAGAATACCTCTTCCCAGGGAAACAGGTCAGCACTGGTCTCACGGTCTCCGGTATAGAGGACATAGTGGGGAGAATCGGGAAAGATGCGAACCTCTCACGGCACATAAAGCCCCATGAGATCCGCCACACCATGGCGACAAATGCTATTCGGGGCGGTATGCCGATAGAAGAGCTTAAAACGATTCTAGGACATGAAAGTCTAGAAACTACATTGATTTATGTTTGCTTCGATGAAGAAAAACTGAAACAAGATCACAAACGATGCCTTGCGGCATAGAGATCGGGGAGCCTCCGGGCTCCTCTTTTTAATGGAGGAAAAATCGAATATGTGGGAATCAATCAGCGAGATTTTGACGAGCGGAAACGCTCTCATTGTTCTCGCTTTTTTAGCGTTCTTTTTCATTATTGGGTGGTGGCTCGTAAAAAATGGGCTCCTGGTAGTACACACGGACACCGTGGAAATGGGAGCGGAGAACCGAGAACGGGCAATCATCCAGCATCAATGCGAATACGTCAAGGACCATCTGAACGCACTTGAAGCGAACATAGAGAAGCCCAAGGGCTATGACCCATACCGGGGAAAATACATTGTGGAACGCATGTATGATGAATACGTCTTCATGATTACGCAGAACCACATCAAGACCTCTTCCGGATATATACACGTCAAACAAGAGAAGATGCTGGCTCTCGTGGATTCCCTCACTATTTTCCCCGAATACAAAACAGAAGAATTCAAGGACATGCTCCGGCAAGATACAAAGAAATGTATCGAAGTGCTGGTGGAGATAAGGAAAACCTATGGAAAGTAAAGGAGGAAAGACAATGAAACTATCGAATGAAACCTACGACTTGTTGAAGAGAATCGCGCAGTATTGGCTCCCAGCCTTGGGGGCCTTTTATTTTGCGCTCTCACAGATTTGGGGCTTTCCCTACGGCGAAGAAGTCGTGGGAACTATCGCCGCCATTGATACGTTTTTGGGGGCAATTTTAGGCGTGTCAACGTCACAGTACAGAAAGGAGAATGAAAATGTATAAGGGCATAGACATTTCCGGCTATAATCCCGTGGCGGACTATGGCAAGGTGGCAAAAGCGGTAAACTTTGCAATCCTAAAGATTATCAGACAGGACGGCAACATGGACAAACTCTTCACCACGCATCTTAACGGATGCCGTGCGAATGGGCTCCATGTGCAAGGCGTCTATAACTATTCATACGCTACCAGCGTGGCAAAGGCACAGTCAGACGCGCAGAAGGTCGTGACATACCTTAAGCAGTCCGGGCTTGCGTGTGCAGTATGGCTTGACGTCGAGGACACATGCCAAAAGGGCCTCGGACAGAAGCTCATTGACATCGTTTTGGCATATAAAGCCGTAATAGATGCGGCCGGCTATCCCTTCGGGATCTACACAGGGCTCTCGTTTTACAATTCGTATTTCAAACCCTTCCAGGCACAGATTGCCATGATTCCCATGTGGGTGGCTCGCTATCCGTCCACCGCAAAGATGGACATAACAAAGAGCCCGGATGCTTCGAAGAATCCGAACGTCCCGAACGAGGTCGCATGGCAGTACACATCCAAAGCCGTGGTGCCCGGCATAAACGGTGTAGTGGATGCGAATGAGTTTTATGGACCGCTTGCCATAAGTGATGCGGCTCCCGTAGTTGCTCCAACCGTTTCAAAATACTATCCGAAGTACACAGGGGCGACAAATACGAGCCTCATTTCGGGTCTTGCCGGTGTAGGTGAGAAAGACACTTCATATAATCACAGAGCGAAGATCGCCGCCGCTAATGGCATAAAGAATTATAAGGGCACAGCGGCACAGAATCTGAAAATGCTCGCTTTGTTAAAGGAAGGGAAGCTCATCAAGGCATAGCCATTATCTATCTTCCTTTCATATACCCCTCGGCTGATGATTGAGTCAGTCGGGGGGCTTTTTGTATTTATAAAAGTACAATCTGACCCTCTGAATAATTTCCATCAAACGATAAGTTTGTGTCGTCAAAGTGTCGTCAAACACCTTATAAAGCCATATTTTATGCGGTTTAGCCCATTCTGAAAGAGTATATCCGAGCGGTTTTTCTGAAATCCCTTGAAATCGGGGTTTTTATTGATTTTGCGCCATTTCTAGGGTGTGTCAAATAGATTCAAATAGATTCAAATAACTGTCGTCAATGTGTCGTCAGTCGTCAAAATGTCGTCAAAAAAAGAAGCCCCGAAGGGCTCCCCTTTATATTGCGAACAGTTTCCGAACTTCCTCGAATTTGTCTTCTTTTGTGCCCTTGTCCAGATGAACATATATATTAAGAGTCGTGGTAACGGAAGAGTGACCGAGAATCTCTTGTGCTATTAGCACATCCACTCCCTTATCGTGGAGCATTGAGGCAAAGTTGTGCCGGAACCAATGAGGTGAAATCTGTATGGGTATTTCTCCCATCTGTGTGGCTCTCACGGCTTTGGGCTTGTATTTGGGGTTATCGTACTTTGAAAAGGCCATGAGGATCTTCATCCATACCCAACTAAATTTGTGCTTTGTCCTTACATCCTCGAATATATAAATACTATCAATGGTTTTCATGTAGGCTCTTATTTCAGTCTCTAACCATTCGGGGATAGGAATGTCACGGACAGATTTTTTCGTTTTGGGCGGCTCTATCACCGGGCGTCCGTTCCTATCGAGTGCGGATTGTTCCGTGATATGAATAACGCCATTTCCTATGGATTTTCGGGACAGACCGAGAAGCTCCCCTTTCCTTATCCCTGTATTGTATAAAATGTCGATTATGACCCTCTCTCGGGGCTCCAAAGGGGTGTTCTTTATTATGTCATTTTCCCGGGATGTGAATCGGTCTTTTTGCTTGTATTCATGGCGAACCTTCTTTATGTTTGCCGCCGGATTCGAGGTGAGAAGCCCGTCATCTATGGCCATGCCAAAGATAGCACGACAACATGCGAGCATCTTATTTCGCATGGTGGGCGTGTCAGCATGATTGTTCAAAGCCTCCTCCACCTGTGACCGCTTTATATTACATAAGGGCTTTTCTCCCAACTCCTCAATGAGGTGCTTCGTGGCCAAGGTGTATGACGTTATCGTTCTATCGGTCTTTCCTATTAGTGCCACGTCCAAATAGTGGGCGGCATAGTCCTTGAATTTTGTTTGACGGTCTATGCCGAGGGCTCCATCATATAGATCACGATAGAGCGAGTCTATTTTTTGTTTAATTTCGGTTTGTGAGTGACCATACACATGGATTCTTTTCCCATCCAAAGTGATGGTCTTTTCCAGCCGTCCGTCTTTTCTTCTGCTCATATCTCCCCTCCGTCTTTATTCATTAAGAGCGCAAAAGTGATCGCTCTTTGTATTGCCAGCCGTTCGGATTCTGACGAATGGCGAAAAGTTTCTATAAGCTTTTGCTCTTGATCGTTAAGAACATAATCCACCTCTATATTCCCCGTGATGAAGCTATCAGATTTGCATCTATAAAGAGATGCCAGCTTGCTGACCATTTCCATATTAGGCTCCGTCCGTCCCACCTCCCACGATGAAATCGTGTTACGAGACACGCCGAGAGCGTCAGCGACGTCAGCCTGTGAAAGTCCCCTATATTGACGAATAGCTTTTAGGTGCTTTCCATAATTCATTCCATTTACCTCCGTCTTGATTATATGGCGATTTTTCTATGTTGTCTACATTTTTAAGATAAAAATCTACAAAATTATATTGACATGCTACATAATGTAGTTTATAGTGTTGGAGTGTGAACAATATGTAGCGCAACACAGGAAGGAGGAAAACAAGATGTTGACTGTTAGAGAATGGAGACTTGCGAAGGAAATCAGCCAGCAGACAATGGCAGACAAGCTGGGCGTCCATGTGAACACCTATATTTCCATGGAAAAAGAGCCCCACAAAA
>Ga0265298_10004032_pt1 | contig 18991 bp, 15 predicted proteins | sample AusTroGonzalo_MG_3_FD_193486 | JGI IMG/M metagenome (GOLD analysis project Ga0265298, IMG submission 193486) | Bovine rumen microbial communities from tropical cattle in Woodstock, Queensland, Australia - Gonzalo_01 | ecosystem: Host-associated > Mammals > Digestive system > Stomach > Rumen ... | reverse complement strand
GTAGGACTGGGCTTCTGCGCGTCGGTCGCCCTCCGCACAGCCAGTCTTCCTATCGGCATGTCGTTTTCTTTGCCGCACAGATTCCTTTCATTCTGTTAGTTCTGCCGAGCTTTGCTTGGCGCACCATATTGTCATTCCGAAGCAAACGGGGCACGGCCCCCTTCCATTCGCGGAAAACGCATGTGCCCACCCGGGCGATGCCCTTTCCGCCGCCAGACAACACTATGATACCATATAATCCCCCGTCTCACAAGCGAAGTTTGCCGAGACAAAGTTTGTTAAACTCATTTGAGGTCTGTAAAACCAGTCGCCAGAGAATCCCAGGCCTCGATGTAGCGCGCAAGGTATTCGCCGTGCGGCTTGGCGCGCTCGGCCTCGACGAGGTCGCGAACAAGGCGCACCTCGGCCTCATGGGCGACGGCGGTCAGCCGCCCGGCGAACAGTTCCGTGCGCAGCCATACGAGATATGTGCTCAGCGCGTCGAAGGCGTTGTATTCCACGATTCGACGTGTCTTGCCGCCGTAGAACAGGCCTGCCACGTCGTCGCCAGTGGTGTCCAATTTGCCGGGTACGCCGCAGAGATTGGCGATCTCGTGGAGAGAGCATCCGTAGGACCTGCCGCGTCCCCCGACGATCTCCATGAGATCTATGTCGGGTGAGTTCCATGGCTTCTCTGCGACGCGCCTGGCGAAGTCGGGCGCGGAGACACCGTTCACGATCGCGCGCTGGGCGAGAATGTGGAGATCGGCGTTGCGCGAGTTGAATCCCACGAACACGGGATTGCACCTGGGGAACCACGAGGAGAGGAACGTCTCTAGGATTCGCCTCTCGTCCCAGGCGGGATCCTCGGGGGCGTCTGCCTCGAGCGATGGCAGTGTCACGAGCTTCAGCTCTGGCGGGCCGGAATCCGGCTCCTTGCGCACCACCATCGCTATGGAGACCACACGGCACAGAAGAGTCTTGAGAAAAGGCTGCGGATCGTCCTGCGTGGCGCCCCCCTCCTGCCACATGACCCGGAGGACCTCATCGTCTGGCACGTCGGCGGGAATGTGGTAGAGACGGCGTCCGGCGGCGACGTCGGGCGCCCACTCGCAGTCGAATGACCATATCTGCTTCATGCTTCTCACTCCTTCAATAATTAATATGTACCGGGACTACTTCCTCAACAACTAGAAGTACAAATTCATGGTGTGTGCATTGTATCAAAAACGACATGGCGGCACAAGTATGTGTTGAAGTTGCCAGCTCCCATTGGGTAAATTCTCAATGATCCAACAGCGCCGGGCAGACCGAATGCGAATCGGGGTTCGTCCATTCCATTGGAAAGGTGCGGCATTTGTCGGGCTTGACAGGATTGATCAGGCAAAGATTGTCCGGAGAGAGATAGACGCAAGAACCGTCCGGACGGCTTTTCAGCACAAGACCAGCCCGGTCTGGGGCCAGGTCCGTCTCGTTAGCGATGAAGTCGGCTTCGGATATGCCCAGAAACGCGGCAATCCGTGCGACCTCGGCATCGGACACGCGCACGATGCCGTCTTTTATCCGGCAGCACGCCCCGCAGCGTCGACAACGGAAACCTTCCCCCATGCCACCTCCCCGATGCGTCATCTCCCGGCTTCGGCGAAGACGACCTCGGCGTTCTCCACGACGACGGGCTTCGAGGCGAACTTCTCCACCTTGTCGGCGGAGACCCCCTCGAGCCGCACGGCGCGGAACGGCATTGCGGCGTTGCCTTTGATCCAGACCACGCGGTCCGCAACGTCCGAGCGCACATTCCTCAGCACTATGTTCGAGACGGACGTGTGATGCTCGCCCAGCGGATTCGGCAGATTCCGCCACTGGTACTCCACATCGGCGTCCATGTACACGACGTTCTTCACCCGCCCCGCCCGGCAGTTCTCCATCCGCACGTTCTCGATGAACGCCCCGCGCCTGCGGTTCGTCTTGAGGCTGAAGAGATTTCCGCTGCCAAGGTCTATGGCCCCCGCCTCGCAGTTCTCCATCACGACGTTGCGCACGCCGCCCGATATCTCCGTGCCCACAGCCAGCATCGTGTGCGCATTCTTGAAGCGGCAGTTCCTGACGACAACGTTCTCGGACGGCGTCGCGAGGCGCCAGCCGTCGCGGTCGCGTCCGCTCTTCACCACAACGCCGTCGTCGTGCTGATCGAAGACGCAGTCCTCCACCACCACGTCCCTGCTGGCCTCCACGTCCACCCCGTCGGTGTTCCAGGCAGTGCCGCGCGACCTCACCCCGCGCATCTCCACGTCCCTGCACATGAAGAAATGCACGCTCCAGCACGGCGAGTCGCGGATCTCGATCCCCTCCACGCGCACACCCCTGCAGCGGTTGAAGTGCACGAGCTGCGGACGCATGTTGGACTCCGGCAGATCGCTGAGCCGACGCTCCTCCACGGGCACGGCCCTGCAACACCAGTCGTAGAGCCGCATCATCGCCTCCTTGTGCTTCGGCGGGCGGCAGCACCATGTGCGCCACACGTCCATCTTCGGGGAAAGCGCGCCCTCGCCGGTAATAGACACGTTCGTGCAGCCATAGGCGTAGACAAGCGGGGAGTAGTTCATGCACTCCACACCGCCCCAAGTGGTCTTCACCGCAGGAAGAAACGCCGAAGGCTCGGCCTTGAACGAGACGACGGCGCCTTTTGCAAGGCGAAGCTCCACGCCGCTTTTCAGATGTATCGGCCCGGTGAGCCATTCTCCGGCGGGGACCGTGACCGAACCGCCGCCGGCCGCCGCCGCGACGGCGCGCGCGAACGCGTCGGTGCAGTCGGTCCGCCCGTCACCGGCACCTCCGAAATCAGCAACCGACACGTCCGCCGCCAGCGCATGGGCGCAGACGGCCGCCAACGCCGCGGCCAACATCATGTCTCTCATGTCTCTTCGCCTTTCTCAACTAGTGGGGCCATGCCGGACAGGGCACGGTGGAACGCCTTGTCGGCGTAGGGATCGGCCGGGGCGTCCAGCTCCTCGGGGGAATAGCCGCTGCCCAGGCGCACGAGGGTTATCTCCTTCGTCTCAGGGCTGGCCGCGAACTCGATCCTGAACATCCGAAGGGAGAGGACGCCGCCGCCGGGCGTGCACACGACGCGCTTGCGCGAGGAGTCGAATGGATCGCGTGAAAGCTGGAGCGCCGCGGAACGCAGCACGTCCGGCGCGCCGGCCGCGCGCACTGCGCGGAACGCCGCCATGAACTCGGGGGAGGCGTCCACTTTCCAGACGTCGCGCACCTGTTCGTCCACCCAGCCGGCACGGGCCGACGGGAAGGAGTCGGCGGCGGGGATGTACGGCTTGACGTCCAGGATCGGAGTGCCGTCGAGCAGATCCGCCTCCTCCACATGCATCACGAGGCCCGACACCCCTGCGAGGCGCACGCAGCTCAGGCCGATCGGATTCGGACGATACGGCGCGCGCGTGGCGAAGAGCCCCACGCGGCGGCGGCCCGGAGCGGCGACTGGCGGACGCGCCGTGGGACGCCACCCGCCCGCGTTGCGGTCGAAGACGAACAGGAGCCACACCCTCTCAAAGCCCTCGACGTCGCGCAGAGCGGTCTCGAATCCGCGTCCCGGAGAGAGCTCCACACGCCCTTCTCCGCCGGCGAACACGCCCTGCCGCGGCGCCTCGTAGCGCCGCGCGGCGGTTCCGCGGAAGTAGCCTATGGGTTCAAACTGCATGTGGTCCAGAAACAAGAAAACCACCGTCTGCCGGTGGTTTTTTGTTTGGTGGCGGGGGCGGGACTCGAACCCACAACCAGCAGATTATGATTCTGACGCTCTACCATTGAGCCACCCCGCCGCTGTTGGGGAATAGTGTATCAAATCCGCCGCCGACAGTCAATGGGCATTTTGCAGACACAACCCCGTCCACTTATGATATACTTGCATCATGGAAAACGGCGAAAGACTCTTCGAGGTGGAAGACCTCCGCGTGGAATACCGCACTCCGGGCGGCAAGCCCGTAAAGGCGGTGCGCGGCGTGTCCTTCACGCTCTCCGCGGGCGAGACGCTCGGGATCGTGGGCGAATCGGGAAGCGGCAAATCCACGATCGCGAAGACGCTCATGCTCCTCCAACCCGCCGCCGGCGGCGCAGTGCATTTCCGCGGCCAGGACATCTTCTCCCTATCCGCCGCGGCGCGCCGCGCGTACCGCAACGAGGTCCAGATGGTGTTCCAGGACGCCGTCGGCTCCCTCAACCCGCGCATGACCGTGCGCCAGACGCTCGACGAGATCTGTGCGCGTGCGCGCGACGGACGCCCGGCGCGCCAACCGGAAGAGCTTCTAGACCTGGTGGGGCTCTCCCGCGCGGTCTTCGACCAATACCCGCGTGAACTGTCCGGCGGACAATGCCAGCGCGTGTCCATCGCGCGCGCCCTCGCCGTAGACCCCAGGGTCCTGGTGGCCGACGAGCCGGTCTCCGCGCTCGACGTCTCCGTGCAGGCCCGCATCCTCAATCTGCTCCGCGACCTCCGCCGCGGCCTGGGGCTCTCCGTCCTGCTGATCGCCCACGACCTCGCCGTGGTGCGAAACGTGTGCGACCGCGTCTGCGTGATGCACCACGGGCTCTTCGAGGACACCGGTCCGGCGGAAGACGTCTTCGCCCGGCCGAAATCGGAATACACAAAGTCGCTGCTCGCCGCCGTGCCCGACGTGGCGCGCGCGCTCGCCGCGAGAGCCGCCGGCGCCTGATCAGCCGCCCTTCATCTGCTTCACGATCCCGTCGCCCACGCGGAACGCGAGCGCCATGATCGTGAGCACAGGGTTCACGCCGCCGTTGTTCACGTGCAGCGAGCCGTCAGCGACAAAGAGATTCGGGAAGTCCCAGACGCGGCCCCACTTGTCGCAGACGCTCTTCCTGGGGTCTGTCCCCATGCGGCAGGAGCCGCTCTGGTGCTGTCCGCCCAGGCTCCATCCGTCTCTCGGCTTCGGGTCGTTGCCGCCCTGCTGGACGAGCTTCGCGCCGCAGGCGATCACCAGGTCCTTCGCACGATCGCTCAGGAAGCAGCGCGCCTTCGCGTCGTTGGGATGCTCCCTGCCCTCGGCCTCCACAAATGGGAGCCCCCAGTAGTCGCGGCGACGGAGGTTCAGGCGAATGCGGTTCTCCCAGCGGGGCGTCTGCTGGTGCGGCCCCGATACGCGTATCAGCTTCTTGTAGCGGGTGCGCACGAAATCCTTGTACGCCGCGCCCCAGCGCGGCACGCCTGGCCAGGAGCCCGAGGCGAATATGGCGGGCGTCAGCACAAAGCTGGTGTGCAGGATGCCGCCGCATATGAAACCAGGGTTGTCATGGCTGTAGTCCATGAAGGCGACGCCGGTGCCGGGGCCGGCCTCCTCGTAGACGTCCTCGTCCAGAAATCCCTGCGCGTCAACGTACGCATGCGACGTGATGTTGCGGCCCACCACGTCGTTGTTGTTTCCGGCGCCGTTGGGGAAGAGGCGGGAAGTGGATGTAAGGAGAAGCCGGGCGGTGGCGTTGGAACCTGCCGCCAGCACCACCACCTTGGAGGAGACTTCGTGCACGTTGTCCTCCCCGTCCACGTATCTCACGCCGTTCAGCCGTCCGTTGTCGTCGACGAGCAGCTGCGTAACCATCGCCCGCGTCTTCAGCGTGCAGTTGCCCGTTGCGAGCGCCACGGGGATGACGGTGTTGTGCGTGCCGTTCTTGGCGTCGATCGGACATTGGAACCCCACGCACGCGCGCTGGTGGATGCACGCCGGGCGCCCGTTGTACGGCACGGAGTTGCGAAGGAACGGCACGTGGAAAGGATGAAGGCCCATCTTCTCGCCTGCGGCCCACACCAGCTTCGCCGCCTTGTTCAGCGGGAACGGCGGCATCGGGAACGGACGCTTCCTCGGCGCGGCGAACGGGTTGCCCTCGTTCGAGCCAGCCACGCCGATCTCGTATTCCGCGCGATCGTAGTAGGGCTCAAGATCCTGGTAGGTTATCGGCCAGTCCTCGAGGGACGAATCGGGCAGCTCGCCGTAATGTGACTTCAGGCGGAAGTCCGTCTCCAGAAAACGCCAGCTCTGCGCGCCATAGGTGACGGTGCCGGAGCCCACGCAGGCGGCGTTCCAGGGAATCACGACGCCGAAAGAGCCGTTGTCGTGGAAATGCTGGCGGCAAGTGCGCGCGCCGCCGGGGCCGGGGCCGAGCGTGAGCCAGGGAGACCGTTGGCTTGAGAGGTCGTCCTCGCCGTAGACGTCGGTCTTCGCCCATTCGCCGCGTTCGAGAAGAAGCGTCTGGATGCCGGCCGCCGCGAGCGTCTTGGCGACGCATCCGCCGCCCGCGCCCGCGCCGACCACCACGGCCTCGGCAGTCTCCTTTTCGATCATCTGCCAACCAAGCCCGAACCGTCGATGCGGAACGCCGTCATCATGTTGGCGTCGGACTTCGGGAACCACGCCCAGACGATTTTCTTGTCACGGTTGATCTCGCACGCCGTCGCCTTCGAGCCGTCAGGCTCTCCGTTCGCCCAGGAACCGACCACGATGTTGCCGTCCGGCGTCTCCTGCACGCCGCAGAGGCAGGCGAGCTTGAGCGAGGGGACGTCCTCGCCCTTGAACTCCCACGCCACCTTGTGGTCCGGAGTGTATTCCGTAACCCCGCTGACATGCCCGACGAGCGTGTTGCCGTCGGCGCGCCGCAGGCAGTCGAACGCCAGCACCGGCACGCTCTGCTCCCAGAGGAGCTTACCGGCCTTGTCGTACTCGCGCACCATGGAAGCGCCCGCGCAGCACACGAGATACGTGCCGGACTCCGTCTTGCGCACCATGCGCAACCTTCCGTGCGGGCCGGGCGTCTCGCCCTTCGCGTTCTTGCAGTCCACGGCGAAGCGAACGACCTCCTTGCCGTCTTTCAGCTCGAGAATCTCCGAAGTGGAGTTGAGCGCCATCACGATCGAGCCGTCCTTCTCCACGGTGAAGCCCAGCACGCCGCCGCCCTGCGCCACCTTGGGGCGCCAGACCAGCTCCGGCTTCGCCGCCGGGTCTCCCGATCCGGGATAAGCCACGCGGTACAGCGAGCCGTTGGAGTAGTAGACATGGCCGCCATGCAGCCATACGCGGTGGATGTTCCCGCAGCCAGTCTTCTCCCAGGCGACCTTGCCGTCCGGCCCAACAACGTACACGCGGCCAGTGCCGGCCACAAGGAGCGGAGAAGCGAGACGGCCCTTAAGGAGGCCTGCGGCGGGAGAGCTGAAGCGCGGAACGACGGGTCCGTCGCCCTTCACGAAGGCGACGGCCTTGCCGCCGGAGCCGTCGAACGTCTTGCGAAGCGCGGCGAGCTCGTCGTCGGAGACGTCCGAGGTGAAGCGCCATGCGTCGATCTCCTCGGCCTCGCCGAAGGCGGCGAACGCGGCGGCGGCCTTCGCGTCGCCGGAGGCGACGACCGGTGCGCCCGGCGTGCTTTCGTGGATCGAGACGGCCGCTTCGCGGACTTTCTCAAGATGTTCTTCAGGGGAGATTCCGGCTGCGGATACCGAGCCGGCGTCGTAGCGGCTGCAACCTGCGGCAAGCGCGGCGGCGAACGTCAAAATGCGTGTGTCCATAGCTTCTCCTGACCGTCCTCTTTGGTGGCCAGGGCCGGGATCGAACCGGCGACACACGGATTTTCAGTCCGTTGCTCTACCAACTGAGCTACCTAGCCGCGGTTGAAATGAATGGTAGGAGCAGAGGGATTCGAACCCACGACCCAGTGATTAAGAGTCACTTGCTCTACCAGCTGAGCTATGCTCCCATTCACCGCTTCCGCCGACGCAATGGAGCGAGCTAAGGGACTCGAACCCTCGACAACCACCTTGGCAAGGTGGCACTCTACCAACTGAGTTAAGCTCGCTTTGGCGTCGTGAAAACGGGGGATAGTATATCAAACTTCCCGTGCCCGCGCAAGGGGGTAAAGGCGGAAAAATCAAGCGGCCGGGCCTCTGTTGAAGAAGGCCTTTACGAACGGGTCGGAGGATGTGTCGCGCAGGTCGCGCGGATCGCCGAGGGCGATCATGCCCCGCCTGGCCTTGTCGAACATCGCCGCGCGGTCCGCGATCTTGAAGATGGAGGGAAGCTCGTGCGTCACCACCACGAACGTCATTCCCTTATCATGCCGTAACTTTAGGATCAGGTCGTCTAGCGCGGAGGACGTGATGGGGTCCAGGCCGGCCGATGGCTCGTCGAGGAAGATCACGTCGGGGTCCAGGGCCATCGCGCGCGCTATCGCGGCGCGCTTCTTCATGCCACCGGATATCTCCGAGGGCATCTTGCCGGCGGCGTCCGCAAGGTCCACCTGCGCGAGCAGCAGCTCCGCGCGCTTGGCGCGCTCGCGTGCGCGCATCTTAGTGAACTCCTCCAGCGGAAGCATCACGTTCTGCAGAAGCGTCATGGAGCCGAAGAGCGCGCCGCTCTGGTACATCACGCCGATCTTGCGGCAGAGCGCCGCGCGCGTTCGGCGGCTCCACTCCTGCCCGTCCAGGAAAAGCCTCCCGCCTAGGACGGGATTCAGTCCGATCATGTGCTTCATGATAGTCGACTTGCCGCATCCCGATCCGCCGAGCAGGATGAATATCTCCCCGCGCCTGACCTCGAACGACACGTCCTCGAGAATCACCGCGCCAGGATATCCCGCAACCACATGGGACAATTCAATGATTGTTTCCGCCTCGCCGCTCATTTTCTATACTCCGAACACATAGCAGACCACGGCCAACAGTCCGTCTGCAACGGCGATCGCCACGATGCCGCCCACCACGGCGGACGTCGCCGCCACGCCCACACCGTCGGCCGTGTTCCTCGTGCGCATTCCGGCCGCGCACCCGATCAGGCCCACCAGGAGCCCGAAGAGCATCGACTTGCCCAGACCGAAGAGTATTATGAAGAGCGTGGAGGTGTCGGTGACGTGCTTCCAGTACACAGACGCCGGGATGTTCATTATGCCCAGTACAACCGCGCCGCCCAGCAATCCGGCGATCTCCCCGCAGATCGTGAGGAACGGCATGGCGAGCATGGCGGCCACGACGCGCGGAAGCACAAGAAAGCGCACGGGCGGCAGGCCCATGGTCGAAAGCGCGTCAAGCTCCTCGTCCACCTTCATCGTGCCGATCTCCGCCGCGAAGGCGCTGCCGCTGCGCCCGGCGAGGATTATCGCCGTGACAAGCGGACCCAGCTCACGGAAGAGGCCTATCGCTATGAGGTCCGCCACATAGACCTCCACTCCGAACATCTTCAGCGACGCCGCCGACTCGAATGCCAGGATGAGCCCGAGGAGAAGCCCTATCAGAACCGTGATCGGCAGACCGCCCGGTCCCGCGCGGTCGAACGCCAGCGCGGCGTCGCCGAAACGGAACCTACGCGGACGCAGGAGCATCCCCAGCGCCTCACAGAAGGTCTCGCCAAGAAAAGCGCACCACCCGGAAAAGGAAGAAAAAGCGCCGGATGCGGACCTGCCTATGGCATCCAGCGTCTTCATTCCAATTGCGAAGGCTTTTTCGGCTTAGACGCCTCTGATTCGGCGTCCTTTGCGTCCTTGGCCTCCTTTTCGTCGTCTTTGCCGAAAAGGGCCGTCGCCTGGGCAAGGTAGTACTCTGCAGCCGCCATGCGCCCCTCGCGAGCGGCGCGGCGGGCAAGCTCCTCAAGACGCGCGCGCGCCTTGGCGTGCACCACCGAGCTTCCCTCGGCGGCGATGCGCCCGAGCCTCGCCTCCGCAGCCTCTATCGCCTCGTCTCCGCGCGTCTTCGGCTCCATGCGCTGGGCGATCTTCGCCACTCGGTTAGACTCTGCAGCGGTCTTCTCCGCCAACTCCTCAGGCGACAACTCCTCCTCCGCAGACTCCACTTCGTTATCGGCTAGAAGATCCTTGAGAGTTCTGTCCGGCCTAGTGGCCTCCTCGCGCTCGCGAAGGACGGCCAGCGTGGCCTGCTCCTCCTTGATGAGCTTGTCGTAGTCGGCCTTCTTCAGCTCCTCCACCTCGCGGGCCGCCTCCTTTGCCTTGAGTTCGATATTCGCCTTTAGACGAGCCTCGCGGGCGATCTCCAGTTCGGCATGGCGCGTCTCGTTCGTAACCTCTGCGCGTTTCGCGGCGGCCTCGGCGGCAAGGCGACGGTCTTTGGCCGCGGCGGCATCCGCCTCCGCCTTCTTGCGATTGGCCTCCGATGTCTTCGCCTCTGCCTCCGCCTTCTTGCGCGAAGCCTCCATCGCGCGCTCGTCGGACTTCGCCTCTTCCGTTTTCAACCGCTGCGTTTCGTTGTCCTTCTTCTTCGCCTCGAACTCTCTGTTCGCCGCATCCTTGCGGAGCTGGGCCGCTTCCTTGTTCTCCTTGGCCTCCATCGCCTTGGCACGTGCCGCATTTGCCTCGGCCTGCTTCTTCTGCGCCTGAAGGCGCATCTCCGCAGTCTTCGCGTTGCGTGAATTGCAGTAGGCCCACGTCCCGCACGCCAGCGCGGAAACAACCAGCAAAGTATAGATGAAAGCCTTCATTCCGCCCTCCAGCCTCCTGGCTCCGAGGCCACGGCAAACGGCCATCGCACCCGGCTTTTCAATTCTCTTGACATTGTCTGCATGGCGTAAAGTATATCAAACCTCGCCGCCGGACGCAAATGCCGTTGTAAACACCCTCACTTTACGCCGCACCTACGTCTCAGAATTCGTCGGGGAGGTCGATGCGCATGGTGCTGCTCTTCATCATCGAAGAAAGACGGGCGTCCTCGGCACGTTTAGCCGCCGTCTCCGCCTGGTCTGCGAAGAGCATCGTATCGATGCGTATCGTGCGGTTCTTGAGCGTCTGCGGGTTGAGGTCCTCGACCTCGCTGGAGGATATTATCTCCTTCTTCGGCGCCTCGCCCTTCAAAGCATATGTGCTTCCCTCGGCGGATTTCCCCGGCACGACAAGTATCGCGCCGCATGTTGGACATTCCGCCTCGTACCCTATCGTCTCCTCCGGTGCGATCACCTCCTGCCCGCAAGTCGAGCAGAAGAAGGAAATCGCCTTGTCGCCTGTGATCTGAGGCGCCTCGATAAAACCATCGTCGGCAGGTGCGTCGAAGGCTTCAGGAGCCGGCTCTTTGGCCGGTTCGTCTTCTTTTGCCGCCGTCGGCTCGACAGACGCAGGCTCTTCGGCCGGCGCCGGCTCTTCGGCGGTAACGGGCTCCGAAACTGTCTCTTCGACAGGCGCTGGCTCCGAAGCAGTCTCTTCAACAGGCGCGAGAGATGGCTCTTCTGGCGCAGTGGACGCTTCGGCAGGCGCGGGCTCTTCGGCGACAACGGGCTCCGATGCAGTCTCTTCGACAGGCGTAGGGGGTGGCTCTTCTGGCGCAGCAGGTTCTTCGGCAGGCACTGGTTCCGCAGCGGGCTCTTGGGCGGGCGTGGGCGGCTCTTCGGCAGACGAAGAAAATGGAGTCTGCACCGGCGGCACGTCCGTCATCTGCTGTTCGGCTTCCACATTTTCAGATGCGGGCTGCTCCGACGCGGCTTCTACGGCCGCTGCCGTAGTCTCCGCAACCGCAGCAGTCTCCGTGACTGCCGCTGTCTCCGAAACCGCCGTTGTCTCCGAAACCGCCGCGGCGGCCTCCGCCGCTTCCGTCTGTTCCGCCGCATCGTTCTCCACCAGTATCATCGCCGCGTACTCTTCAGCCTTCATGGGCGCGACACGCGGCACGACCGTCTCCTTGGCCCGCTTAGAAAGCGTCACGCGCAGAGCGTCGCGCTCCGGCAGAACAAGAGCTTCGCCGGTCACGGGATTGCGCACGGCGCGCGCCTTGCGGCGCACAACATCGAATTTGCACAATCCGGGCAAAATGAAAAAGTTCGCCTTGGCTTCGCGATAGGCTATCTCTATTATTGCCTCCAGCGCCGCACGGGCCTGATTCTGCGAAATCCCCGAACGAAAGGCCAGTTCCTTTATCAGTCGGCTCTTCGTGTAGACTCTCTTCTTAGGGCTATCCAATCCTTCCATTGCTTATTCCTCCGGACTTTACTTGCAATTTCCATGCCAATCCCTCCCCCCAACCACTTAACCACCTAACCCACCCAACCACTTTGGCATGTTTCTTGCAAAAGGTTTCTGCTGACAACAAGGAAACTGGCGAATGAAATTCTGGTTTGGCAAGAAAGAAGAAGGCAACGAAGCCGAGAACAATACGCAGTCAGACGCGGGAACGGAATCCGCTCCCGCGCCTGTTTCTGCGGCCGCCCCCGTGCCGCAGCGTCCCATCACTGTAAAGCCCGCCTCAGGCACTCCGCCGCCCCCCGCGGCCGAACCCGAACGCCCTGCGGCAGCACGCGCCCAGCCCTCGCCCAACGAGCGCAAGGCCCTCTACTATCAGATGATGAACGCCCTTTACGACGCGGTTCTCGTAGTGGACGACAACGGGCACATCGTGGACTGCAACAACCGCGTGGAGTCGATGATCGGCCATACGAAGGAGGACTTGTGGGACGCACCGGTCACGGACGTCGTGCCGGCCATCAACGCCCAGATATTCCATCAGATGAAAGACGGTCTGCACGGCCAGCACCGCGTGCTCGTGAACGCTAAATGCAAACGTAAAGACGGCACGACATTCCACTGTGAAATCGGCGCCGGACTCATGGAGCTCATCGGTGAAAATCTAGTGCTCACCATTCGCAACATTGAGAAACGAAAAGCCCCTCCCGAACCGAAGAAACCGGCCATGATTCTAAAAACTCGTCCAGAAGTCCCTAAAAATCCAAGTCAAAGCTAGATTCGCAGAATTGCGAACCTAGTTTAAGCCACAAACATCAATTCTACACTGAAAAATGGCGCAAACTGACAAAAATGAGGTGGAACATCAAAGCGCGTTCTCGCGTGCCACACATTCCATCCGCACGCGCTACGCTCTCGCCACGGCGCTCTTTCTGCTTGCCATCCTCGGCATATTCTACATCGGTGGGCGCATAACGCTCGTGCATCTGCTCAGGGACGCAGAGAGGCAAGTGAAGGAAATCGGCGAGGACATCGGACGCCTCGCCTACCGCAATGCCGGCCATGTACGAGACTTCGTCACGAACGAGGCCGCAGGTCTTTCCGCCGCGATGGACAAGGGCATGACGCGCTCTCTAGAATCCTTCCTTGGTAGAAAGGGCAACCATGATGTGTCGCTCGCCATGTATCTCTCCGACGAAGGAACACTGAAGGACGGCATCGTAAAGACCTCGAACGGCGGTTCCGAGAAGATCTCAGCCGTAGATTTCAAGCCTTACGCGAAAGCCTTCCGCGAATGGACTGCATCGTTTTCCGCGAATTCACACGCTCAGTCATCCGGCCTCGTGCGAATCAAGGGCGGAAGTCACTACGTGTCCCTCGCCCACATCGCCGCCGGCGGCTACCTCGTTCTAGGCTCGCCATTCAACACGGGCATATTCTCGTCGCAGGTGAACGAAAACTTCGCCGGCGCCACAGTACGCGTGACGAACCGCAGGGCCGACATCGCGGTGCGCCTCACCGGAGACACCCACGTTCCAGAGAGCAAGAAACCTTCCTTCGGAATAGTCCCGATGTTCTCGGAGGCCGTCGACTTCTACTCCGGCGGATTCTGGAAGCTCGGCTCCAATCCGTTCGAAGCCGTCTTCACGATCCGCGACATCGCAGGCAACGCCGTCTCGATGATAGCGGTGTCGCTCCCGCGCACATTCTCGAAGATCACGACCCTGGCGCTCGGCCGCCTCACGTTCTTCATCGCGATGATCGGCATACTGCTCATCCTGCCCGTCTTCTGGCTGCAGAACCACATGCTGCTCAATCCGCTCTCGCAGATGATAGAGCGCATACGCGAAATAGGGGAACGGCACGACGACACAAACTGTCCGCATCTTGAATGGGACGGCAAGGACGAATTCGCCATGCTCGCCGTGTCCGTGAACCGCATGCTCGAGACCATCTCGCGCCGCGCCATAGCCGTCGCCGAGAGCGAGTCCCGCCAGCGCGCCCTGCTCGCCGCCGCGCCGGACGGCTTCGCCGTTTTCGACCGTTCCCGCCGCCTCATAACCGTGATCAAGCAGCCGGACGGCGTGGACGCCTTCCCCGGAATGGAGGAAAGGCAGCCGATATCCCCCGAGACTTGGGGCGTCTCGGGCGTCCAGGCGTTCAACTCGGCCCTAGACGCGGCCTTCGCGGGCGACCGCGACAACTCGCGCGCCCATCTGTCCGTCCAGGGCGGACCGTCCTCGCGCGACGTCGAGTTCCGCTTCTCGCGCATGGACGACCACTTCGCCCTCGCCCTCATGCGCGACGTCACGAGCGACTACGCCGAGCACCGCCGCCTGATAAACACAGAGCAGCGCCGCGGACACGCCAGCAAGCAGGAGTCCATGGCGCTCCTGGCCGCCGGCATCGCCCACGACGTGAACAACGTCCTGTCCGTGGTTCTGAACACCGCGGAGATAACGTGGATGGACGAGACGGACCAGGACGTGCGCTCCGCCGTGGAGACCATACGCGACGCCGTCCGGCGCGGCTCCGCCATGATGCGCGAGCTAATGGCCTTCGCCGGCGAGACGAAGATGTCACTCAAGCGCATGGACCCCGTGGCGATAGTCCGCGAGGCCCAGCGTCTGGCCAAGGGAGTGACGGCCCCCAACATCTCCGTCTCCTACGATCTTCCCGAGGGGCTTCCGGCCGTCGATGTGGATCCCGACCAGATGTGGAAGGTGTTCTTCAACCTCATCAAGAACGCCTCGGAGGCCATGAAGTCGCGCCCGGGGGCGATAGAGGTGTCAGTGCGCAAATGTGACCTCACGCAGTCCGCCGCCGAGACGTTCATGTGCTCAAGCCCCCTCAAGCCCGGCACAGGAGTGCTCTTCCGCATCTCAGACAACGGCCCAGGCATAAACCCCCTTCTGCTGCGCAGGATCTTCGACCCGTACATCTCGTCCAAGGGATCCGGCCACGGGCTCGGCCTCGCGATCGTCTATGCCACCGTGGACGCACACGGCGGCGGAATCCGCGTGTCCTCCGCGCTCGAGTGCGGCACGGCCTTCGAGATATTCCTCCCCGCCTCCACGCTCCCAGAGGCCGATGCCGCTCCGGCGCCTGACGCCCCCGACGCAGCAGGCGACATCCTTCTCGTGGACGACGACGACAGCATCCTCCGCACCACGTCAATCCTCCTGCGCACGCTTAAGGCGTCGGTCCACACCGCCAAGGACCGCCACGATGCCCTTCTAAAGTTCCGCGCCCTCGCTCCGCGCCTGAAGGCGGTGGTGCTGGACGCGCACATCGGCCCGCTCTCTACGGTGCGTCTGCTGAGGATATTCCGCCTGGTGGCGCCGAACGTCCCCGTTGTTGTCACGTCCGGATCGTCGCAGGAGGCCATAGCGGAGCTATTCTCCGAACAGCCGTACAACGCCTTCCTCGCCAAGCCCTACACGCTCGGCGAGCTGAAGGCCGCGCTCGCGGAGGCTGAGACCGGCCTCACTTCGCAGGCGGAGCGCCGGGGATGAGCGAACCGCGGTTGTAGTTCTGCGGAGGCTGCGGCTTCCCAAGGCCCACGCCCTTCGCCATCAGCGCCTTGAGCGCTTCCAGATGATTCTCGTACACGGCGCGCGGGCGGCATGAGTTGTCTCTGCACACCTTCGCGGCCATGCCCACCACCTCGCCCATCATGCCCGTGGTGCGCATCACCCGCACCGTCCCGAGCGCGACGTGCGTGACGGAGATGTTGCGCCCCGCCATGAAGAGGTTCGGCACGTTGCGCGAATAGAGGCAGCGGTACGGCACCGGATAGGCGTAGTGGCGGTTATGCGTGCATATCGAGCGGAAGGGTTCGCCGGAGTAGTTGCGGGTGTTCTTCGGCATGGGGTAGTGGAGGTCGATCGCCCAGGTGGTGGCGAAGGAGGCGTCGGGATAGGGGCGGAACTCGAAGACGTCCTGCTGTGTGAGGATGTGGTCGCCCATCAGGCGGCGGCTCTCCCGCTTGCCGGCGACGTGCGCCACCCAGTCGAACTCACGGCATGCGTAGTCGGCCTTCTTCTCCGACTTGTTCTTGAGGAACGACCAGTTGGAGTACACCACAAGCATTCCGTAGTCGCGGATGCGCTCGAAGTCCGCCACCTGGTCGCGCATCATGCCGGTCTCCCAGTCCCAGTCGCCACGCAGCGTATGCTCGCAGTTGGTCTCGTTGAACTCGATCATCCAGGGCTCGGAGGGGAACGAGGAAGGAGCGGGGGTCTTCTTCGTGTACCACTGCACCGAGGCGCCCATGGTCATCTTGTCCGCCGTCTCGGGTGCCATGTCCTCCCCTGTCTCCGCCTTCGACTCGCGGCCCATGCGGAAGTCGGCGCCGGCGAGGGCGCCCACGCACGCGTCGCCCGTGCAGTCGGCGAAGAGCGGAGCGGAGAAGCGCGTGCGCGCTCCGTCCACCACGCCGCGCCCCACGACGCTCTTTATGGCGTCGCCGGACTTCTCCACCTCCACGACGCGCGTGTTGAGGAAGAGCATGATGTTCTTCTCCGCCACCACGGCGTCGAGCTTGCGCTTGTCCTCGTAGTTCGCGGCCGGGCGCGCGTTGCCGCCGTTCGCCGGCCCGATCTCCGCCACCACGTCGCCGAGACGCGGATACGGCCCTAGGTTCATGTAGCCGCCCAAATGCACGCGCACCTCGCTGGAGTTGGCGCCGCCCAGCATCGGACGGTCCTGCACCAGCGCCACCTTCAAGCCAAGACGCGCCGCGGAAATGGCGGCGCAGACGCCAGCCACTCCGCCGCCGCACACCACGAGGTCCGCGCCCACCTCGCGCGTCACCGGCGGCGCGGCAGGACGGGAAGGCGGCGCGGACTCGGTGGTGAGGCACACCGCGTCGCAGCGGCCGTCGAAGCCGGTGAGGTCGTGGAGCGCGATCGTAGTCTCGCCGCGAGCGAGCGTGACCTTCCCAGCTTCCTGCCACTGCCACTCGCCCGAACCCGCGCCGAGCGTGTTCTTCAACTCGGTTCCGCCCACCACCACCTTGAACGTTCCGGCGGCGTGCCGGCTCCACGGCGCAGTCCAGTTGCGCGTGCGCGCCCACACGCGGTATGTGCGCGCCGCGGGGCATGTGAACGTGGTGGAGGCGTCTTTAACGGGACGGCCCATGCCGTGAGCGAGGAGGAAACTCGACCCCATCTGGTCGATGAAGAGCGAATCCACGACCCATCCGCCCCTGTCGGCGAACTGCTCGGCCTCGAGGAAGATGGTCTCAGCGCCTGCCGCGGCACAAAGAAGGCAAAGAGGGAAGAGTATTTTTCTCATGGCCGTATTTTACCATACCACTCCCCCGCCGCACAAGCAGAAACGCCATGCCGCCAAATACCCGCAGTTTGCCATAATAGTGTGCACCCATTTTGTGTGAGCCAGGATTTTGGCAGTGGCCCGTTTGCCAAATACTGTGCACCCGAGTAAAATGGAGGGATGAACACAATGTCACGAAGATCCATCAAGGAGTACATACTGCGCAAGCGAGATGACTACCTCGGCGAGACGCCGAGGGGCAAGTCAAGGATGCTTGACGAGATATGCCGAACCGTCGGGCTGACGCGCAAGTACGTCATCAAGCTGCTGAGCGGCAACATCAAATACCGCGAGCGGAAGGGGCGCGGGAAGACCTATGCCGGCAGGACGCTGGAGACACTGAAGAAGGTCTGGCTTGAGGCCGGGTGCCCCTGCCTGCCCTACTTCAAGGCTCAGATTGGGATGTGGGTCGACGAGTACGACGCGCATGTTGCGGTCATTCAGGACTCCACGAAGACCCTTTTGCTCCGAATGAGCGACAGGACGATGTCGAGGGCTCTGGCCGGGGAGGTCCGCGTGAAGCCCGGCTGGGCAAAGGCCAACAAACATTCGGGCAGGAACGGAACGAACGAGATAAAAGAGCTGGTCCCCGCCGCCTCCGGCGAGAAGATCATGGCGTGCGGCGTCCCGCCGGGCGACATACAGGTCGACACGTTCGCCCTCGGAGGCGGCGTCAGCGCCGACAACTTCTTCTGGATCCTGAACTGCACCGACAGGAAAACCCAATGGCTGGAGCTCAGTCCTGCGTGGAACCGGGCCCAGCACACCACGCTGGAGGCGCTGAAACGCAACATGCGCCGTTTCCCGTTCGCCTTCACATCCATGCATCCGGACAACGGGGGAGAAATCCTGAACCACCATGTCATGGCCTTTCTCGGGCAGAAAAGCCATGCGCCGTTCGTCTGGCGCTCCCGCCCCCGCAAGAGCAACGACAATGCGCACGTGGAGGAAAAGAACGGCTCTGCGGGACGGCAGCTCTTCGGCGAAATCCGTCTTGACTGCCCATGGCTAGAGAAGGACCTGGTCGAGCTTTGCGAGATGTGGTCCGACTTCTGCAATTTCTTCCGCCCATGCAAAATGCTCGTAGCCAAGGAGAAGCGGGCGGACGGCAAGGGATACAGATGCGTATATGACAAGCCCAGAACACCTTATCAGCGGCTGCTCGAAGAAGACGTCCTGTCAGAAGAAGGCAGAGCCGCGCTTGCCAGGCGCAGGGAGAAGCTTGTCGGTGTCGAGCTTCTCAACCGAATCAAAAAGAAACTGAAACGGGTCAGACGGCAACAGGAGAAATACAACACGGCAAAGAGACAGCACGACATTGGCGTTCTTGGAGGGGGCGGTCCGGGCTCGGCGCTTCGCGCCGCCCCTCCGGGGACGCCCGTTCCCGCCCCCTCCAAGACAGAGAGTTCCCAACACCCATCGAGGCACTGGAATCAATACTTCAAGGAGAAGCAAATGAGTGCACAGTATTTGGCAAACCAGAAACCACCAAGTTATCTACAGGGTGCACTTTCTATTTGACAAACTGGGTACCCGACGCCAAGCGCCTGCCACTAGGCACCACGCACTAGGCACTAAGCACTAAGCACACCCTTATCCCGGAAAATCCGGGATAAATTATCCCAGATATCCGCCAGAGCCAATAAAATCAAGGGGAAATAAATTTTCGGGAGGGCGGAAAAGGCGGGGAGACTTTTCCGATTTCCGCTATAAT
>Ga0265298_10004031_pt1 | contig 18991 bp, 14 predicted proteins | sample AusTroGonzalo_MG_3_FD_193486 | JGI IMG/M metagenome (GOLD analysis project Ga0265298, IMG submission 193486) | Bovine rumen microbial communities from tropical cattle in Woodstock, Queensland, Australia - Gonzalo_01 | ecosystem: Host-associated > Mammals > Digestive system > Stomach > Rumen ... | reverse complement strand
TGTGAGTCAGAGCGTCCTTCCAACCGGGGATAACCTGATTGGCACGGAAGGTGGTGGGCTGGTTGCGCTTGTAGCTTGAATCAAAGACCTTGCCTTCCAGGGTCTTACCCTCGTAGTTCACCTTAACAAGTGAGGTATCGCTGGGGATGGCACCGTTACCTTCCTTCAACACCTTGTACTGTACACCGCTGGGCAGGGTAACAACACCCTCAGCCTTAGCGTTCTTGGCGAGGAAGTCCTCACCAGCCTTCTTGTTGGCACCGAACTCCTTCTCCAACACCTTAGCCTTGATGCTACGCATCATGTTCTGGGCAGTCATAGAAGCAGAGTCGATGGTCATGAGAGCGTCCTTACCAGTAGTACCAGCAACGAAGCCAGCCATGAAGTTCTTCAGTGAGATAGTCTTGGTAGAGTCGTCACCAAACAGCTCGTGGTTGATACCCTTTACCATCTGACCAGAAATCTGCTGACCAATCTGGATACCAGCATAGTAAGCGGCCTTCTTCTTGTCGTCACCAGCGTTGGCGCCTTCGTTCAGACCCTTGATAAACTCGTCCATGTAAGCGGTGTCTACACCCAGACGACCAACGAGATAATCCTTCAAACCCTGTGTCTGAGCCATACCGATAGCATAGCTGACAGTGTCAATGTCACTCTTCAGGTTAGCCTTGGGAGTGCCGTTGCCGCATGAGTACATCATGACGGCTGCAACTGCTGCGATAGCAGCAAAAGTAAACTTTTTCATTTTTGTGTTTTGTTTTTATTTTTGTTGTTTCGATATTTCTAATTACATCACCTGGATCAGCTCTACGTCGAAGATGAGTGCTGCATAGGGAGGAATTGATGAGCCTGCACCACCCTCGCCATAAGCCAGGCGGTAGGGGATGAAGAAACGATACTTGGCACCCTCCTGCATCAGCTGCAGACCCTCAGTCCAACCAGCAATGACCTGCTGCAGACCGAAGACGGCGGGTTCGCCACGCTGAACACTGCTGTCGAAGACGGTACCGTCGATGAGGAAACCCTCGTAGTGGCACTTTACAGAGTCCTTGGCGCTGGGCTTCTTACCGTTACCTTCCTTCAGCACCTGATACTGCAGACCGCTGGGCAGGGTGATGACGCCGTCCTTCTTGGCGTTCTCGGCCAGATATTTCTCGCCAGCCTCCTTAGCCATCTTGCCAGCCTCCTGGCGCTGCTTGTTGATTTTCTGCTCCTGCTCGGCAAAGAATGCCTGAACAATCTGCTGAGCCTCACTGCTCTTTATCTTCAGCTCACTGCCTGCCAATACATCCTTGACAGCCTGAGCAAAATCGTCGATATTCAGTGCTGAGCCACCCATATTTGCCAACTGGTGACCGATACCAATACCTAATGCGTAACTTACTTTATCCATGTTTTATACCTTATATATTAATAAATCGGCTGCAAAGGTACGAATAAGCGAGCAAACCACAAAATAAATTCTTAATTTATACATCATCATTCATAATAATTTTTGTATCTTTGCATCAAATTAACAAAAACCGATTTGACCTATGAAGAAAATTGTAGTATTAACAGGTGCCGGCATGTCTGTAGAGAGTGGATTGAAGACCTTCCGCGATGCCGATGGTTTATGGGAAGAGTATCCCGTACAGCAGGTAGCCACCCATGAGGGTTGGCTCAATGATCCTACCTTGGTAACTAACTTTTATAACATGCTGCGCAAGAAGTGTTGGGGTGTCAAGCCCAACGAGGGACACCGCCTGGTGGCTGAACTCGAGAAGCAGTATGAGGTGACGGTAGTTACGCAGAACGTAGACAACCTGCACGAGCAGGCAGGTTCCTCTAAGGTGATTCATCTGCATGGTGAACTGATGAAGGTTTGTTCGAGCAATGACCCTGACGACCCCCGCTATCAGCAACTGCTGACACCCGACAACTGTGAGGTGACACCTGGTACCAAGGCTGGTGACGGTTCACTGCTGCGCCCCTTCATCGTCTTCTTCGGTGAGGCTGTGCCTATGATTAGTGCCGCTGCCGAGGAATGTCAGGAGGCTGACATCTTTATCATCATCGGTACCTCGCTGGCAGTCTATCCTGCTGCTGGCCTCATCCACTACGTCCGTCCGGGTGTTCCCGTCTATATCATTGACCCCAGTCCCATCAGTGCGGGTAGCCGTAACATTACCCAGATTCAGAAGGGTGCTTCAGAGGGTATGCGCGAGTTGAGCAAGCTGCTGATGAAGTAATAACAAAAAAACAGGGAAGCAATCTTCACAGACAGCTTCCCTCCGAGGAAAATGATAAATATAGATTAAAATTACTAGTTGTGTGCACTGCAAAGGTACGAATAATTCTGATACGTGCAAGTATTTCTACCAGAAAAATACTCCGTTTTTGAATTATTTAACGGTAGTTGGACTAATTTTGTCGATAAATTACTCACTTCCGCTATTTTGTGCAGTTTCTAAGAGCTTTTTATACTCTCCTTCAGTGGTCAGAATACGCTCTGCTTCACGCAAAGTCTTGTCCGTACGCAGCCCGATTTGCATCTGTCCGGCCTGGAAATAGTAGGCAGAAACGATGTCCTGTTCTATCATCTGCTGGATTTCTTCACGATGAGCATCCAAGTCACGTCCTAAGTCGTGATGGTCTATCTTCTGCTTCAATGCCTCAAACTCATCCTTGGCATCATCGTAGTAGCCTTCAAACTTTGCGGCCTTCACCAGTTCTTCAAACTGCTTCTTGCTGACCTGGTCATAGGTGAAGCCAGCCTTGATGACGCGCTGCTTGAAGTCCTGATAGTCAGCATCCGTCAGGTGGAAGTTGGCAGCAGGGGCTATGGTTGGATGCTTGGCAATATAGTCTACCACATAGTCGAACATCACCTCTGTAGAGTCTATGCGGTCCAGATAGAGGGTGATGTTTGCCATGGTGTCGGGCTTGATGACCACGTCAGGCGTGATACCTTCCTTCATCTTGATGCCACGACCACTGGGCAGATAATAGCGTGAGGTCGTCAGCTTCAGGTTGGCATTGTAGGGTAGGTCGACATTCGGTATCTGTACCAGTCCCTTACCGTAAGTCTTGGTACCGATGATGATACCACGCTTCAAGTCTTGCAAGGCACCACTGGTAATCTCCGATGCTGAAGCTGTCTCGCCATTCACCAGCACCACCAGTGGCATCACGGTGTCGATGGGTTCCAGACGGGTCTTGTATTCTGAGCCGGCACGCTTCATCTTGCCTTTGGTCTCAACGATGCGCACCCCTTTGGGAATCCACATGTTCAGAATGTCTACACACTCTGCCAATGAACCACCACCGTTGCCGCGCAGGTCGAGCACCAGCTTCTGGGCGCCCTGCTTCTTCAAGTCCACGAAGGCACGACGCATAGCCTTGGCAGGCTCTCCGGTAAAGGTGCTCAGGCAGATATAGCCAATATTGTTGGGACGCATACCGTAGTAGGTAATCTCTGGCATCTTGATACTACGACGTGTAATCTTGAAGTCCATCTTCTTGCCAGTGGTAGGACGTAGAATCTTCAGCTTGAAGGTCGTGCCGGGTTCACCACGCAGGTGGCTGCTCACATAGCTGACGTTCTTATCCGTCATCACCGTGTCATCTATTTGCAGGATGATGTCACCCTTCTTCAAACCTACCTCCGACGATGGCATGCCTTCATACGGTTCTTCCACGACGACACGCTTCAGCTTCTGGTGGTAGCGCACCAGGGCACCGATACCCGCATACTTACCCGTCAGCATCTGTTTCAGTTCCTTCTGCTTCTCCTCAGGATAGTACTCCGTATAAGGGTCCAGCGACTTGAGCATAGCATTGATACCCACGCCAATCACCTTGTTGGCATCCAGCGTATCCACATACATCATGTCCAGATTCTTATACAGGGCATTGAAGATATCCAGGTTCTTGGCAACCTCCAAATTATGGTTTTTAGTGTCTTGTGCTTGTGCTGTCAGAGCCGCTAAGAGTATTGCTAAAGAGAGAAAAATACGTTTTGTCATCATATAATCTATTGTTTATGGCGGCAAAATTACAAAAAAATACGCTCCTAATAAAATTTTTCCCCAAAAAGTTTGCGCAATTCGAAAAAACTCCTTACCTTTGCACCCGCAATCGAAAGAAAGCACCCTGCTTCAGTAGCTCAGTTGGTTAGAGCACCTGACTGTTAATCAGGGGGTCGTTGGTTCAAGCCCATCCTGAAGCGCCCAATCCTCAATCGAAAGGTTGAGGATTTTTTTTGTTTAAAATCTCTATTTTTTATCGTAAAATGTTGAATTTCTAAATAATTATTTGTACTTTTGGCACAAATATTCAGAAATATGGCAAAAAGTAAAGAACAGATAGAAGAACCATTAGAGAAACAATTATGGAAAGCGGCCGATAAGTTGCGTAAAAATATTGATGCGGCCGAGTACAAACACGTAGTACTCGGACTCATCTTCTTGAAATATATCTCTGTTTCTTTTGAGAAACTGTATGATGAACTGGTAAAGTTGAAAGACGAAGGAGCCGACCCAGAGGACAAGGAAGAGTATAAAGCAGAAAATATATTCTTCGTTCCAGCCAATGCCCGTTGGAACTATTTGGTAGCACAGGCGAAGAATCCGCTTATCGGTAAATATATCGACGATGCGATGGATGTGATTGAGCGTGAGAATCCGTCACTGAAAGGCGTATTACCCAAAGTCTTCTCGCGTCCTAACCTCGATCCGACGAGTTTAGGCGAACTCATTGACTTGATAGGTAACAGCACACTATCAAATGTCAGTACAGGCAGTGCCGATCTCTTAGGTCACGTCTTTGAATATTTTCTTGGTGAGTTTGCTTTAGCAGAAGGCAAGAAGGGCGGTCAGTTCTATACACCACGTAGTGTCGTAGAGCTGTTGGTCAATATGCTGGAGCCATATAAAGGTCGTGTGTTAGACCCCTGTTGTGGCTCTGGAGGTATGTTTGTGCAGAGTGAGAAGTTTGTTAAGGAGCATCAGGGACGCATTGACAATATATCTATTTATGGACAAGAGAGCAATCAGACCACTTGGCGTCTATGTAAGATGAACCTAGCTATTCGTGGTATTGATGCCTCAAATGTTAAATGGAATACAGAAGGCTCGTTCCTCAACGATGCCCATCAAGATGTAAAAGTGGACTACGTGATGGCTAACCCTCCTTTCAATGATAGTGATTGGAGCGGTGACTTGCTACGCAACGATAAGCGCTGGCTTTATGGCGTACCTCCAACGGGTAATGCCAACTTTGCATGGATACAGCACTTCATCTATCACTTGGCTCCGTCAGGACAGGCAGGCTTTGTTTTGGCCAAAGGTTCACTGACTTCAAAGACTGGTGGCGAGGGTGATATCCGCAAAGAACTGATTGACAAAGGCCTGATTGCCTGTATTGTCAATCTCCCTGCCAAGCTCTTTCTGAACACCCAGATTCCTGCCTGCCTGTGGTTTGTGACACGTAATCGCACCTGTCAACCTGGTAAGATTCTCTTTATCGATGCCCGTAATAAAGGCCGATTGATAAACCGTCGCACTCGCGAATTAACTCCTGAAGACATTAAGGAGATAGCAGAAATCTACCATCATTGGCGTGACGAATCTGCCGACTATCAAGATGTTCCAGGCTTTTGTGCTTCTGTTCTCATCAGTCGGGTTGCCGAACTTGACTACGTTCTCACTCCTGGTCGCTATGTCGGGTTGCCTGAAGAGGAAGATGATTTCAATTTCGCCGAACGTTTCACCGCTCTTAAAGCCGAGTTCGAGGCACAGCTGAAAGAAGAAGAACGTCTGAATAAACTGATATTAGAGAATTTAGAGAAGATAAAATTGTAAGGATATGGATATAGAAAACCAGAAAATAGATTATAAGAGCATTCGTAAAATCCGTACGGGCGACAAAGGCTTTAAGGAGTTAGCAATCTCATGTGTGGCTTTTGCCAATGCTCAGGGGGGTATATTATATATAGGTATAGAAGACAAAAGTCTCATTCCTATGGAGAGCCAGACTATCAATGAGAAGGAAATAAACGAAACAGTATCTCGTTTGCATAGTTTATGCTTTAATGTAAGTCTATCATCTTCTGGACTTATTAAGCACGAAAACGGTGGTGAATATTTCCAAATTGTGGTTGCACCATCTATTAAATCCATTGCTACGACATCTGATGGCAAGATTTATCTCCGCGTTGCAGATAAATGTGAACCAGTAAGAAATGAGGACTTGCAACGCTTGTCCATAGAAAAAGGAGCATACCAATGGGAACTCCTTGCAACTCGAGTTGCATTGTCAGATATTCCAGTGGATAACGTAAAGAAGTTTGCCAATGATATTAGAGAGTCTGATCGTGTTAAAGAACATGTCAAGCAAATGTCTGATCTTGAAATCTTGGAACATTATAACCTAATTGATGGAGAGATTGTTACAAATCTGGGAGTTCTATGGTTAGGAAATGCTAAGCAACGCAGCCGTATCTCATTTCCAATCACAATACAATACATTGTATATAATCATTTGGAGCAGAAAGTTCGTAAAGTAGAATGGCACGACAATATGCTTAACCCCAAAGAATTGCTCCTTGCCATTGAAACTGAAGCGACAGAATTAGGTTATTCATATGAGTTCCCAGACGGATTGTTTCGTAAACAGATACGCCATTATCATCCTAAAGTCTTACGAGAGCTTTTGCTAAATGCTTTTGCCCATAAGAGTTTTACTATTTCCAGTGACATCATGATTTGCGTCTATCCTGATCGTTTGGAGATTTCAAATCCTGGTGGATTACCTTTGGGAGTTACAAAAGACAATATTCTACACCAGCGCCATCGCCGTAACCCTTACTTCATCACTATCATGAGCGATTTGAAGTTGATGGAAGGAGAAGGATCTGGCTATGACTTGATATATGAACTCAATGGTATGGAAGCGAAACGTCCACCATTCATTGAGTCTTCATTTAATGAAACAAAGGTAACCCTCTATTCTGATATTCAGAATATTGATGTACTACCTCTGCTTGATTATACGTTGAATAATTATAAACTCTCACAAAAAGGTTATATTGCCTTTGGAGCCATTGCTGCAGAAACTAAGATACAGGCAACAAAACTATCTTCCTATCTTCAATTGTCTGATGATGAAAGATTAAGAAGTTATGTTGAACCTTTACTGCGAGATGGTATCATAAACAAGAAAGGAACGAAGAAGGGGACTACTTATTATATTAATCCTAAGTTAATTGCAAATTCTAAAGCAAATATTAAGACTTCATTAAAAACTATTGAGCCTTATGCTTTAAAAGCATTAATTATGGAAGATCTTAAATATCACCCACAAAGTCTCCTATCTGAAATTGCAGAGCGTTTACCAGATGTTGAAAAGGCAGACCTAACCTCAATGGTATATAGTATGGTTGATAACGAAATTATAGGTGAAGGCAGTAAGAAATTAAGAAAATATAGTCTTAAATAAGTGGCATAAAAAAAATAAAATAAAAATAAAAACGAAAAAAGAAAATCGTAAGTTGCTGATAATCAGCGCCTCTTTCTTTTTCTTGTTATTTTGTTTGAAAAAAGAAAATAAATAAAAAGAGCCAATGACGTTCAAAAAGACAGAGAAGGAAATCATTAAAGCCATTGTGAAGTACGACGGCAAGGCGAAATCTCTGGCAGAAGTGTTCAACAAGAGCAAGCTGCTGGAGAAGAAGGGCATTGGCATCGTGCAGGATGGTGGAAAGAACATGGTTTTTCTGAGGAAGGATTTATATGATGACTGGTTTCATAATGATGGCTTGGGATATATTGCAGAGTTGCTGTCCCTCATTGATACTCTTATCAAGCAGAAGTACCTTGTTATGATTCCCTTTTGTACGGAAGGTACATTGGTGATTGGTGCAGAGGAATCAAGATGGTTAAAGCCAGAAATCATTTCGGTCAATGGGAATGAGTATATTTGTGTTGCTGACAGAAATGAAAATTGGTTTGATGCAGATAGGCAGCAGAAATATTGGCCTTGTGTATATTCTGAACGAGAACTTCCTATTGGCAATACATTCAACATGGCGTTCTCTGTCAGCCAGGAGTTAAGAGAGTTGGTAAAACACAATTTCAAATCCGAAGAAGAAGTCCGCTTTGTCAAGCAGCAGCATCTTACTTGGATATCTATTGCCATAACTGCCTTTATTGGCATTGCAAGTTTAATCATCGCCATTATTGGCATATATATAAGATGAAGGTATGAGCGAGTGGAAGGAATATCGGTTGGGAGAAGTTTGTACGGAATTGAGTGATGGATTGCACAAAGCACCAATATTCAAAGAAGGTGGCGATTATATCTTTGTTAATGCAAAGAATATCGCAAACGGATTTATTGTGGATAATGACCCAACAAAGAAATCGACTTATGAAGAGTTCCTCAAATATTCATCTCCATTAAATGATACCACCATATTATATTCTATTGATGGAACGATTGGGAATATAGCATTGTATCGAGGCGAAAAGTGCATATTAGGAAAAGGAGCCTGCTATATGAATCCAAATCCTCAAATGCTTAATCGAATGTATCTTTATTATGAGTTGCAATCTCCACGCTTCAAAGCCTATATAGACCAAATGTCCACAGGGTCTACCATTCAGCATATATCATTGAAAACGATGCGCAACTATATCTTTTCTTGTCCTCCTTTATCTGAGCAAAATCGAATAGCCTCTATTCTGAGTTCTTTGGATGATAAGATTGATTTGCTGAATCGTGAGAATGCTACACTTGAAGGAATGGCAGAAACCCTTTTCCGCCAGTGGTTCATTGAAGAAGCCAAAGAGGATTGGGAGGAGGGAAAACTAGGAGATATATGTGATTATGTAACAGAAAAGATAAATATTGGGGATATAGACAAGGATAGCTATATTACTACTGAGAATATGTGTTCCAATAAACAAGGAATTGTAAAGCCCTCTTCTATTCCTGAAAATATAAAGGTTACAAAATACCTGATGAATGATGTGTTGCTTTCAAATATTCGCCCCTATTTTAAGAAACTTTGGCTTTCTGACAGAAGTGGAGGATGTTCTAATGATGTCTTGTGTATAAGAAGTAAAGAGAAAACATATAAATTCTTCACATATTACACTTTGAGACAAGATGAGTTCTTTGATTATGTTATGATAGGTTCTAAAGGCAGTAAAATGCCAAGAGGAGACAAACAACATATAATGAACTGGCCAATACAGATTCCACCAAAACAAATACTTTCGCAATTCAATGACCTTACTTCTGTTAGCATTGAAAAAATAAGAGAAAACTACAAACAGATAAGCGGATTACAAATAACAAAAGAAATACTTTTACCCAAGTTTATGTCTAACGAAATAAATATCAAATAGTATGGGTGCATTACCAATAAATATTAACTTAGGAATAGAGAAATTAGTCGAAACCATTTCTAATGTAACAGGGCTGACCGCTCGTGGTATCAGAAAGAATGCTGATGCAGAATCGTATGCAGCAATTAAAAAGGCTGAAACTGAAACAGAAGTCCAATTGTTAAAGCTTCAAGGAGAGGATAAAATTGCCCAATACGTTTTAGCAAGAAACAAGCAAAAAGTCGAAAATGTTGAAGAAATCGTTTCAAAAGCAAAACAACAATTTGCCCCAGATGAACAGGTTTCAGAAGAACCTGTAGAGAAAGATTGGATGACAAGATTCTTGAATATTGCAGAAGAAGTTTCAGATGAAGATATGCAAAATATATGGGCACGTGTTCTAGCTGGAGAAATCAAAAAGCCCAAATCATATTCTTTGCGTACATTAGAGGTATTACGGAATCTTTCAAAAGAAGAAGCCGCACTAATAATGAGGGTTTCAAGCTATCAGGTTGGACTTGACCTTCTAAGCACTGATGATTTTGGAGTGAACCTTACAGATCAAATCGCATTAGATGATATTAATATTATTTGTGGTGAAGAATTAGTTCGTACCTTTACTCCCAATAAAGGAAAGATATCTTTTGTACTGAACAAACAAGCATTAATTAATATATATATTCCAACTGAAGTTAAGATTAAACTTAAGGGGTTCAAGATAACAAAAGCAGGAATAGAGATAATGGGGTTAATTCAAGAACACAACTACTCTGTATTTTATACCGATTTATCAAAATATTTAAAAACCAAAGGTGCTACTAAAGTTACTATAAATGAAATTGTTAATTGGAACGGAAACCAATATCAATACAAGCAATTAGAAAAAGAAATATAATTATGACCAAACTCTTGGAATCGGATATTGAGCAGATGGCGATAGAACTGCTGCAGGCTAAGCGGTGGGAGTATCTCTATGGGCCGGATATTGCACCAGATGGGGAGACACCGATGCGGACAGCGTTCGACGAGGTGGTGCTACGCGAAAAACTGGAGCGGACAGTGGTGCGGTTGAATCCTTCGGTAAAGGAAGAGGTTCGCAATGAGGCCATTAAAACCGTGCTCCGCATTGCCTCACCCGATACGTTGGCGAACAATGAGGAATTTCACCGACTGCTCACCGAGGGTGTACCCGTTTCTGTCTATCAGGACGGCATGGAACGGGGAGAAAGAGTTTGGCTGATAGATTTTGAGGACCCGTGGAACAATGAGTTTACTGTGGTCAACCAGTTTACGATTATAGAGAACGGGCATAACCGCCGTCCAGATGTGCTACTCTTTGTAAACGGTCTGCCGTTAGTCGTTATCGAACTGAAGAACGCCGCAGATGAAAATGCGACTATCGAGAGTGCTTACAGGCAGATAGAGACTTACAAGCAGCAGATTCCATCACTGTTTACTTATAATGAACTGATCATTATCTCCGATGGATTGGAAGCCCGTGCTGGCTCTCTGTCAGCAGGCTTTAGCCGCTTTACAGCATGGAAAAGCGAGGACGGAGAAAACATTGCATCACCCTTGATGAGCCAGTTGGAAGTGCTGATCAACGGCATGTTGCAGAAAGACACACTACTTGACCTTATCCGCTCATTTACCGTCTTTGAGAAGCAAAAGACAGAGGACTTGAAGACGGGTATCACCACCATCAAGACGGTGAAGAAGATTGCTGCCTACCACCAATATTATGCCGTTAACAAGGCTGTGGAATCCACACTAAGGGCTACGGGCATCAATTTGGGTGGTAACAAAGTTGCTGAATCGCCTGCCAACTTTGGATTTAAAACCGTGAAGGAACAGGCGGTAGGCGACCATCGGGCTGGTGTGGTATGGCATACGCAAGGTAGTGGCAAGTCGCTGTCGATGGTGTTCTATACAGGAAAGATTGTACAATGCCTGAATAATCCTACCGTCGTGGTAATTACTGACCGTAATGATTTGGATGACCAATTGTTTGACACGTTTGCAGGTTCCCGTCAGTTGTTGCGCCAGACACCTGTGCAAGCCGAAAGCCGCGATCACCTGAAATCACTGTTAAAAGTAAACTCTGGCGGTGTCATCTTTACGACAATCCAAAAATTCCAGCCAGAGACGGGCAATGTCTATGAGCAACTGACTGACCGTAGTAATGTCATAGTAATAGCTGATGAAGCCCATCGTACCCAGTACGGTTTCAAGGCTAAGATGGTAGATGTAAGGAATGAGGCCGACGAGGTGATTGGTTCAGAAATTAAGTATGGCTTTGCCAAATATCTGCGTGATGCCCTGCCTAATGCCACCTATCTCGGTTTTACAGGTACGCCTATTGAGTCGACTGATATCAACACCCCTGCTGTGTTCGGCAATTATATAGATGTATATGACATTGCACAGGCCGTAGAGGATGGTGCCACCGTGCGTATCTACTACGAAAGTCGTTTGGCAAAAGTAGCTCTGAGCGATGAAGGCAGAAAATTAGTGGCTGAGTTGGACAAGGAGTTAGACACTGAGGCGATGGACGATGTTCAGAAAGCCAAAGCGAAATGGACGCAGTTGGAAGCACTCATCGGTAGTCCCAACCGCATCAAGAACATCGCCGCCGACATTGTGCAACACTTTGAGGAGCGCCAGAAAGTGTTTGAAGGTAAAGCGATGATTGTGGCCATGAGCCGACGGATAGCCGCAGCACTCTATGACGAGATAGTAAAGTTGCGTCCTGAATGGCATTCGGACGACCTGTCGAAAGGTTCCATCAAGGTAGTGATGACTTCTTCGGCATCGGAAGGGCCAGAGATTGCCAAACACCATACCACCAAAGAACAGCGTCATGCTTTGGCTGAGCGCATGAAAGACCCAACGGATGAATTGAAATTAGTCATTGTCCGCGACATGTGGCTGACGGGCTTTGATGCGCCTTGTCTGCATACGCTCTATATTGACAAACCCATGCAGGGCCATAACCTGATGCAGGCGATTGCCCGTGTAAACCGTGTGTATAAAGACAAGCCTGGTGGATTGGTGGTGGATTATTTAGGCATTGCTTCGGATTTGAAGAAAGCCTTGTCGTTCTATTCCGACTCTGGCGGCAAAGGTGACCCCACCCAACAACAGGAACAGGCCGTAGCCTTGATGCAAGAGAAACTGGAAGTGGTGGAGCAGATGCTTCATGGCCTAGACTATCAGCAATATTTTGCAGAAAACACATCTGGTAAATTATCGTGGATACTGAAGACCGAGGACTTTATTCTCGGTTTGGAGGATGGCAAGAAGCGGTTTGTCAATGAAGTGACAGCCTTAGGTAAAGCATTTGCTATTGCCATTCCTAATGAACAGGCAATGGATGTAAAGGATGAAGTGGCTTTCTTCCAAGCCGTTAAAGCCCGTCTTTGTAAGTTCAACCAGTCTGGCAACGGACGAAATGACGAAGAGATAGAAACCACTATCCGACAAGTCATCGATCAGGCATTGGTATCAGAGAAAGTCATTGACATCTTCGATGCTGCAGGCATCAAGAAGCCCGATATCTCTATTCTTTCAGAAGAGTTCCTGATGGAACTGAAAGGCATGGAGCATCAAAATATTGCGATGGAAGTGCTGCGCAAACTCCTTGAGGACGAGATTAAGGCTCGTTCGAAATACAATGTAGTGGAAAGTCAGTCGCTGATGGAAATGCTCGACCGTTCTATCAATCGTTATCACAATAAGGTAATTACAGCTGCAGAGGTTATAGAAGAGCTCATCAAACTCAGTAAGACCATTGTGGAGAAAGACGAGGATGCCAAGAAGATGGGACTGAGCACCTACGAGTATGCATTCTATACAGCAGTAGCCAACAATGAGAGTGCCAAGGAACTGATGGGCAAGGACAAACTGCGGGAACTGGCAGTCGTACTGACAGAAACCATCCGCAAGAATGCTTCCATCGACTGGACTATTAAGGAGAATGTGAGAGCCAAGATGAAAGTTGCTGTCAAACGACTATTGCGCCGTTATGGCTATCCACCTGACATGCAGTTGCTGGCAACAGAAACCGTATTAAAACAGGCTGAGAAAATCGCAGAAGAGATAATAAGCAATAATTAAAGAAACAGTTATTTTTGGCTTTTGTGTATTGTTTTTAATAGAAAATGTTTATCTTTGCAGTGCAAAACTTTGAAACTATAACTTCGGATTAACTTAAAAATATCGAAAAAGAAATGAAAAAGATTATGAGTTGGGTGTTTGCCGTTACCCTGATATGCGGCATCATGACAGCAAGTTTCTCACTGACCTCTTGCAAGGAGGCTAAGGCAAGTGATGACACTGCCGCAGCGAAAGTGGTATCCACCGAATTGATACGTACCAGTCAGAGCTGGGACGGCGTAGAGCTGCCTGACTACCTGCAGGGTCGCCCCGAACTGGTAGCCGTGAAGTATGTGTTCCCCGCAGGTCAGAAGCTGGGCTGGCACCATCATCCCGTCATGAACTACGGCATCCTGGTACAGGGTGAGCTGACCATCATCGGACAGGACGGCAAGGAGAAGACCGTGCATGAGGGCGAGGCCGTCGTAGAGATGGTAAACACCATTCACCACGGTGAGAACAGAGGCAATAAGGACGTCATCCTCTACATGTTCTACCTCTCACAGAAGGACCTGCCCCTCGCTGTGCAGCATCCTGAAATACCTCTGGAATAAATAGCAGTATGGTCAAGAGTTAAATTGTTGAACGATGAACAAGAACGAGAAATTTGTAATTACCTTGAACCGCGAACTGGGTTCTGGTGGCCGTACCATTGGCCGTAAGCTGGCTGAAAGGCTGGAAGTGAAATACTACGACAAGGCGCTCATCCAGGAACTGACCAAGGAGTTTGGTCTTACCGTGGAGGAGATTGAGAAAATCAAGGCCCAGAAGAAGACGTGGTGGAACGAGTTTAACAACTACTATAAGAAGCGTTGCTCAACGAACTTGCCGATGGAGGCCGAAACCGTGCTGACCACCGAGTCGATGATGGCTACTGAACGACGCATCTTGCAGGATTTGGCTGCTGAGGAGTCGTGTGTAGTAGCTGGACGCAGTGGCTTCCTGGTATTCCGTGATTGGCCCAACCACATGAATATCTTCATCCAGGCATCTATGGAAAGCCGTATCGAGAGGGTCATGCGCAAGCAAGGGCTGAGCCGTAAGGAGGCCATCGCCGCCATCGAGAAGGTCGACCAGGGACGAGAGACCTACATCCAGAAGTATGCCGACACCTCTCGCTATGATACCCGCAACTACGACCTGGTCATCAATATGGATGGTCTCAGCGAGGACGATGCCGTCGATGTCATTATGAACTATATCGAACGCTCAAGCAGTCATTCTGCCACAGCTTCGGAATAATAGAGCATGGCTAACAAACCTTTAGAGACCGAGTTGCTGGACCGTGCCATCGTGTTTGCCGTCCGCGCCCATGGCGGCACGGAGCGTCGTGGCAAGGGTTTCCCCTACATCGTTCATCCGATGGAGGCCGTGGAAATCGTGGCTACGATGACGAGCGACCAGGAGCTGTTGGCTGCCGCTGCCCTGCACGACACGGTGGAGGATACCGATGTCACTGAGGAGCAGATTCGTGCAGAATTCGGTGAACGGGTAGCCTCGCTTGTCGCCGTAGAGAGTGACGAGCCTCATGAGCACCGTGACAGCGTAGACAACTGGCGTGCCCGCAAGCAGGCGGCCATCGACCGTATAGCCGCTGCCTCCCACGATGCCAAGATAGTGGCCCTGGGCGACAAGCTCTCGAATATGCGTGCCATAGCCCGTGACTATGCCATACAGGGCGACGAGCTCTGGAAGATATTCCACTCCAAGGACCGCAAGGACCACGAGTGGCACTACCGCGGACTCGCCGAGTCGCTCCGTGAGCTCCAGGACACCTTTGCCTACCAGGAATTTGAACAACTCATCAAACAAGTCTTCGGATGAAGAAACGGACACTATACCTATTATTATTAGTGGCGACATGGGCAGCAGTGCAGAAAGTGTCGGCGCAGGAGGAAACCATCGTGTTTACCCCCCAATGGACGGCGCAGGCCCAGTTTGCGGGCTTCTATGTGGCTGAGGCTAAAGGCTTCTACCGTGAGGCTGGCGTGAAGGTGCGCATAGAGCACCCGTCGGTTACGCAGCCCGCCATGAGCCGACTGCGCAACAACGAGTGTCAGGCCACGACGCTACAGCTCTGTCAGGCGATGGAGATAATAGATGATGGTATCCCCCTGGTTAACATCCTTCAGACGTCGATGAACAATGCCATGGTCATCGTGTCGGCGCGTGGCAAGGACCCGCTGAAGCAGAAAGGCGCCCGTGTCGGCATCTGGAGTGTGGGCTTCGGTCAGCTGGCCATCTGCATGAGCATCAAGGACCATCTGGACTATCAGTGGGTGCGCTTTTCCCAGAATATCAACCTGTTTGTCTCTGGTGCCCTCGATGCCACGTTGGCCATGAGCTATAATGAGTACTACCAACTGCTACAGGCAGGCGTCCAGATGAGTGACAAGAACGTCTATCGTTTCTGTGACCACGGCTACAATGTGCAGGAGGACGGTGTCTATATGACGCGTGAATACTACGTGAAGCACAAGGAGCAGGCACGCCGTTTCGCCCAGGCTAGCCGGAAAGGGTGGGAGTGGGCTGCCGCTCATCCACAGGAGACACTGGACATCGTGATGCAGTATGTCGAAAAGAACCATATCGCTACCAACCGTGTCATGCAGAATCTGATGCTCAAGGAAGTGCTGCGCCTGCAGATAGACCGCGAGTCGAAGAAGCGTGAGTTCCGCCTGCGCCCCGACATGGTGCGACAGGCCAGCCAGCTGATGCTGGAGGGCATGATGCTGAAACGTGAGGTGACCTATGGGGAGTTAATTGACAGTTGACAGTTGACAGTTGACAATTGATAATTGAAAGTTGATGAAAAAGATTATCGCATATATCCGTCGTAAGCTCTCTGTCAGGGTCAGTCTGTGGGTGGTGTTTTTTGCTGCTGTCATCTTCAATGTGGCTCTCGGCTTCTTGTTCTATCAGGCCCGTGATGCCGTATACCAAGAGGCAGTGAGTCGTGCCATGCAGATTCTCGACAAGACATCTTTGCGCGTAGAGGGCATCCTGAACCGTGTGGAGGTGGCTTCTAACATGACCAAGTGGCTCGTACAACGCCATCCCGACAAGCCAGACTCTATATTCGTCTATAGCCGTGGCATGTTGGCCAACAATCCCGAGTTCTATAACTGTTCTATCGCCTTCGAACCATATTATTTTAAGGACAGGGGGCTCTACTTCTCCGCCTATACCAAACATGTCGCTGACACCCTCCGTACCATCCAGGGTGGCAGTGACCACTACCAGTATTTCTATTCAGACTGGTATCTCATGCCCCAGCTGCTGGAACGTCCCTGTTGGACGGAACCCTATATGGACCTTGACGTGGCTACGAACACCAGTGAGATGGTGACCAGCTACTGTCAGGCCATCAAGAACCATGAGGGTAAGATGATTGGTGTTATCAATGTCAGCCTCTCCATCTCATGGCTCTCGCAGACCATCTCTGCCATCAAGCCCTATCCCCACTCATACAGCATCATGATAGGTCGTGGCGGCACCTATTTCGTACATCCTGACACGACGAAGATAACCCGTCAGACCATCTTTACCCAGACCATGGAACAGCCCGATACGGCTTTGACGGCCTTGGGTCATGCCATGCAACGCGGTGAGGAGGGCATGAAGCATATGGAGCTCAATGGCGTGGATTGCTATGTCTTCTACAAACCCCTCGGTCAGACGGGCTGCTCGATGGCTATCGTCTGTCCGGAGAGTGATATCTTCGGAGGTTTTGACCGCCTGCGCAACAGTGTCAGAGCGATAGTATTTATCGGCTTGCTGCTGATGCTCTACTTGTTCATCCGCATCATCACCCGTGAGCTGCAACCCCTTCGACAGCTGGCTGATGAGGCTGAGACCATCGCCTCAGGACAGTTTGATGCCACGTTGCCCGACTTCCAGCGTGTTGACGAGATTGGCCAGCTGAGCCACTCGTTCGGCAACATGCAGCAGTCATTGGTGAAATATATTGAGGAGCTGAAGAATACCACTGCCCAGAAAGCCTCTATAGAGAGCGACCTGCGCATTGCCAGTGACATACAGATGGGTATGCTGCCTAAGCAGTTCCCCACCAAGGCCGACCGCGACGACGTGGTGCTCTACGCCTCGCTGACGCCTGCCAAGGAGGTGGGTGGCGACCTCTTCGACTTCTATTTCCGTGACGAGAAGCTCTTCTTCTGTATCGGCGACGTATCGGGCAAAGGCGTGCCAGCCTCCCTGTTCATGGCCGTCACCCGTTCAACCTTCCGTACCGTGTCGGCCCATGAGTCGATGCCTGACCGCATCGTGACCACGATGAACAGGACGATAGCCGATATGAACAAGACACACATGTTTGTGACCCTCTTCGTGGGTGTCCTCGACCTGCCCACAGGCCGCATGTACTACTGCAATGCAGGTCATGACGCCCCGCTGCTCGTCGGCGCTGGCGTGGGTGAGCTGACCTGTGACGCCAATATCCCTGTAGGCTTCTTGCCGTCCTGGAAATATACCCTTCAGGAGGCACATATCTTTACGGGTACCACCATCCTGCTCTTTACCGATGGACTCACCGAGGCCATGGATGGCGCAAACAATCAGTTCCAGATGGAGCGTGTCAACGAGGTAGCCGCCCGTGCGCTGACCGACCAGCAGCAGGGACCTCACGAGCTGATAGGCCGCATGACGGAGGCCGTCCATGAGTTTGTGGGCGATGCCGAGCAGAGCGACGACCTGACGATGATGGCCATACAGTATATCCGTCAGCAGAGTGACGTACGGATGCGTAAGAGCATCGTGCTGCCTAACGATACGAAGGAGGTGCCACGCTTGAATGCTTTCGTCAGTGATATTTGCGAGGACCTGGGCTTCGACCCCAACGTCGCCGCAGATGTAAAGGTGGCTGTAGAAGAGGCTGTCGTCAACGTCATGAAATACGCCTACCCGCCAGGAAAGCCAGGCGACGTAACCATTGAGGCAGCTTCTAATGATATCCGCCTGAAGTTCACCATCATCGATAGCGGCAAGCCCTTCGACCCCACCGTTCAGGCATCTGTCGACACCACGCTGTCAGCCACGGAGCGAACCATTGGTGGACTAGGCATCCATATCATGCGCCAGAACATGGATTCCATCAACTATGAGCGCATGGACAACCTCAATGTGCTGACGTTGAGAAAGAAGATTGTAAAAGCAGAAAATTAGAAAATTATATAATTAAAAAGAGTTGACAAGATGAACGTAACAATTCAAGAGCAAGACGGCAACATGGTTGCCATTCTGGTTGGTAATCTCGACACCTCTGTTGCCGCAGAAACCGAGAAGGCAATGAGTCCTCTTTACAACGTAGAGGGAAAAAACATCATCATAGACTGTACAGGTCTGGCGTATATCTCTTCAGCAGGTCTGCGCATATTCCTCAGCATTCTTCAGATTACGAAGGAAAAGGGCTGTCACGTCTATATCAAGGGCATCAACGACAACGTACG
>Ga0265298_10004029_pt1 | contig 18994 bp, 19 predicted proteins | sample AusTroGonzalo_MG_3_FD_193486 | JGI IMG/M metagenome (GOLD analysis project Ga0265298, IMG submission 193486) | Bovine rumen microbial communities from tropical cattle in Woodstock, Queensland, Australia - Gonzalo_01 | ecosystem: Host-associated > Mammals > Digestive system > Stomach > Rumen ... | reverse complement strand
CCACTTGAAGCCATATTTCTGGTAGATGGGGATGAGGTCGTAGAAGAGCAGGGCATTGGCACCCTTCTGTTGGTATTCAGGCAGGATGCCCACCAGCATCAAGTCTACACACTCTGCCTTGTGAAACTTCAGCGCGCGCAGGCAGTGCCACCAGCCGAAGGGCCACAAGCGTCCGTTCTTACACTTCTGCAGGGCGCGCGTCATATTGGTAATGGAAATACCTACACCAATCACGTCGTGGTTGGGCGTATTCCAGTCTTCTATCAGGCAGAGCAGATTCATATCGAGCATGGGGAAGTACATCTTCAGGTACTCGTCAATCTGGCGTTCCGTCATCTGTGAATAGCCATAGAGATGTCCAAAGGTCTTGTTGACTACGTCGAGAACCTTACGACCGTATTGCTCCTTGCCAAACACCTGACTGCGCTTGGGGTGCATGGGGTGCAGGTTGTAGCGCTTCATCACCATCTCAGAGACCTTACGGAACTTCTCGGGCATACCCTCTTTAGGAACGAAGATACGGAACTCCACATAGTCGTTGTCTTTCTCAAAACCTCCTAACTGCTCGATGTGCTTGGGATAATAAGGGCAGTTATAGATGGTAGCCATAGTACCCAACTTGTCGAAGCCCTCGATAAGCATACCCTCTGGGTCCATATCGGTGAAGCCCAACGGACCAACCATCTCCGTCATACCCTTCTGGCGTCCCCACTCCTCAACAGCTTTGAACAGCGCTGAAGAAACCTCGATATCGTCAATGAAATCTACCCAACCGAAGCGCACACTCTTGCGTTCCCAACGATCGTTGGCACGGTGGTTGATGATAGCGGCTATACGACCTACCACCTTATCGTTACGATAAGCCAAGAAATACTCAGCCTCGCAGAACTCAAAGGCAGCGTTGCGGTCTTTGCTCAACGTATGTATCTCGTCACTATACAAGTTAGGGGCGTCATACTCGTTGCCCTTATACAAATCATAATGAAATTGGATGAAGGCATCAAGCTCCTTCCTGTTGGTTACTTTGCGAATCTCTACTGATGGCATTTTTCAATTCATGATTAATATCATGCAAAGGTAAAGAAAAAGCCTGAAATGCCCAAAATATTTAACCAATTTTACGGCAAATGTACAAGCAATGCGCTCCGTCAGCCTTGGTAGTGGCGAAAATATAGGTGTCGCCACCGTCTTTCAAATGGAGCTTTTTTCGCAGCTGGTCGACAGACATTGGGAAGTTTCTAATGGTGATATTGGCACGACTGATGTCTTTCAGTGCCTCTTTTAGTGCCTGCTTGTTTGTCGATGAAATGGCGCAAATTTGAAAACGACGTCCAGGAAAATCGTCGATTTCAACGGGAGAAAGGAAGAGATGTGAATTAGCTGACATCTGTCGAACAGGATAATGTTGCTCCAAAGCCTCAAAGTATCCCGCCTTCATAATGCTGGCGTTGGGTTCATAAAGGAATTGCTCATCGCCCTGTAAAATGAATGAGGAGTCAGGTGCTGGTTGCGAAGCATCGAAGACCTGACTATTGTTGACACAGACCAGGCGCAAGGGAGATGCTGCGGATTGGAGTACTAAAAGAAGTTCTTTGCACTCGTTATCCACACTGACAATATGTACCTCCGTGACATGTTGGAGGTCGTCAACGGCTTTTCGCCAATCCAACATAGGTGACAGTTTGAGAATCACCTTGTCTGCCTTCGACATCAAGAGAGGAAGCAGCTCTAAAACATTGGGTGTACAATCTCTGATATCGTAGGTGCGGCCACCATGTTCGTTGCGACGGGCTGGGTCTAAGAAGATGACATCGGCATGAGGGGCGGTGGGTAAGTATGTTGCTGTGTCACAGCAACAAACAGAGCAGGCATGACCTAGTGTGCGGAAGTTGTGCTCTACCAGTTCACAAAGCTCTGCATTCTGCTCTACATAGTAGCGGTTCGTGAAACCTTGCGACATCCAGTAGAAATCGACACCCAATCCGCCCGTCAGGTCTACATACGTATTTCCACTACCAGCCAGTCTGGCCTTGTAGCGTGCGGTCTGTTCGCTGGAACACTGTTCCATATTGAGGTGGGGCGGATAGAGCACACCTTCTACGGCTGCCCATGAAGGCAACTTCTTCAGGGCAGTCTGTCGGCCTGCTATCTGTTGCAGAGCCATCGGCAGGTCTATATCAGCATCTTTTGTACCCTGCAGTGCTAATTTACGCACATCGTCAGCAGCATGCCGACGGATGAAATCCCACGTCTGTTCATTAATCATGGTACAAAGATACAAATAAAGTTTAAATTATCCATAATTCTCAATTCTCAATTCGCACTTTTCAATTAAATATTGTATCTTTGCACGGTATTAATACATATAAGGATTATGAAAATAGCATTAATCGGCTACGGTAAGATGGGCAAGATGATAGAACAGATAGCCATCAGCCGTGGACATGAAATTGTGAGTATTATTGATATCGACAATCAACAGGACTTTGACAGCGCAGCTTTCAAGAGTGCAGATGTCGCCATTGAGTTTACTGCTCCGCAGGCTGCCTACGGCAATTATCTGAAGGCATGGGCAGCAGGTGTAAAGGTGGTTTCAGGCTCAACAGGTTGGATGAAAGAACATGGCGACGAGGTTCGTAAGGCATGTACCGAAGGTGGTAAGACGCTCTTCTGGGCATCGAACTTCTCTATTGGCGTAGCCATCTTCTCTGCCGTCAACAAATACTTAGCCAAGATTATGAATCAGTTCCCACAATATGACGTAGAGATGGAAGAGACCCACCACGTACACAAGCTCGACCATCCCAGTGGCACAGCTATCACGCTGGCTGAGCAGATTGTGGAGAATATAGACCGCAAGGAAGCGTGGAAAGAGGATACTACCGATAAGAAATATCTGCGTGTGGATCATATCCGCCGTGGTGAGGTGCCTGGCATCCACACTATCCGCTACGACTCAGAAGCAGACATCATCACTATCACCCATGATGCCCACTCGCGTCAGGGCTTTGCTCTTGGTGCAGTACTTGCTGCAGAATACACCAAGGAGCATCAAGGATTATTAACCATAAGCGACATGTTTAAGTTCTAATGGAAAAAAGAGAAAAGAAAAAGCTGAATATGCGAGTACAGTGGACGAAGTTCATCGTCGTACTGCTCTGTTATCTGTTGTTCCTTTACTGGGTAAAGTCATGGCTGGGACTGTTGGTAATACCTTTCATCTATGACATCTATATCACCAAGAAGATTAGATGGCAGTGGTGGAAAGACTCAGAAGGTCCTGTGCGCTTTGTGATGTCGTGGGTAGATGCTCTGGTCTTCGCACTGGTTGCCGTATATTTCATCAATCTGTTTTTCTTCCAGAACTACGTTATTCCATCCAGTTCATTGGAGAAATCATTGTTGACGGGCGACTACTTGTTTGTCAGCAAGGTGAGCTATGGTCCTCGTATTCCTGAAACTCCGCTGACGATGCCACTGACCCAGCACACCATGCCGATTTATAATTGTAAGTCGTATATCGAGTGGCCCCATTGGGACTACCGTCGCGTAAAGGGTTTGGGTAAGATTCAGCTCAATGATATCGTGGTATTCAACTTCCCTGCAGGTGACACCATCTGCTCAGCACCACAGTATCAGGCTTATGACTACTATCAGCTGTGCTATCAGATTGGCTATCAGATGTACCCACAACGTCCGAATCCTGACTCACTGACACAGGCTCAGCTGCCTCTTTATTTCAATACCATCTATCAGGCTGGAAAGCAGACCATAGAGGCCAATCCTCAGGAGTATGGACTCATCGACACCCGTCCTACTGACCGTCGTGAGAACTATGTAAAGCGCTGTGTGGGACTGCCAGGACAGACCCTGCAGATCAAAGACCGCATCATCTATATCAATGGTAAGGCCAACAAAGAGCCTGACAATGTGCAGTATAGCTACCAAATCAAGTTGAAGCGCCATTTCACCGATGAAGAAATGAAGGAGTGGGGCATCACGATGGAGGAGCTGAAAGACCTGAACAACTACGGATATATGCCGATGACCAACAAAACTGCCGCCATCTTGAAGAAGCGCCCCGACATCGTGGAGAGCATTAAGTTGAATACGGATGCCAGCGATCTTGACATCTATCCACTAAATGGCAACATGCACTGGACGCGAGACAACTACGGCCCCATTTGGATTCCTGCCAAGGGTGAGACTATCGACCTGACGCTGAAGAATCTGCCCATTTACGAGCGTCCTATCCGTACCTATGAGGGTAATAAGCTGGAAGTAAAAGACGGGAAAATATTTATCAACGATAAGGAGACCACGAAGTACACCTTTAAGATGGACTACTACTGGATGCAGGGCGACAACCGTCACAACTCGCTCGACTCCCGCTATTGGGGCTTCGTACCTGAAGACCACATTGTAGGTAAACCCATCTTTATCTGGTGGAGTAGTGATCCTGACCGTGGTGGTTTCTCTGGCATCCGCTGGAGTCGCCTGTTCCGCTTTGTTGATAATATCAAATAGAAGGAAGAGGTAAGATGTAAGATATATGGCTAAATGGCTGAAGAACGTGATAGTACTGGCATCAGCTTTCGCACTGATGCTAGGTTTTCGTGCTTTGGTCTTTTCCATTCATAATGTGACAGGAAACGGATTGACACCACTATATAAACATGGCGACTGCCTGCTGGTGAATCGTTGCAGTTACGGACTGCGCATCGAGGGGAATGGACTACTGCCCTATAGCCGTCTGCTGCGCCAACCAGTAAAGAAAGGCGACATCGTAGCCTTCACCATACCCTGCGACTCTGCCACAGGAATCTACATCGCCCGCTGCATGGCTGTGCCAGGAGACACCATAGACACCCACAAGGGAAAAGTTGTTGTGCCAGGACTGAGCACCTGTGCCAAGGCCGACTACTATTGGCTCGAGGCGCTAAACCAGCAGAATCCTGCCGACTCGCGCCATCTGGGATTTATCCCTGAGAGTAGCATTGTTGGCAAAGTCGTCACCGTAGTGTATAACCGTCATAACTTAAGGCTGCCATGAGTACAGTATTGTTACAGACTACCTATTTCGGGCCGATACAGTGGTATCAGAAGCTATACCGCTACGACCAGGCACTGATAGAGCAGTACGATTCCTACCAGAAGCAGACCTATCGCAATCGCTGTGTGATAGCAACAGCCAACGGCCTACAGGCACTGACGGTACCCGTGGAGGCGACTGGAGAGAAATGCCTCCTGCGCGACATTCGCATCAGCGACCATAACCAGTGGCGACGCGTACACTGGAATGCCCTGCAGAGCGCCTATAGCGAGAGTCCGTTTTTCGACTACTATGCTGACGATATCCGTCCGTTCTTTGAAAAGAAATATGAGTTTTTGGTCGATTTCAACGAGAGCATCCGACTGACGGTGTGCAACCTGTTGGACATACAGCCCAAGGTAGAGTACACCTCATCATTCCTCTCACCTCTCACCTCTCACCTCTCACCTCTTGATGACTTCCGAGAAGTCATCAATGCCAAACATCCACAGGCTGATGCAGACTTTCAGCCTCGTCGCTACTGGCAAGTGTTCGAGGGCAAGCATGGCTTTCAAGCCAACCTCTCGATTCTCGACCTACTATTTAATATGGGAAATGAAGCTGTTTTTTATTTATAAACCCTTTAAAACCTAACAACAATGAAAAAAATCAGTTTAAAAGTTGCAGTCTGCTTCTTAGCAGCAAATTTCTTGTTCAGTTCATGTTACGTTGGTAAGTATGCCCTTTGGAACAAGTACATCAACTGGCAGAACCACATGACCAGCAACAAGTTTATCAATGCCATCGTAGGCTTTTTCCTTGTACCTATCGTTGGTGGTGTTTGTATGTTCGTTGACGTCTTGGTACTCAACACCATCGAGTTCTGGTCTGGCAGCAACCCCGTTGCTTCTAACATCGGTACTACCAAGCAGGTAATGGGTCAGGATGGTCGCTACTATGCTGTTACTACTCTGAAGAACGGCTACGAGGTAAAGGCTCCTACCGGTGAGATTACTAACTTTATCCACAACGACGAGAATGACTCTTGGAGCGTTGAGCAGAATGGTGTTGTTAAGGAGCTGTTCCGTTTCAATGCTGATGGTACCATCCAGGCTAATGTGAATGGCGAGACCAAGAACTTCACCCTCAACGAGGCTGGTGTTTATGACGCTCGCATGGCAGTCAATGGTTCATTCTTCGCTATGAACTAAGGGATATTTATTCCCAACACTCTATCTCGTCTTCTATCTCAGGCAACTGCCTGCGGTGGAAGACGGGTTCTTTTATACCTTGTCGTTTCTGCTGACGATAGTCATCCAACAGACGGAAAGCATAGCGTCCCAATATCACAATGGCGATGAGGTTGCAGGCCGTAAGGAACGCCATAAAGAAATCGACGATGTTCCATACGAGCTCGAAACTAGCCATAGCTCCAAAGACAACCATCACACCTGCTGAACAGATGCGATAGACGGTCATCACCGTTGTATTGGGCGTGATGAAGCGGATATTGGCCTCACCATAATAGTAGTTGCCGATGATGCTGGAGAAGGCAAAGAGGAAGATGGCAATGGCGATGAAGATAGGACCTATGGCACCCACCTCAGACAGCAAGGCCGACTGTGTGAGGGCAATACCATTCAGCTCAGGAACTTGGAAAAGTCCACTAATAAGAATGATGAATGCCGTACATGAGCATACCAGCAGCGTATCCGTGAAGACGCCCAGTGCTTGGATGAGTCCTTGCTTGACGGGGTGCGTTACAGCTGCAGTAGCAGCCACGTTAGGAGCGCTACCCTCACCAGCCTCGTTAGAGAACAGACCACGCTTGACTCCATTCATGATGGTTGCACCAATACCACCGCCTGCTATCTGCTGAATACCAAAAGCATCCTCTACAATGATTTTGAAGACATAAGGTATCTTGTCGACATTCATGATAATAATCACAATAGCCAGCAGCACATAGCCGATAGCCATCACTGGAACCAGTACTGAACTGACCTGAGCAATGCGCTGGATACCTCCAAAGACGATGAACAACCCCATCAGTGCCAGCACGATGCCTACCCACATAGGTGACCAGCCAAAGGCCTCCTGCATAGCTCCGCAGATGGTGTTAGCTTGTATCGAGTTATTGGAAAGGCCAAACTGCAGGGTAATCAGCACGGCAAAGGTGACGGCCATCCATCGCTGATGCAATCCACGCTGGATATAGTAGGCAGGACCACCAATGAATGAGTCTTTATGTTTCTGTTTGAATAGCTGTGCCAATGTAGACTCAACAAAAGCTGTTGCAGAACCAATAAGGGCGATAAGCCACATCCAGAATACAGCGCCAGGACCACCAATGGCAATGGCTGATGCTACGCCGGCCAGATTACCTGTGCCTACACGCGTAGCCACGCTGACAGCAAAGGCTTGGAACGACGAGATATGCTTACGTTTCTCCTCCTTCTCTTTCACTTGCTCTTCCACAGTACTTACTGCCGAATCCGTCAGCAGTCTGAACATCTCGCCCACCATACGAAACTGCACGAAACGTGTCTTTATCGTAAACCATAATCCACAACCCACCAAGGCGAAGATGAGTACATAGCCCCAGATGGCATCGTTGACAGAGGTGATGAGTTCATTCAAGTCCATAGCCATTATCTTTTCGTACATATCTTGTTGCTACACTGCGGACAAATGCCCTTCACTACATATTCTGCCTCTTCTATCTGAAAACCGTTAGGCAGGGGTACAGAAGGAATATGGACATCCTTCAGACAGAAGGTACGATGACAACAACGGCAGGTAAGATGCACATGGCCATAACACTGGCGCGTATCGTCCAGATGACATACGCAGTATTTCTGTGAACCAGAGCCGTCGTCGATATCATGCAGCAGATGGGCCTCAGAGAGGAGTGTCAGCGTGCGGAAGATGGTAGAGCGGTCCACAGTGGGTAGGGCTGCCTCTAAGTCTGCCAGACTAAAGGCATCGCTAAAGCCATGACGCACCTTACGCCAGATGAGCAGTCGCACAGCTGTAACGCGTATGCCAGCATTGTCAAGTACCTGTTCGTCAGAGATGTCGAGATGCATGGTAATAGTAACTTTTTTGTGTTATGGGTGCAAAGTTACGAAAAAAAATTGTACCTTTGCAACAGAAGACTGATAATATTATGACACAAGAAGAGAAAACACTACTTGAGGAGCGTATCGTAGATGTGCTGAAGACTGTCTACGACCCTGAGATTCCTGTCAACATCTACGACCTGGGTATGATTTACAAGATTGATGTGCAGGATGACGGATCCGTAGAGATGGATATGACATTTACGGCGCCCAACTGTCCTGCTGCCGACTTTATCCTTGAAGATGTTCGCACCAAGGTAGAGAGTGTTGACGGCATCAACGGTGCCAATGTCAACCTTGTCTTTGAGCCTGCCTGGGATCAGAGCATGATGAGTGAAGAAGCCCGCGTAGAACTCGGCTTCGACTAAACGGTTATTGGTTAACGGTTATTGGTTATTGCTTAACGGTTATTGTATGAAGAACGTCTATTTCCTTTCCGATGCCCACCTTGGCTCACTGGCTGTGCCCCACCAGCGTACGCAAGAGCGACGCTTGGTGCGCTTCCTTGACAGTGTCAAGGAGAAGGCTGCTGCTATCTATCTGTTGGGCGATATGTTCGATTTCTGGTACGAATATAAATATGTAGTACCTAAGGGCTTCACCCGCTTTTTGGGTAAGCTGTCGGAGTTGACAGATATGGGCATCGAGGTGCATTACTTTACTGGTAACCACGACATCTGGGCCTACGAGTATCTGGAGAAGGAGTGTGGCGTCATTCTGCATAAGAAGCCTGAGACCACCGAGATCTACGGTCATGAGTTCTTCTTGGCTCATGGTGACGGTATGGGCGACCCAGGCAAGTCGTTTAAGTTCCTTCGTGCCATCTTCCATAATAAGGTGTGTCAGTGGCTCTTCTCTGCCCTGCATCCCCGTTGGGGCTTGGCTTTCGGACTGACATGGGCCAAGCACAGCTATATCAAGCATAAGGAGAGAAATGATGTGGTGTATCTGGGTGAGGACAAGGAGCATCTGGTGCTCTATGCCAAGGAGTATATTAAGGATCATCCGAATATCGACTACTTCATCTTTGGCCATCGCCATATAGAACTGGATATCAAACTGGCACGTAATACCCGCCTGATGATTCTGGGCGATTGGATTAGCCAGTTCACCTATGCTGTCTATGATGGTGAACACATGTTCCTCGAGGAATATGTAGAAGGTGAGAGTCAGCCGTGAAGAGTTTAGAATAGATAATGGGAAAGAAGATTGTTACATTTGGTGAGCTGTTGCTGAGGTTCTCTAAACCTGGACAGCTGCGACTTACTCAGGGAGACCTGTTTACAAGTAAGTATGGAGGTAGTGAGGCCAATGTTGCCGTGTCGCTGGCTACGCAGGGCGAGAATGTTACCTATATCACCCGACTGCCAGAAACACCTGTGGGTCGTGCAGGTGCGATGAATCTTGCCCAGCTGGGTGTTGATACCAGTCATGTGTTGTATGGCGGTCAGCGCATCGGTACCTATTATTTCGAACCTGCTGCAGGCATGCGTGCCGCTAAGGTTATTTACGACCGCTCAGGTTCTGCTTATTACGACCTACAGCCAGGAATGATTCCCTGGCGCGAGATACTGAAAGACTGCGACTATTTCCATGTGTCTGGTATCACTGCTGCCATCTCTCCACAGGCTGCTGAAGCTACCTTCGAGGCCCTCGACATTGCCGATGAGCTGGGTGTCACCATCTGTTTCGATATCAACTACCGTAAGAACTTGTGGAAGTATGCCGGTGCTGAACCTCGCACGACGCTGAGCCGTATGCTGTCGCGCTGCGACATGATGTTTGGCGATGCCATCGAGTTCGAGTGGCTTTCACAACATCCACAACCACCCTTCACTGCTACTGATTCCCACTTCGAGATGCAGATGAAGGAATATGGCGAGTGGTTTGATGAGCTCCACGCACAGTATCCTCGCTTGAAGCATTGGATGATGGGTATGCGCAACATCGTCAATTCCAACCACCATACGCTGACGGCCCTGCTATGGACGGATGGCCAACTGCTACAGGCGCCTATCATTGATATTCCTGACGTAGTAGACCCAGTAGGTGTGGGCGATGCTTTTGTAGGTGGCTGGCTGCATGCCATCAGCCTGTTTCCAGACAACCGCCAGAAGCAGCTGAACTACTCGCTGGCTGCAGCGGCACTGAAGAACACCATTCCTGGCGATTTCAACCTGTCAACAGAAAGCGAGATACTGGATGTGATGGAAGATCATCATAGTATCTCTAAGCTATACAAGACGATAGAATAACAAAATAGCGAGGCCCTGATGAGCCTCGCTTATTTTATATAAATAGGTGTAAGCAGATGAACCGCTTACAGCAGATTCATAGTGTCTGTGGCAATCATCAACTCCTCATCGGTAGGAATAACAACCACCTTCACCTTAGAGTCGTCAGCAGAGATAACAACCTCCTCGCCACGAACGTTGTTCTTGGCATCGTCGAACTTCACACCTAAGAACTCCAAGCCCTTGCAGACCTCTGAGCGCATGCCAATCTGGTTCTCACCAACACCAGCAGTGAAGACAATGACATCCACACCACCCATAGCGGCAGCATAGGCACCGATATACTTCTTAATGCGATAGAAGTACATCTCCTGAGCCAGCACGGCACGAGGCTCGCCAGCCTTGGCAGCATTCTCTACGTCGCGCATATCGCTCGAGCCACCAGTAATACCAGCTACACCACACTTCTTGTTCAGCAGGTTCGACATACCGTCAGCATCCAAGCCCAGCTTCTTCTCCAAGAAGGTAACAGCACCACCGTCGATATCACCAGAGCGAGTACCCATAACAAGACCCTCCAGTGGGGTAAGACCCATTGAGGTATCTACGCACTTACCATCAACAACGGCAGCTACAGAACCACCATTACCGATGTGGCAGGTAATCATCTTAGTACCCTCAGCCTTCATGCCCAGGAACTCCAGTGCACGAGCTGATACATAACGGTGAGAGGTGCCGTGGAAGCCATAACGGCGTACGCCATACTTCTCATACAACTCGTAAGGAATAGCATACATATAAGCCTTAGCAGGCATGGTCTGGTGGAAGGCAGTATCAAAGACGCCTACCTGTGGCAGACCAGGCATCAGCTCCTTCACAGCATTCACACCCTTCAGGTTGGCAGGGTTGTGCAGTGGAGCTAGGTCAGAGCACTCCTCGAAGGCCTTCAGCACCTCGTCAGTCAGCACTACCGACTTGTTAAACTTCTCACCACCATGCACCATGCGGTGACCTACAGCATCAATCTCATCGAGACTCTTGATAACGCCAATCTCAGGATCAGTGAGCAGAGAGAAGATGAACTTCACACCCTCAGTATGCTCAGGGATGTCGTGCATAATCTGCTTCTTCTCACCATTGGCCAACTTCACCTTTACAAAGGCATTATCCAGACCTACGCGCTCAGCGCCACCACTGGTCATCACGCTCTTGTCGTCCATGTTGTACAGTGCGTATTTGATAGACGATGAGCCACAGTTTAATACTAATATCTTCATATCTTTAAAACTTTCAACTGTCAACTTTCAACTGTCAACTATTTCTTAGCGTCCATTGCCTGACAAGCAGTGATGGCAATCATGTAGTAGATGTCCTCAACAGAGCAACCACGAGAGAGGTCGTTCACAGGACGAGCAATACCCTGCAGCACAGGACCGATGGCGATAGCATCACCCAGGCGCTGTACCATCTTATAACCGATGTTACCTACTTCCAGGTTGGGGAATACGAGCACGTTAGCCTTACCAGCAATGTCAGAACCAGGAGCCTTCTTAGCACCTACAGAGGGTACCAGAGCAGCATCAGCCTGCAGCTCACCATCAATCTTCAGTGTGGGGTCGAGCTCCTTAGCCAGACGGGTAGCCTCAACTACCTTATCTACTACCTCGTGCTTAGCAGAACCCTTTGTTGAGAAGCTCAGCATAGCCACGCGAGGCTCCTTGAAACCAGCCACAGCCTTAGCCATCTGTGCGGTGCAGACAGCAATCTGAGAGAGCTGGTTGGCATCAGGCATAGGTGTTACAGCCACGTCGGCAACGACGAGAACACCGTCCTCACCATATTGCTTCTGCTTAGAGATAAGCAGCAGGCCACCACTCACGCAGGTAATACCAGGCTGACACTTGATAATCTGCAGGGCAGGACGCAGCGTGTCGCCAGTGGTGGATAGTGCACCACTAATCTGACCGTCAGCACCCTCAGTCTTAATAATCATACAACCCAGATACAGGGGGTTCTTGATGAGTTTGCGAGCTTCCTCGATAGTCATACCCTTCGACTTGCGAATCTCTGCCAGTTTCTCAGCCAGCTCCTCGCTCTTGTCATAGTTCTCAGGGTCGATGAGGGTAGCCTTACCGATGTTTGTCAAACCCTTCTCCTTAGCCAGGGCTGCTACCTTCTCAGGATTACCAATCAGAATAATGTCTGCAAGGTCATCAGCCAGAGCCTTGTCGGCTGCACACAGAGTACGCTCCTCTTCTGCTTCAGGGAGCACGATGCGCTGCTTGTCACTCTTAGCACGCGCAACGATTTGACTTAATAAATCCATAGTTGTTTGCTTTAAATATATTTATGTTTTCTTGTCTGTAAAAAATCTCAATTCTCAATTCTCCATTCTCAACTCACCCCAGCTCCTGTGTCAGAATGCTCTCCAGCTTCTCTGCCGATAGGCGCAACTGGAACTCGCTGCGTATAGCTACTGAGATGCTACCTGTTTCCTCGCTCACCACGATGGTGATACAGTCGCTCTCATGGGTGATGCCCAATGCAGCACGATGGCGCAAGCCCAACTCCTTGGGAATGTCGAGGCTATGACTCACGGGCAGAATACAACCTGCCGCCTTGATGCGCTGACGAGAGATTATCATCGCTCCGTCGTGCAGTGGTGAGTTCTTGAAGAAGATGTTTTCTATCAGCTGCTGACTGATTCTGGCATCAATCTGTTCGCCTGTGGCTATGATATCGTCAAGAGGTGTGGCACGCTGAATCACAATCAGTGCTCCCACCTTCTTCTTGCTCATCGACATACAGGCCATCACGATAGGCATAATAATCTGCTTCAGCTGCTCAGGGTCTTGTTTCTTCTCAGCGTTAGAAAAGAGGCGGCGCAGGGCACGCATGCGCTGGTGGGCTCCCAGATTATAGAGGAATTTGCGTATGTCTTCCTGAAAGAGGATGATAAGACCGATGACACCCACTGACACCAACTTGTCGAGGATGCTACCCAGCAGTTTCATCTCCAGCACCTGCGAAACGACCAGCCAGAAGACGATAAACATCAGGATACCCATGAAGACGTTCAGCGAGCGCGACTCCTTCATGAGGCGATAGACATAGAACAGCGTCAGGGCGACGAGTACAATGTCAATAATATCCTTGATACCAAATTCGAAAAACACCTTATTGATTTACTATTTGACTATTTACTATTTACTATTTGAAGATGTACTTGGTTCTGTATGCTGCGACATCGTCGCAGTTATTTCGCAGCTCATAGCAGCCGTCATCTTCACCACCTCTACCGCCTCCTTCACGTCGTGTACGCGCAGGATGTCTGCACCCTTCTGCAGCGAGATGGTGTTCAGCATCGTGGTTCCATTCAGCGACTCCTCAGGAGTAGTTCCCAGCAGTCGGTATATCATCGACTTGCGCGAGATGCCTACCAGCAGAGGCAACTGCAGCATCTGCATGCGCTCCAGTTCCTGCATACAGGCATAGTTCTGCTCCACCGTCTTGCCGAAGCCGAATCCTGGGTCCAGAATGATGTCCTTCTGTCCCATAGAGCGCAGCGTATCTACTACCTCTGCACAGTCCAACAGTACCTCCTTCATCGTGCCTTTGCGCGACATATAGATATAAGGTACACCCAGACGGCTCACCATGCGGAACATTTGCTGTTGGTCGATTACCGTAGAACGCTCAATATTGACGGGTCCAGCCACATCGTTGATGATGTCGGCACCAAACTCCTCAACAGTCATGCGCGCCACATCTGGACGATAGGTATCTATAGAGACGATAGCATCAGGAACCTCGCGCCTAACGATGGCCAGGGCAAAGCGCAGTCGCTCCATCTCTTCCGCCTCCGTCGCTGGCGTGCTGTCAGGACGTGTCGAGCAGGCGCCCACATCAATGATGCTTGCTCCCTCATCCAATATCTGATGCACCCTCTTGGCGATGTCCTGCTCCGTCTGCATTCTGCTTCCTGCATAGAATGAGTCGGGTGTGGCATTCAGTATGCCCATCACCTGCGGTGTCTTCAACTCCAGCAACTTTCCGTTACAATTCAGCGTATATTCCATATCCGACTGCAAAGTTACGAAAAAACGAGAGAAGAACAAAACAAACTCGTTTGTTTTTTCTTCCGAGTGCTAAGTAAGTTCGAGACGAAGTCTCAAAGTTACGAAATATTTTATAATGTATCATGCTTAATTCATAATTATTTTGTATTTTTGCGCCAAAATTCGCAAACATGATGGATATCAAAGAGCTCTATAAGCTGTATCAGCAGCATCCGTGTATCACTACCGACTCGCGCAACTGTCCTGAAGGTAGCATCTTTCTGGCCCTGAAGGGCGAGTCGTTTAATGGCAACCAGTTCGCTTTGTCTGCCTTGGAGAAAGGTTGCGCCTACGCCATTGTAGATGAAGAGTGTAGAACACTCAACACTCTAAACTCTAAGCTAATCCTCGTTGAGGATTGCCTGCAGACTTTCAAGGATTTGGCGCGCGAACATCGTCGCCAGTTCAGTCTTCCAGTGATTGGCATTACCGGTACCAATGGTAAGACCACTACCAAGGAGCTGATTCGTGCCGTGCTGTCAGAGTGCTATAGCGTGATGGCTACGGAGGGCAACTTCAACAACGATGTGGGTGTTCCCAAGACCTTGTTCCGCCTCACCGACGACCATGATATCGCTGTTGTGGAGATGGGTGCCTCGCATCCTGGCGACATCAAGACGCTGGTAGAGACTGCTGAGCCCACCTGCGGACTCATCACCAATGTAGGTCGTGCCCACCTGCAGGGCTTCGGCTCTTTCGAGGGTGTCTGCAAGACCAAGGGCGAGCTCTACGACTATCTCATCAGCCACGACTGTCCTCTCTTTGTCAATCGCGATAACGAATATCTGATGAAGATGATTAAAGAAAGAGGTGAGAAGCTAGAGGTGAGAGGTGAGAGAATAGCTACTCCCGATATATATTATTACGGACAAAGTGACTCGGAGGATATCCTGATTCGTGGCGAGGTCGTCTCTTGTGCTCCCTTCCTCAAGTTCCGCTGGCGCGAGCAGGATGCTGATGCAGGCTATACCAACGAGTGGATGGAGGTACAGACCCACCTCATTGGCGCCTACAACCTCGACAATATGCTGGCAGCCATCACCATTGGCTATGTCAACAACGTACCCTTCGAGCAGATTAACCACGCCCTCGAGAACTACGTGCCCACCAACAACCGCTCACAGCTGACAGAGACCGCCACCAACCACCTCATCGTCGATGCCTATAATGCTAACCCCACCTCGATGGCTGCTGCTATCGACAACTTCAAGCGCATGGAGGTGTCACCCAAGATGGCTATTCTGGGTAAGATGGGCGAGCTGGGCGACGTCAGCGCTGAAGAACACGAGATAGTCGTCAAGATGCTGGCCGATGCAGGCTTCGATGAGGTATGGCTCGTAGGCGACGAGTTTGAGAAGGCCGTTTCTCACCTCTCACCTCTCACCCCTCACCTCTCTGTTTTCCATGACGTGGAAGAAGTAAAAGCTGCGATTGCCAAGCAGCAACCGCAGCACAAGTATATCTTAATCAAGGGCTCTAACAGCGTCAAGCTCTTCCAGCTGCCTGAACTGCTGTAGCATCGTTAAGAAGAAAAGCACGCCGTCCGTCACAAGCGGTTGTTGTCAACGATGACGGTAGGGGTGTCGTGATAGCGTCCTACCACGAGGAAGGTCTTCTTCGTCTTGTAGCGATAGAGTCCCGATAGGGTGGTGACCACCAGTTCATAGCTGCGCCCTATCTCCAACTGGTCGAGGGTCAGCAGATGACTGTAACTGCGGCTTTCTACGGGTTTGAATTCGTAGAACATGCCGTCGGGAATCAGTACCGTCTGCGGGTCATCAAGGTTCAGCGTAGTGGTGTAAAGACCTTCGGGCGAGCAGATACCCGCATATACATAATGCACCTGAGGACCACAATAGGTACGTAGCATCGCGAAGTTAGCACTCAGGCGGTCTACATCGCCTACGATGATGCAGTGTAGCGCAGGCCATAGCTGCGTCACTATCTGCGTACCGATATGGTGCTCCTCCATGATTTCACGGATCTCGTTGGCACGCTCCGGATTCGACTCCACCAGCGTATTGCCATTCTCGATGTCCTCTGCCAGTTTGGGCCAGTGCTTCTCAATATAGCGCAACAGTTCCACCATGTCGTCGTAGTGTTCACAGATGGCCAGCGACAAATCTTTGTGACTCAAGAAATAGAGTGCCCGATAGTAGCTGATATTAGTCTCATCGGAGGCTGCTGTCAGGTCCAGCGGAACCACACACGACTGATTGTTGTCGGCCTCGCGCTTTGTCAGCAGACGTCCCAGCATGGTGCCTATGGTCATCCCCGACTCCAGCTTCTCCATAGAACAGTCTATCAGGTTCAGCATCATACCATCCGTGAGATAGCTATGATTGCCGGCAATGTTGAAAGCCATTGCAAAGCTATAATCGTAGAGCGACTGCACACTCCAACGCGACTGCGGAAAAACACGAATGCCGTCCTGTGACGACAGGTATTCTGTGAGGTATGCCGTCAAGATGTTCTTTTCGCCATGGGCTATGCGACTGATATAGTCTGCATAATCGTCATAGGAAGTCAACGGAATATAGCGTCTGAAGTCTTCCAGCGTATGAATGTTCTTAAAATTATACTTGAGTCCATATTCCGTCTGGCTGTTCTCACGTACCATCCTCATCACAAATTCCTCCTGACTGTGCATGGGGTTATACGTGATGTCGTCCAGACGGTTTCTTACCGTCTGTCCGTCAGCCCATCGCGCCTCATTGATTATCTTGATCACTTTCCTATCCATAGTACCATATCATCATTTTATCTCTTTCCTGCTAGCCGCATACGAGGTTGGTAACTATCACCCAAAATGCTATTCTTTTCATTATTGCTTCGTCATTTTAACAGTAATGTCGTAATAATTTCCGTTTGTGAAGGTTACGCCAGACTTAGTATAAGTATAAGTTCCATCGGCACAGGTGGCAGAAAGCGTGACAGTGGTGCTGGCGATTCCTCTCAATGCTGCAAAGATAATGCTTGTTGGAGATGCTGGTGTGATGGTAATAGTTCCTGTCGTACTACCTGCCTGAATGAGCCCTTCTGCTGAAATCGTAAGGCTGGAGGCATTGATAGCATTACCATTCTGATCTTTGAGCGTAAATTTTACGATGGCTTGCTGATTTTCAAATGATGCCTTGTCTGTTCCAACAATGTGGTCACCTATTATATCAAACAAGACGTTCGTAGCGATGGCATAGTCGTATTTAGCAGCAATGTCCTCAAGCGTTCCAACCTGACCTGTATAGTCCAATTCTCCTGAGCGTGGGAACTGAAGGTTTATTTCTAAAGGATAGTTGATAACCCCATGGTCTATGGCATCTTGTATAGAAGTATCAACCCAACCATCTGGAACGTTGATAGTACCATTCAATTGTGTTGTTGTTCCTGCAATCTGAGGTTGAATATCTCCTTTGTACCAAAATGTCGAGCCACTAGATCTTAATTTCCCTTGTACATATACATGCTCATTAGTTGCCCATGTAGCATTGATTGTATTGCCGTTGAGTGCCAAAGCACGCGTGAGGGCATCACCACTCTTCGTGGCATCTACCGACATCGAGTAGGTTCTGGCAGGCTCTGCATCTTTTATATGCTCGAAATGTTCGTAATATTCTATAGACAGTTGCCTGTAACGTTCCACAGTAGCAGCACTGGAGGTGTCGGCACGCATAATCTCATAGTAGTGGTGCGACATTCCTGGCTCTACACCCGTCTTCGTACGAATAACATTATAGAGACTATCGCCTATAACACTTCGTACTATTGATTCTTCCTGCACTGCATAGAACATGCCGTAGGTCTTCACCTGAATCTCAGTCATCAGCTTGTCATACTGCAGGTTGACGATATCACCCCAATAGCCATAGTCGCTGGTCTGATGCTTATAGCGTCCAAAGGAGTTACGGTCAGTCGCAGTTTGTACTAGATAGGTAATGACAGGCTTTACCTCTGTGCTGTCCCATCCTGCCACGATAGTAGTACGTGCCAGATCTTTCAGGTCGTAGGGGCGGCAGTTGTCAGTGATGCACTTTCGTGTGGCACTCTCACGTGTTTTGTAGTTGATGTCGGTCACACAGCCATCAAAGTGTGCAGCCACCTCTCTGGCAATAGCATCGGTTTCAGGCCCATATTTTTGTGCATCAGCCAGCGCCGCAGTCATTTCGTTCTCAAATAGTTGTTCAGCAGAAATGGTATCGTCTTCGGTTGAACACGATGTTACCATTCCCATGCTACAGAACACCATGGTAAGCACCATGAGTCGGATGCTTACGGACATTGGATAATAGTATTTTTTTATCATAGTCAATAGTTATTTATTCCCCCCATGTTTGTGGATCTGTATTTGTGTAACCCACACGTTCACTCTCTACACCATTACTGCCCGCCAGCAGATGAAACTGCTGGCGAAGCATAATGGTATTAGTATAAGGCTTCTTATAAGCTTTCTTATTCATCGTTATAGATAGATTATTATTCTACGAACTTAGG
>Ga0265298_10004025_pt1 | contig 18998 bp, 16 predicted proteins | sample AusTroGonzalo_MG_3_FD_193486 | JGI IMG/M metagenome (GOLD analysis project Ga0265298, IMG submission 193486) | Bovine rumen microbial communities from tropical cattle in Woodstock, Queensland, Australia - Gonzalo_01 | ecosystem: Host-associated > Mammals > Digestive system > Stomach > Rumen ... | reverse complement strand
CTGAGTATCTGAAGACTGTGCTCTCTGCCCGTATGGGTAACCTCGATGACGCCCGCGAGTCACTCGCCAAGGCCCTCACCATCGAGCCCGCCCTCCAGCGCTACGCCGACAACGACCTCGAACTCATCCGGCTGAAGTAATGAAGCGCCCCATATTTCAATTCTTAAAATATTTAATTATTGCAATTTCCCTCTCCTCCTGCGGAGTCGACAAGGGCGAGTTCCTCCTGGAGGGTGAGTTTAAGAATTTCAGTCAGGGCGAAGTCTACCTCTACGTCGCCGATGGTGCAGTCCACGACATCGACACCATCGCCGTCGTAGGGGGCCATTTCACCCACCGAATCTCCCTCGACCTGCCCACCACCTATGTCTTAGTCTTCCCCAATTTCTCCGAGTTGCCCATCTTCGCGGAGTCTGGCACAGAGGTCACCGTCAGTGGCGACGCCACCCACCTTAAGGAGATCCAGGTCAAAGGCACCGAGCTTAACAAGCTCATGACCACCTTCCGCCTGCAGACCGCAGAACAGACACCCCCCGAGGTCCGACAGACGGCTACTCAGTTCATCCGCGACCATGGCGACACCCCCGCTGCCCTTTACGTTCTTAACCACTACTTCATCCAGACCATCCCCTCTGACTATGAGCAAGCAGCAGATCTCATCGCAGAACTTCTGAAGACCCGCCCTAACGACAGACACCTCAACGAACTCAGCCAGCAGTTGAAAGGGCTGCGCCACCTCCACGAGGGCGGCACCCTGCCCCACTTCAACGCTGCCGACATCAACGGGCACACCGTTAACAACTCTACCCTCAACGCGCGCATCAACGTCATCCACACCATCGCCTCGTGGAACTACGACAGCCAGTCTATGTTCCGCAAGCTCCAGCGTCTGCAGCGCGAGCACGGCGAAACCAATCTTAAGGTGCTGAGCATCAGTGTCGACGCCAGTCTGCGCGACTGCCGCCGCAATTTCGAGCGTGGCGATACCCTGACGTGGAGCTGTGTCTGTGACGGCCGCATGTGGGAACAGCCCCTCCTCACCCAGCTTGGCCTCTACTTCATGCCCGACAACGTTATCTTTGACAGTCGCGGCAAGATCCTCGCACACGCCATCACCACCAACGAAATCGACAGGAAAATAGAAGAACTACTCAAATAGACCACAATATTCACAACTTAATCTAAAATACTATGTTAGTCAAAACATTCAGTGCAGCAGTCAATGGACTGGAAGCAACAACCATTACCATTGAGGTAAACTTGACGCGAGGTGTGATGTTCCACCTCTCAGGTCTTGCGGATACAGCTGTCAAAGAAAGCTATGACCGTATCAAGGCTGCCATCAGTAACGTAGGATACAAGATGCCTACGGCGGATATTACTATCAATCTCTCACCAGCCGATATCCGCAAAGAGGGTAGCGGCTACGATTTGCCGCTTGCCATAGGCATACTTGCTGCTCACGGCAAAATCGCAGACGACATGCTAGGAGAATACATGATGACAGGTGAACTTGGACTTGACGGTAAACTGAAACCCATCAGTGGTGCACTACCTGTAGCTATCAGAGCCCGTAAGGAGAAGTTTAAGGGCCTTTTTGTCCCTAAGGAAAACGCTCGTGAGGCGGCAGTGGTGAATAATCTCGATGTCTATGGAGTCGATAACCTTGCTGATGTCATCAGTTTCTTTAACGGTAGCCATCAGTACCAGCCTGTATTTGTTGACACGCGAAAGGAATTCTACGAGCAGCAGTATAACTTTGAACTTGACTTCTCAGAAGTAAAGGGCCAAGAAAGTGTGAAACGCGCTTTGGAAGTTGCAGCTGCAGGTGGTCACAATCTGATAATGATCGGCCCGCCAGGAAGTGGTAAATCCATGATGGCAAAACGGCTGCCAAGCATACTGCCGCCATTATCACTCGCTGAAAGTCTTGAAACCACACAGATCCACTCTGTGGCAGGTAAATTACCGGGAGACACATCACTCATCTCACAACGTCCTTTCCGCAGTCCGCACCATACAGTCTCTCAGGTGGCGATGACAGGTGGCGGCAACAAAGCACAGCCTGGTGAGGTCTCTTTAGCTCACAATGGAGTTCTTTTTCTTGATGAGCTGACAGAATTCAATAAGACTACCCTCGAGGTGCTGCGCCAACCGCTTGAAGACCGGAAGATTACCATCAGCCGTGCAAAGTATACAGTAGAGTATCCATGCTCGTTTATGTTTGTTGCATCCATGAATCCTTGCCCTTGCGGCTATTATGGTGACCCCACACACCATTGTGTCTGTACGCCAGGGCAGATCAGCCGATATCTCTCCAAAATCAGTGGACCGCTATTAGACCGTATTGATATTCACTGCGAGGTGGCAGTAGTTCCCTTCAAGGAACTTTCAAAGTTGCAACTGGGCGAGTCGAGTGCCGATATCCGTACACGTGTCATCAAGGCCCGTCAGATACAGGAGCAGCGTTTCAAAGACTATAAGGGTGTCTATTGCAATGCTCAGATGACTGAACGAATGCTCCACCAATTTGCCGAACCAGATGCCGACTGCCTCGATATGCTACGCATGGCCATGGAACGCCTCAAACTCTCAGCACGAGCCTACAGCCGCATCCTCAAGGTCGCCCGTACCATTGCCGACCTCGAAGGTTCAGAGAAAGTCCAAAGCCAACATATTGCCGAGGCTATCGGCTATCGCAATCTCGATCGCGGCGACTGGGCAGAGAGAGGAATTTGAGCCTTATAAGTCTTCACTTGATAACTTTAACTATCCTGCCGTCAGCCTGCCTTATAATAGTCACCTGTCCTGCCTGCGGACTACTGATACGCTGGCCGCTTAATGAGTAATAGCAGACTGGCAACTGTTGACGGGTCGGTGTGGAAATGCTGTTCGTGGTGTCAAAATTGATGGTATAAGTTTTGCATGTGTACAGGTCGCCGCTATATACATCAATTACCACCCGCTTACCGTTTTCGTCTGTTTCTATGGTTTTCAGCACGTAGGCGTTCTTGCCGTTGGCCTCGGCCACGATGTCATTGAGAGACATCTCATCAGCTGTGTAGTTGAACTTATCAGGGGCGAATCCCTCGACATTGAGCGACGTCAGACAGTCGTTGTAGACCAGCGATAGATCATCCACCAGAACCTCATCCGAACCGCTACCCTGTCCTGGGTCGGCATTGGTCGAGATGGTCACAAGTATGGCCTTTGGCTCCACGTTGTTGTCGGAATAAACAAAGGGAATGCTGATGCGCCGCCACTCGTTGCCGGTGACGCCAATAGTGTTGTCCTTGGCCCTTGCCACAACATTGTCGTAGGTCTTGTCTTCCGGATCCTGATAGCGGGTACCGTCGGTAATAATGGCACTCACTGAAGCGTAGGGATGACTGGCATTGGTATTACCCTGGCGGAATTGCATCCATAGCGTCAGGGAGTCAGGCCGCCCGGTCAGCGGCACGTAGAAGGGGTCGCCATTGCCGTCGGTGTCAGTCTGGCTCATATCTAGGAATGCGTGGTTGGCGGCATCCTCAGCGCTTACCGCCCCGGCATTCAGTCGGCCTGTGGTCATGGTGCCGTTGGCTACTATGCCAAAGATGGATGTGGCCATCAGACGGGCACAGGTTGAGCCGTTGAGTCCGCGATCGGATTTCGCTATGTGGTGACCGGCCAGCGATGCAAAAGCTCCAGAGGCACTCTCAAAAGAATGCCAAGCATTGGGCTCAACATATTCGTCGGCAGATGTGTGCCATGCCTCAAAGTCGCCATTGGGGATATGCCAGCCGATGCCCGCTACCAGTTCTTCGCCAAAAGAAACGTTGATAACCTGGTTCAACTGTATGGTCAAGTCAAGGTTTATTAGCGCACGCAGTCTGCCACCAGAGAGCACAGCCGTTACATCTACAGGAAGTTCACCTAATAGGGGGCCTGTCCACACCATCACGTCGGGGGCATCGCCTGCGCTCAGGGTGATATTCTGCTTGACGCGCAGGAAGACAGCACCGTTCACTTCCTCTGGCTGTATGTCTTTCAGTTCAACGTTGCCTACAGGCATAGGAGAATCACCGTTCATCAGTATGAAGTTCTTCATATTCAGGTCATACAGACCGTCATGCTCTGTCACGGAAATCGTTGACTCTTGTACAGCACCTTCTCCGTTCACCAGCACCAGCAGTTTATCAGTATAGTCAGTTGCCTGTGCCATAAGTACTGCTGTGGTAGCCATCAGAATTGTAAACACTCTTTTCATCATTCTATCTGTTATTTTAGTTTGTATGTAATTGATATTGTTCCGTAGATGGGGTATAGTGTCTGCTCCACGGTCTTGAAGTCAGAGCGCATGATACCCGTCAGTCCCCACGACAGATCGGCACTCAGGCCCAAGCGTGAGGCCAGACGCCAATCGGCACCTATGGCTATTCCTGTCTGCCAGCGGCGCATGTCCTCGCTGAAGTCGTAGGTGGCCCGTTCGTCTGGTTCGTGACCCATCTCAATCTTCTGTCCTGTGGGGTTGTCTTTGCGCAAGTAGCCATCGGCCACATTACCTGAGAAGTCGCGGGCTATCAGTAGCGACAGGTAAGGCCCCGCCCGCAGACGCCACGCGCCTAATTCATAGCTTGCCTGTAAGGGCATGGTCAGCATCCACTGCTTCACATGCTGTTCAACACGTCCGGTATATACACCCTCCAGCTTCTCGCCGCCCTTCTCCATAGCCATGTGATAGCCTTTGGTGGTCACAGCGACATCCATACCCTTATTCTCCAAGTGCAAGCCAGTCTGTATCCCCCACTGCCTACTCACCGGCCAGCGGGCATTAATGCCTATCAGAAAGTTTGGTGTCAGGTTGAAGTTTTTCAATTTGCGTATTGTGGCAGGAATGCCTATCGGAGTGGTGGCCCCAACGCTATAGCCTGCTCGGACTTCAAGCGTCAGACCGCCGTTATCCGGCACCGCGGCTCTTAAGCCGAGTGTCACCAGAAGGCATACGATGGTATATAATGCTTTATTCATTGTGTGTGCATATGATTCTAATCTTGTCTACATATAGCGTGGAGCCGATGGCCCCTTCGAAGCTGGCACCATTGATGCTCGACGAGAATACCAGTGCTAAGTTGTAGCCGCGATTGCTCAGCAATTCTTCGTCTACCTCATCCAGCAGCATGAAGTCCTCCTCAAAGAACGTCCATTCATTTGATGGTTTCACATAACCTACACGGGCCTTGCTCACAATGAGTGGGCTGGTCAGCACATTGTCGCCGTAGAGCACCATTGCTCGTCCCGCTTCGTCGTGGTTACGGTAGAGCACTGCATAGATATCAGCACTGTCGGTGCGGTTCTCCAATACCTGCTGAGCCTTGTTCTTGTATTCCCTGCCTGGCTGGAATCGGTAGTAACCCGTCAGCTTGTGTGGCCGATGGGTAAACGGCACGCCCATCTCAGTGGCATGGAGGGCGTCGCGTAGGGTAAGTTCTGTATTGAAGTAACCTAAAAACATATTGCCAGCTGCTATGGGGCGCCCAGTACTGCGTCCCAGCGGGCCGGTGTCCAGTGTGGTCAGCTTAACACATTTACCGTCGACACCGTCATCGCTGGGCACTGTGGGATACTCATCGGCGGCTTTCGTTGAATTAGCTAGGAAGAACCCGCCATTTCCCGTTGCCCACAATCGTTCAGCTACGCCCCCATACTCCTCAAACCACTCGTAGTATTTCGCGTAGTTGCCATCCAGCCCAAAGTGCTCGAAGTCATATTTCACCGTATCGGCCACAGTCACCGTTACCGGCTGAAAACATACCTGATACTGCCGGCTCCACTGTCTGTCCTGCGAGGTGACGGTATAACTCACCGGCCCCTGGCTGAAGTCGTGAGTAGAACCGTTAGCAGGGTTGATGGTAGCCCCCTCGGTGATAGTGAACCGTGGCGATAGATGCGTGAGGTCTGCCGTGCGGCGCACGGTGAACTGGACAGTGCTCTCTTCAGAGCTGATGTGGACCATGGTGTCACTGGCATGGAAGAATATATCTTCAGGATTACTCACGCATACGTAAACATTTGTTATGTCACACTCTGCGTTAAGGGGGTCATCTTTTATACATCCTGTCAAGAGCATGCCGGTTGCCATCATACAAATAATGGCTATCCTCATTGTTATCTCCATTTTTTCTTTCCTTTCGCTCATCACTTATTGTCATTCTATGTGCAAAGATAGTAATTTTTGTTGATATTGACAAAAAAGACGGGTAGTTTCTTGTGATTTGCCCTAAGAATACACCTTTGTACATAGAATCATCATGGGAAAAGCCGACCGAACACATGCTTAAGGACTGGTATTACATCTTTGTAAAACCGAGAGAGAGGACGCTGACTTTCACATTACCGGCCTTACATAGTTCTTTGGCACAGGCGATAACGGTGGCACCTGTAGTGACGACGTCATCGACAATAAGCAGATGATTGCCATTGGCGGAAGAGGCATCAGCCAAGGTAAAGACGTGCTCAACATTGTCGTTGCGCTCCCAACGACCATGCTGAGTCTGGCTCTCCTTGAAATGGGTACGGATGACAGCCTTTTCAAGAATGGGGAGCCCCGTAATCTCACAGATACCGCTTACAATCTCCTTACTCTGATTATAGCCCCGCTGACGCTGACGCGACGGAGCCAGGGGAACGGGAACCACGGCATCGATACCAACAAAGAAACCACTAGGCAGCAACTCTGTGGCTATCATACGCCCCATCTGATAACCTATCTCAGGATGGTCCTGGTATTTCAAGGCATAGATAAGGCGGGCGGTCTCGGCATGGGGTTGGTAAAAATAGAGGGCCGTAGCGCGTTCAACAGGAATCTGGCCCCAGAACAGCTTGGCCATCTCGTTGTCGTAGGGGACACTCTGGTAACCAGTACGGGGCAGATGGAGATTGCAGGAGGCACAAAGGACTTCTTCGGTGATGGACAAACGCCTCCCACAGACAGCACAAAGGCGAGGGGAAATGAGGTCGAGGAGCCGGCGGAAGAAAGATATCATAGTGAACAATGATTAGTGAATAGTGTATTCTATTCATCATCGACGTCGAGGATCTGGCGGATAAGGTCGAAGGTGAAGCCGCGGCTGAGGGCAAAACGGACAAGGCGTTGATTAAGCTCATAGGGGGTGGCTGCCTTGATGGTGCGGCGCTTCTGCTGGATCAGGGGGCGCAGGACAGCGAGATAGTCAGCATCACTGACGTTGTCAAGGGCGTGCTGGACAGCTGTGATATTGACATGCTTCTGCCAGAGGGCCTGCTCTATCTTGCGGCGCCCCCACTTGGCATAGTGGACCTTGTCGTGGACAAAGGCTCGGGCGTAACGATCATCGTCAACAAAACGCTCGCGCTCAAGGCGGGTGATGACACTCTCGGCAGCGTCGCCATCGAGCCCCCAGCGGTGGAGCTTAATGAGCAGATCGTAGCGGCAGTGCTCTGATTGGGCACAGAGGGCGGCAAGACGCTGATAGGCGGACTGTTCGGAAACGGAATTGTTCATGGACGTGTGGTTTGGAGGAGGCGGCGACGGCCAAAGGGATCGGGGCGCACCTCGGTATGGATAAAGCCGAGGCCGGCGAGCAAGTCGACAGTGGCATCGGCAGAAAGGGGGTTGAGCTCAAAATAGAGGCGTCCGCCAGGAGTCAAGACTTCGAGGGCATAGCGGGCGATAGCGCGGTAGAAGAGCAAGGGGTCTGCATCGGGCACGAAGAGGGCCTCGTGGGGCTCGTGGTCAAGGACGTTGGAGGCCATCGTTTTGCGCTCATGTTGACAGATATAGGGAGGGTTACTTATTATTAAATTGAAAATGGATGATGGATGATGGATAGCAGGGTTGAGGATGTCGAGGGGCTGGAAGGTAATGTTAGGGGCATTCAGGTTCTGAGCGTTGGACTGAGCGATGCGGAGAGCGGCATGAGAGATATCGACAGCGGTGACGTGGGCCTTGGGAAGACCCAAGGCGAGGGTGATGGCAATGCAGCCGCTGCCGGTACCAACATCGAGGATGCGGAAAGCTTCAGGCCAGCGGTCTGCCTCAGCAGAGAGGACCCACTCACAGAGGGCTTCAGTTTCGGGACGGGGGATGAGCACACCGGGCTCTACATGAAAAGGACGGCCGCAGAAATAGGCGGTACCCAAGACATACTGTACAGGCTCACCGGCGGCGACGCGCGTCAGGATGGTGTCAAGAGTTTTCCGCTCATCGGCGCTGAGCTCAGCGAGGCGACCACAGACAATGTCGGTAAGCGACAGGCCAAAACGCACGTCAAGTACCCACCGCACGAGGGCTCGCGCCTCGCGCTCTGGATAGAGCGGCGTCAGCCGCTGCCAAAGGGCCATATCCTGCGCCATAGCTAATTACTCTTCAGGAGGCGGTGGCTCAGGTTCTCCTTGACACAGAGGTTGAGGATGCTATTGACGACATCGTCCATCACAGGCACGGGGACTACAAAATAGTCGGGATAGTCGGGGTGGAGCACCACAAGATACATCGATCGGACACACACACCGTAGTAGTGCTGCAATATGTAACGGTAGAGGTTCTGCTGCACGCAGTAGTGGTAGTAGGGTGTGTCAGGCAGGTCCAGGCCATTGTGGCTCTTCTTGCCACGGTAGCCCTCGATGATGGGGTTGCCGATGCCATTAACCACCTTCGCACTGCGCTTCCAGTCGTAGATAGTAAAGGTTCCGTCATCGTTGCGGCAGATAAGGTCAATGGTACCAGCGATGAAGAGGTCGCTGTCGAAGATTGGCCATTCCTGACGGTAGGGTTCTATCTGGTAGTCATTGACGAAGCGCAGGAACTGCTGCTTCTCGACCTCGATGCTGACACGCTCCTCGTTGTCGTTGAAGTGGAGCACGCATTCAGTGTCGAAATAGCCGCGCTGGAAATAGTTCTCGGTCTGCTCGTGGAGGAAGGTGCCCACCTCACTGGCCATACGCCCGATACGATCCCAGGTGTCGAGAGATTCCTCAACAGGCTTTTTGTAACGCTCCCATTGTGACATCGCTTGCGAAAGGGCGTCGAAACGCTCGAAGAAATGGCCGATGATGGCACTTACGGACACGAGCTGACGCTGGCCATAGCAGGTGTAGATATGTTCGCCGGGCTCGAAGTCGATATCAGCATCACGGGGATAGAGGCCTGCATCGCGGAAACCTTCCATCTTCTGGCACATCGCTGCCGTACGAGGTTGGGGGCGCACCTGCTTCTGACAACGGCGCTCGTCATCGTTATAGGGAAAGGGGGCCATCGGCGTATCATGGTCCTCACCAGTCTCACTACGGTTGAAGGCCATCTTCAGGGCTTCGTTCTGCGTCCACCTCGCCACGGGCTCCAGAGGTGCTGTCTCCAGATCTGTCCACGACAGCGAGGGGAGCTGCTTCTGCAACACGTGCATCAGGCTGTCGACACAGGCACGGGGGTTGTCACGCACCTGACGGATGGCAAAGCGTACCACCGTCCAACCATAGCGGGTGAGCGTCAGGTCGCGGAAGCCATCGCCACATGTGAGATAGTGGAGGGGCTTGAGACCATTGGTCTTGTACATCTCGTCAATCTCCACGTCGATGCGCACACCGGGCTGCTCCTTGGCACGCACGACAATGTCGGGCACCACAGGCGACAGTTCGTCGGAGAGGTTGACGCACACGTCGTCAAGCACTTCCAGCCCAGCGGGCAGCCACTTGCGCAACTGCTCAAGGAACATCATCTCCTGTTCGCTGCGACGAAAGGCAACGCCTCGCCGCAGGGGGTAGACAACGGTTCCTGTCTCTGGACACCGGATGATGGGGTACTGGTCAGAATTCATATCTTCATTCACTCATATTCTTCACATAGGGCAACTCGGGCAACTCGCCGAAGCCATAGAAACGACGGGCATTCTCACCAAGGAAGAGGCGTTTCTCTTCCTCAGTCAGCTCGGCGCTCTTAACGACAAAGTCATAGGACATCTTATAGGTGATGGCCGTGATGGTACGGGGGTAGTCAGAACCCCACATCAGCTTCTCCATACCCACAAGGGCAGCAGCCTCGCGAATGGCACGGACAGCCGTGGGGAAGGGGTAGAACTCGGCATTGTAGAGCCATGTGATGCCACCCGACTCGATCATGACATGCTCATTGCGTGCCAACAGGATCTGCGCCTGCCAGCTGGGATTCTCCCAGGGGTTCTGCTGCGGGGGGGCAGCCATGCCAAGGTGGCCGATGGCAACCTTCAGCTGCGGGCACTCCTGAATGACCTCACGCAACTGCCCCACCTGCTCATCGCCGTCGGCAAGGGTGATGGAGAGCAGCACACCGCGCTCCTCCATCAGGTGGAACATGCGCATCATGTCGGGATCAGTCAGTGGCTTGCCCAGCAGACGATGGCCAGGGATGGCCATGCCGCGATAGCCACGGTCCATCAGGTTACGCGCCTGCTCGAAGAAATTGTCGCCAAGGTAGTTGGCCATGCCGCAGGCAAAGAAGCGCTCGGGGTAACTGAACTGCACCATCTGCAGGTAATCGTTCTGAAGACCGTCGATGAACTCCTGAACGAGGACAGCTGCATGCACCTGCGCGTAGTCCATATTAGAGAGGAATATCTCTGCGGTGTTTCGGCCGTCGATCATAAATGGCGGCAGCATCTGCACTTCCTCGCCGAGAAACAGCGAGCGTCCATTGCGCGTGGTATGGATGGCTTGTCCGTTCCACGTCGTATCCTGGCGTAGCCACAAGTGACTGTGGGCATCAATAATGATTCTTTCCATCTGCAAAATGTCGGTCAATACCTTTAAAAGACAGCTTTCGCGTGCAAAGGTACGAAAAAAATTCGATGACATCACGCTTATTTCATAATATTTTTGTATTTTTGCAGCACATTACCGAAACTAAACGTTATGAAAGAACTGTATTTTGCGGAGAAAAGCCGCTACGACAACGGAATGGAATACGAGCGCTGCGGGCGCTCAGGTGTGCTGCTGCCTAAGGTGAGCCTTGGCTTCTGGCATAACTTCGGAAGCGTGGATCCCTACGAGCGCAGCCGTGAAATCACCCACTATGCCTTCGACCACGGCATTACCCATTTTGACCTCGCCAACAACTATGGCCCCGTCTATGGCTCTGCCGAGGAAACGATGGGAAGGCTGATGGATGAGGACTTCCGCCCCTACCGTGACGAGCTGTTCATCTCGACCAAGGCTGGTTACGACATGTGGCCCGGACCTTACGGCAACTGGGGCTCGCGCAAGTATCTCATGGCATCGCTGGACCAGAGCCTGAAGCGTATGAGACTGGACTACGTGGACTTGTTCTACAGCCATCGTTACGACCCTGAGACACCACTCAACGAGACCTTGCAGGCACTGGTGGACATCGTCAGACAGGGCAAGGCGCTCTATGTGGGCATCTCGCGATGGCCGTTGGAGGCTACGCGCTTCGCCTACGACTACCTCAAGAAGCGTGACGTGCCGCTGCTCATCTACCAGGGGCGCCTGAACCTGCTGGACCGTGAGCCACAGGAAGAGGGTATCATGGACTTCTGCGCCGAGAAGGGCGTGGGCTTCATCTCCTTCTCGCCTTTGGCACAGGGACTGCTCACAGACCGCTATTTAAATGGCATCCCCGAGGGCAGCCGCATGACGAAGGGCATCTTCCTCAAGGAGGAGATGCTGACACCAGAACTGATGGAAAGACTCCATTATTATAATAAGGTGGCGCAGGGACGCGGTGAGACGCTCGCAGGGATGGCATTGGCATGGATTCTCCAGCAGAAGGGAGTGACGTCGGTACTCGTCGGTGCCAGCAGCACTGCACAGTTGGAGAAAAACCTGAAGTGCGTCAGCGCCGCTCCGATAGAGGAGTGCCTGTAGTCATCATCGACGACAGCCAGAGCCCTACAAATGTGAGCAGGCCGTTGAGCATCAACAGCTCATAGCCGAAGCGGTAGTCCCAGAGGTTCTGGGTGGCTGTGTCGAGAGCATAGCACAACAGTGGCGAGGCGACGCAGATATAGGGCACAAGGCGGTCGTTGGGCTTCCGCTTCGTGAAGAGGCCGAAGATGAAGAGACCCAGCAGCGGACCGTAGGTATAGGAGGCGAGGATATAGACAGCATCAATGAGCGACGTGGAGTTGATGACGCGGAACAGCAGAATGAACAAAATGAAGACGAAGCACATGGCCACATGCATGCGTTTACGCAGCAGTTCGTTGTCAGGTTGACGACGGATATCGACACAGAAGCAGGTGGTAAGTGACGTCAGCGCAGAGTCGGCACTGGAGAAGGAGGCCGCCACAATACCGATGGTGAGTAAGAGCTGCGGCAGGGCGGCACCCTCCACGAAGTTGGGGAGCAACTGATCGCCCTTCAGGCCCGTGGTATCTCCTGCGAGTATCGCCAGGAGAACGCCTAACGCTAAGAACAGCAGGTTGGCAGGCAAGAAGGCAACACCATAGGTACACATATCCTTCTGGGCATCCTTCAGCGACTTACAGGTCAGGTTCTTCTGCATCATATCCTGATCCAGACCCGTCATCACGATGGCAACAAATACACCGCTGAGGAACTGTTTCCAGAAGTTATGAGGCGACAACCAGTCGTCGAACACGAAGATACGGCTCATCCCACTATTGGAGATAGCATTGACGGCCTCGCCTACGGAGAGGTGGAGATGGTTGGTGGCCTCAAGGATAATCAGCACCAGTGCCACAAACAGGCAGAGCGTCTGGAAGGTATCGGTAAATACCAGGGTGCCAATGCCACCACGTCGCGTATAGAGCCAGATGAGCAGCACCATACCCACGACATTCACGACGAAAGGAATGCCCGCAGGGTCGAACACGAACTGCTGGAGAATGATACACACCACGTAGAACCTGACACTTGCACCCACCATCTTCGAGAGCAGGAAGAACCAGGCACCCGTCTGATAGGAACGGTCGCCTAACCGTTGCCCCAAGTAGGTGTAGATGCTCGTCAGCTGAAGCCGGTAATAGAGTGGCAAGAGCACGAAGGCAATCACGGCATAGCCTACGATGAAGCCCATGCACATCTGCAGGTAGGTCATCTGCGAGGTCAGCACCATGCCCGGCACGGAGATGAACGTCACCCCAGAGATGGAGGCCCCGATCATGCCGAAGGCCACCATATACCAAGGTGCGCGACGCCGTGCGAGGTAGAACGTCGCATTGTCCGCCCCTCGGCTGGTAAACCTGCTGATGACCATCAGCACGACAAAATACACTATGACTGTCAGGAGTATCATCATAACTGGGTGCAAAGTTACGAAAAAATATTGAATTATAATAATGATAACTTTGCAATACTGCTTTTCGAGGGAAAGAAGGTTCGTATTTGTCCCCCTGTTGAAATGTTGGCCCGAGTTACCCTGCACACGGGCAGGTTGAATTATCGTTAATTGAGGTTTAAAATGCGTTAATTGGAAGGGGGCGAGTTTCAAAATTTACAAATCTTGTTTCAAAATTTACAAAATCTTCATGTAGGGGCATCTTGGGTCTTGCATATTTGGAGGATTTTGCTTAACTTTGTAGCCGCAAGGCCAGTGCCTGATTGATTAAGGAATAAAGTAATATAATTAAAGAGAATATGAATAGAATGATTCATTGGGTGATGGTCGCCACCCTGATTTGCGGCGCAAGCGTGTTCGTGTCATGTACCAGCGACATGAGTGACAACTCTGCAATCCCCAGCCAACAGGAGATGGAAAAGAGTCTCATCGGCCTGTGGTACGAGGAGTTCGACTATGAGGACGTTACCGAGGACGGCAAGCCCTTCAACCACGCCTTGATTGTAGTGGAGGCCAAAGCCGACCACACGGGCTACGTCGCATTGGCTGTGTTTGATGACGAATTCAACGAGCCGCTCGAGATTTACGGCGGTCCAAAGGATGCGCCGTTCGCATGGCAGGTAACAGCCCAAGGGCATGTCATCCTGACTGACCTGAATACAGGTACGTCCATCAGTTCTGCCCGTACACGTAGTGACGGGAATCACAACGACTTTGTCGATATTGATCAGATTGACATGAATTGTGCGCAAGGGCAGGTCACTTACAGTAATACATCCCACGAAGGTTCGCTTAGCAAGGCTGAAAGCGGTGAGAACGATTTGATTCAGGACTGGATGGCGAAGTCCACCCTTCCTCGGGCCTGCATCACCGACAGCATCCCGGTGGAGCTTTTCCCCGACTATATGAACTACGTGTTCAACTACCCCTCAGTCGACCCCTTCGGCAATCCCTGCACACTCAGCGGTACCATCACGGTCGACAAGACATTGATAGAAGACGATGAGCCCTATAACGGCATTCTGCTCTACAACCACTTCACGATCTACGCCACCACGCAGGCACCTTCACGTGGAGCCATCGAGTTCCCAACGGGGGCTGCTTTCACAAAATTCATCGTCGTAGCACCCGACTATTACGGCTTCGGCATCACAGAGAAAGAGCCACAGGCCTACTGTATCTCGCGTGCCAACGGACGCGCCTCGCTCGATGCCTACCTCGCTGCCAAGCGGTTGATAGAAGACCTGAATGTGAAGAAAGGCGATGACTTTGTCATCGCAGGCTATTCGGAAGGTGGACAGACCACAATGAGTGTATTGCGCGAGATATCAGAACGTCATCCTGAGATCAAGGTGAAACGAGCCTTCGCAGGCGACGGTCCCTACGACATCAACTCGATGTATGACGCCATCACCAATGGCGACACTGAAATGCCCAGTACCGTCTGCAATGTGCTTTATGCCTACAACTACTTTTTCCGTCTGGGTTTCGACATCCATGACTATCTAAAGGATCCCGTGGCCAAGAACTTCGATGACTGGTTCCTAAGCAAGCAGTACAAGCGTAAGGCCCTTGACGAGGAGCTTATCAAGACTAAAAAGACGAGTGACTTCTGCACAGAGGCCGTCCTCGATGCCAACAGTTCCCTGTCGCGTCGATTCAAGGCTGCTTTCAGCACAGATGCGCTCACCAGCGGCTGGACGCCCCGCAGCGACTTTGACGTGATGCTCTTCCACGATACGAAGGACGATGTTGTGCCAGTGGAGAACTTTTATGCCATGAGCAAGTTCCTCAAGGATAACGGCATCAATACACAGGAGTTTGTCGGTGAGTACAGTTCTGAAACGGTCAAGGAAATGGGTGTCACCAACCACGAGACAGCGGCCCTTACCTTTTTCCTCAGGATTATCGAGTGGATGAGGGCAAACTATTGACAATAGTCACGAACTTTAACATTCAACGACAATGAAACAGATTTTGAATTGGATGTTTGCTGTGCTCGTTTGCGGCGTGATGCTGACATCGTGCTCCAGAAGCGATAACGCGGTGGATCAGGGGCAGCAAGCTTATTCGGGCATGCCGCTCATTATATACGATACCGATATCGGCTCATCGACCGACGACCTCTTTGCCTTGGAGATGCTCTATCGCTACGAGGACGAGGGGCGTTGCCGCCTGCTCGGCGTCATGGTAGACAGGGAGGGCGAACGGAATGCGGCCTTTGCCGACGTAATGAATACATACTTCGGCCATGGCGACGTGCCTATTGGTCTGATTCGTGACGGCATCAAGAAGCCCAAGATATGGATTGACTATGCTCATGTGGCCGACACGGAGGACGGCGAGGGGCAGCCGATGTTCCGGCGCACGGTGGCCGACTATTCGTCGTTGCCCGACGGGTGGCAGCTCTACCGCCGTCTGCTGGCCGCGCAGCCCGACCACTCGGTGAGCATCGTAAGCGTGGGCTTCGTCACCTGTCTGGCACAGTTGCTGGCATCCGGGGCCGACGTGTATTCATCGCTCTCAGGCGTGGAGCTGGTGCGCCGCAAGGTGAAATGTGTCTATCTGCAGGGCGGCGTGTTCGGCGAGGCCGTGGAGCCCGATTTCAACTTTGCCCAGGGCATCACGTTCGCCAAGACCTTCTTCCAACTTTGGCCGCAGGAGGTCGATATGGTGTTCTCGCCGATGGAGGCAGGACAGGACGTGGAATATACGCCCGAGCAGGTCATCGCCGACGTCTCGTGGACCGATGCACATCCCATCAAGCAGGTCTATATGCAGTGCGACTGTAACACCGGCCAGCGCATGTGGGACGTGATGCCCGTCGTACAGGCCGTAGAGGGCGATGCCCTCTTCTCGCTCTCCGGGCGCGGCACCGTGGTCCTCGACGACCAGGCCGAGACCATCTTCACTCCCTCGCCAACAGGCAACGTCCGCTACCAGCTGCCCGGCACCGAAGCGTGGGCTGCGCAGATGCTGGAGAAAATCAGACGATATAACAAAATGATGTAAAATATGAGAAAGAAAAGACTTGTCTATTCCTAAAAAATATTATATGGTACAAGATTTATACATTTTGATGATTACGGCTGCGTTGGTCAGCATCGTTTTCAAGTTTCTGAAGCAGCCGGTGGTGCTGGGCTATATCGTTGCTGGTGTCCTGGTAGGCCCGAACCTATTTGGTGAGACCCTTGTGAATGGCGACAACGTGAAGTCATGGGGCGACATTGGTGTGCTGTTCGTGTTGTTCTGCATCGGTCTGGAGTTCCGCCTGAAGAACCTCATCAGTAGCGGCAAAGTGGCAGCTGTTGGCGCATTGACCATCATCTTGGGCATGATGGTGTTGGGCTACTGGGTGGGACAGGATGCTAAACTGGATATGGTCAACTCCCTTTTCCTGGCGGGTATGCTTTGTATGTCGAGCACCACTATCGTGATGAAGGTCATTGACGAGGCGGGCATGAAAAAGGAGCGTTTCGTCAAGGGAGCGACTAGCATTCTGATTGTGGAGGATGTCGTGGCGGTAGTGCTGATGGTGCTGCTCTCCAGCATCGCCATCCGTCATCAGTTCGAAGGTGCCGAACTGGCCAGCAAGGTCATCGATCTGGCCATCACGCTCGCCGCATGGTTCATCTGCGGCATCCTGATTATCCCGACGCTGATACGTATATTAAAAAAACATTTGAATGACGAGACGCTAATCATCCTCTCCCTGGGCCTGTGCTTGGGTATGGTGCTGACGGCCGAGGAGGCCGGCTTCAGCAGCGCCCTCGGTGCTTTTGTCATGGGTTCTATCCTCGCCGAGACGGTGGAATCGCATCGTATCGAAAAGTTGATGACACCGCTGAAGAATGTCTTTGCTGCCATCTTTTTCATCTCCGTGGGCATGCTGATTAACCCGTCTTCATTGGTGGAATATTGGTATAGCATTCTCTGGGTCAGTCTGGTGGTCATCGTCGGAATGATTCTCTTTGGCACCTTAGGTTGCTGGTGGGGTGGTCAGACCATGCGCGACTCGATGCTGACCAGTTTCTCGTTTGTGCAAATCGGCGAGTTCTCGTTCATCATCGCCTCGCTGGGCACCAGCCTGGGCGTCCTTCATCCAGCCATCTATCCCATCATCGTGGCATCCAGTGTGGTGACCACCTTCCTCACTCCATATATTATGAAGGCTGCGCTGCCCTGCTATACGTTCCTTTACAACCACGCTCCAGCGGGCTTACGTTCTAAGATCGACCAGCGTGAGCAGCGTGTCGCAGAAGCAGAGACGGCTACGCCATCCGGCGATACGAACTCATTTGCAGAAAAGGTTCGACATGCCGTCAGGAACACCTTCATCACGAAGCGTCTTGTCAATCTGTTTATCAAGAACATGAGTGCTCATGACTCTACTTAGAGCCCACCGACGAGTACACCACCTATATGCTCACGGAAATCTGGATCCGTCCCACCATCACCTACGGTCTCGGACGGCACGCTCAACGTGCTCTTTGAGCTTCGCTCGAAGATCTCAACTCTCGGAAGAGTTCAAACGAGTTTGACTCTCCTCTCGCTAAATCGATCTTTAACTTACTGAGACAAACGGATAAAAATCTCGGGGAAAAAGAAAGGTCTCTCGGAAAATTGCAATTTTTTTTACATTTTCGCTCGCTTTTTCGTACCTTTGCAGCGTCGATATATAAATAAGGTATATGGCAATGAAGAGAAAATACCCCGTAGGCATACAGAGTTTTGAGAGTATCCGCCAGGACGGATACCTGTACGTGGATAAGACAAAGCTTATCTACAAGATGATTACCGAGGGCAAGCCCTACTTCCTGAGTCGTCCGCGCCGCTTCGGCAAGTCACTGCTGGTGTCCACACTGGCTGCCGTGTTTGAAGGCCGCCGCGAGTGACCACGCAGTTGCGGCCCGACATTGAGCAGCTGGCGGAGACACGGGGCGAGACCTACGACGAGACGCTGGCCGAGCTGAAACGAATGTACGACGGCTACCACTTCAGCACGAGAATGACCGATATGTACAATCCCTTCAGCATGATGAAAGCCTTGAAGTCTGGCCAGATAGAGAAATACTGGTTCGACAGTGCCACGCCGAGCGCACTCATCGATATGCTGAGCCAGATGCCGCCGCTGGTAATTAGCGACGTGGACGGCGTGACCTGCGAGTCAGATGCTTTCGACCAGGCTTTTGACAGTTACAAGGCCCCGTTGCCAGTACTCTACCAAAGCGGCTATCTCACCATCAGGAATTATATCAAGGAGGACGATGCCTATATCCTCGGATTCCCCAACTCCGAGGTGCGCACGGGCTTTGCCGGCAGCCTCTACCGCTATGTAACCAACACGACAGCCAATAACAGGGATCGCAGTGCACTGACGATCGCCTACAAAGCATTCCGCCGCACCGACGACCTTGCCGCCTTCATCGAGGCCATCAAGGCGTTCTTTGCCAGCATCCCCTACCAGTGGGAGAAGGACAACCGTAATGAGCACTACTACCACGCCCTGCTCTACACGCTGCTCACCAGCTTCGGGGCCGACGGCCGTGCCGAGGAGCCGACGGCCAAGGGTCAGACCGACCTGACGCTGCTCATGCCCAAGGGCATCTACGTCATGGAGATTAAGTATGCCCACACCGCCCAGGAGGCCCTCGACCAGATCAACCGCAAGGGCTACGCCGATAAGTAC
>Ga0265298_10004024_pt1 | contig 19003 bp, 13 predicted proteins | sample AusTroGonzalo_MG_3_FD_193486 | JGI IMG/M metagenome (GOLD analysis project Ga0265298, IMG submission 193486) | Bovine rumen microbial communities from tropical cattle in Woodstock, Queensland, Australia - Gonzalo_01 | ecosystem: Host-associated > Mammals > Digestive system > Stomach > Rumen ... | reverse complement strand
CCGGTACAGGTAAGGTTAAGAGACATCACGCTTACCACAGCCACATTCTGACAAAGAAGACCAAGAAGCAGAAGCGTAACTTGGTAGGTTCAACAATCGTTGATCAGACCAACATGAAGCAGGTTCGTGACCTGTTGTGTCTCCGTTAATTAACCCTATTGTCTAACATTTAAAGTACAGAAATTATGCCAAGATCAGTAAATCACGTTGCATCAAGAGCAAAACGTAAGAACATTCTGAAGCTTACTCGCGGTTACTTTGGAGCCCGCAAGAATGTTTGGACAGTAGCGAAGAACACCTGGGAGAAGGGTTTGACCTACGCTTATCGCGATCGTCGTAACAAGAAGCGCAACTTCCGCGCACTGTGGATTCAGCGTATCAACGCTGCCGCACGTCTGGAGGGTATGAGCTATTCAAAGTTGATGGGTGCTCTGTCAAAGGCAGGTATCGAGATTAACCGTAAGGTTCTCGCTGACCTCGCTCTGAACAACCCCGAGGCTTTCAAGGCTATCGTAGAGAAGGTTAAGTAAGAATTCTACTTAGACTGAATAAGAGAGAGTGTGTTTCACATTCTCTCTTTTTTTTATTCAAAATGTCGACTTTTGATTTTGCATAATTGTTGCAAAAATAGCCATTTCTGTGAGATATTGTCATTATTTGGTTGATAAAAGTGAAAAAAATGCGTTTTTAATGCGTTTTTTACTGAAAAATGGTTGAAATAAAAAAAAATGTATTACTTTTGCAGTTCGAAAGTGAAAAAGTGTAGAAATGTGGTATATTTATAAGCCATAGACTTAGAAAAAATAGGTAAAAAACATAAGAACGAAAAAAAAGGTAGAAAAGATTTAGTTAACTTTATGGAGAAAAGACTAACAACTTTCTTGTTAGGTCTGTTGCTCTCTGTTGGAGTAGCAATTGGTCAGACCAGCAAGATTACAGGTACAGTCATCTCGCAGGATGACGGTGAACCTATTATCGGTGCTACTGTGAAAGTGGCCGGTAGCAATCAGGGTGTGACTACCAATATTGATGGTAATTTCACCATTTCAGTTCCAGCAGGTAAGAAGCTGGAGTTTAGTTACATTGGCTATAAGGCCCAGCGTCTTACACCGAAGAATGGCATGAAAGTGACCATGGTCTCCGATTCTAAGATGATTGATGAGGTCGTTGTAACTGGTGTGGTTAAGCAAGATAAGCGTATGTTTACTGGATCTGCTACCAAGATTGATGCCGATAAGGCAAAGCTCTCTGGTATGGCAGATGTCAGCCGCTCGCTGGAAGGTCGTGTTGCAGGTGTACAGGTGACCAACGTGAGTGGTGCTTTCGGTGCTTCACCTAAGATTCGCGTTCGTGGTGCTACCTCTATCTATGGTAACTCAAAGCCTCTTTGGGTTATCGATAATGTGATTTACGAGGACAACGTGGACGTATCGGCCGACGAGCTCTCTTCTGGTGATGCTAAAACGCTGATTTCTTCTGCTGTTGCAGGTCTTAACTCTGACGATATCGAGTCTTTCACCATTCTGAAGGATGGTAGTGCCACCTCTATATATGGCGCGCGCGCAATGGCCGGTGTGATTGTAATCACCACCAAGCGTGGTGCTAAGGGTCGTGCTTCTGTGAACTACACTGGTGAGTTCTCTACTCGTATGAAGCCCAGCTATCGTGACTATAATATCATGAACTCTCAGGAGATGATGGGTATCTATAAGGAGATGGCTGATAAGGGTTGGCTGCAGATTGAGAATATGGCCAATGCACAGAATACTGGTGTATACGGTTATATGTTCCAGCAGCTGCGCAAGTACGATGAGACTTCAGGACAGTTCGGTCTTGTAAATACCGAGGCAGCTCGCAATGCTTATCTGCAGGCTGCTGAGTTCCGCAACACTGACTGGTTCGATTTGTTGTTCTCGAACTCAATTACTCAGAACCACTCTGTTTCAGTGTCTAATGGTACAGAGAAGTCTCAGACCTATCTGTCAATGTCATTGATGAACGATCCTGGCCAGTATGTTAATCGCAGTAAGGTCAATCGTTACACCTTCAATGCAAATGCATCTTATGATGTTCGTAAGAATCTGACTGTGAAGTTGGCTGCACAGGGTAGCCATCGTGATCAGGAGGCTCCTGGTTCATTGAATCAGACTACTGATGTGGTGACTGGTGAGGTGAAGCGTGACTTCGATATCAACCCCTTCAGCTACGCTTTGAATACTAGCCGCTGCTTGGATCCCAATATCAATTATACTCGTTTCTATACGGGCTTTAATATCTTTGATGAGTTGCGATACAACTATAACGATATTACCGTCAACGAGTTGATGTTCCGTGGTGAGGCTGAGTATAAGCCCATTCAGACTGAGCAGAACAGTTTGACACTGAGTGGTTTGATTTCTACCCGTGTTTCTCACACCCGTCGTCACCACAATGTGATGGACAATGCCAACCAGGCCAATGCCTATCGTGCAGGTGTGGATGCTCAGGATGACAACTCTACCGTTCGTAGTAACAACAACTTGTTGTTCACTGACCCTGACGATGAGCTCGCTCTGCCTGTTTCTATCCTCCCCAATGGCGGTATCAAATATCAGTATGACGATGTGATGCGTTCAAACTTCTATCGTGCCATGGCTGAATATCGTGGTAACTATAGCGATAAGCATCAGATCAATGCTCTGGCAGGTACAGAGCTGTCAACTGTACGTCGTACTTCAAACACTTGGACTGGTTGGGGCTATCGTTATAACTATGGTGGCATCACCGACACTCCTTATCTGTGGATGAAGCAGATGAACCTCGAGAACACCGAGTACTTCAGTGAGAACTACACTCAGACTAATACTTTGGCTTTCTATGGCCAGTTGGCTTATAATCTCTTGCAGCGTTATACCGTTAATGGTACACTGCGTTACGAGGGTACCAACCGTTTGGGTAAGTCTACCTCTTCTCGTTGGTTGCCTACTTGGAACGTTAGTGCTAGCTATGATATGACCAGCGAGCCCTTTATGCAGCAGTTCTCTAGCTGGCTCTCGCAGGTGAAGTTCCGTACCAGCTACTCTCTGACTGCTGATACAGGTCCATCTTGGGTAACCAATGCTACGGCTATCTATAAGACCCGTAACAGATGGCGTCCTTATACCGATGCACGTGAGGCTGAGATTTATATCTATCAGATTGCCAATACCGAGCTGACTTACGAGAAAAAGCACGAGTTCAATATTGGTGTTGACCTGGGCTTCTTCAACAATCGTTTGGCTGTTACCGCCGATGTTTACTGGCGTAATAACTTTGACCTGATTGGTCAGACCTTTACACAGGGTGGCGGTGGCGAAACCTTCAAGTACGCTAACGTTGCCGACATGAAGTCGAGTGGTGTGGAGTTCGGTATTTCTACCGTCAACATTCAGAACAAGAACTTCAAGTGGACATCTGATATCGTTTATTCAAAGGCTAAGAATGAAATCACCAACTTGAAGTCAGCAGGTCGTGCTGTCGACCTTGTGACCGGTACTGGTTATGGTGTGGAAGGCTACCCCGTACGTGCCCTCTTCAGCTATCAGTTCGATGGCCTGACATCAGAAGGTCTGCCTAAGGTCATTAATGAGCGTGGTGAGTCAACTATGGGTGACGTGAACTTCCAGGAGACTGAGAACCTGACCGACTATTTGGTATATGAAGGTCCTACAGATCCCACATGGTATGGTTCATTCAACAACTCATTCACCTATACCTTTGATAAGGCAGGTAAGCTGAATCTTGATGTGTTCATTACCTATTCAGGTGGTAATGTGGTGCGTCTCGATCCTGTGTTCCGCTCATCTTACTCAGATTTGTCGGCTCTGCCTCGTGAGTTCAAGAATCGTTGGATGGCTCCTGGCGATGAGTTGGTAACTGATATTCCTGCTATTGCTTCATGCAACCAGGTTGACCGCTATGGTGCCAGCACCCTGTCAATGGCTTACAATGCTTACAACTATTCTACCGCTCGTATTGCTAAGGGTGATTTCGTTCGTTTGAAGGAGTTGGCACTTACATACACTCTGCCTCAGCAGTTGGTGATTAAGAGTGGTTTCCTGAGCAATGCTTCTGTGAAGTTGGCTGCTACCAACCTCTGTCTGCTCTATGCTGACAAGGCCTTGAATGGTCAAGATCCTGAGTTCGTTAACTCTGGTGGTGTAGCATCGCCTATCTCTAAGCAGTTCACTGCAACAGTTCGTTTGGCATTCTAAAACAAAATCAGATAATTGAGATTATGAAAAAGAACTATATATATAATGGTTTAAAGGCATTCGGTTTGTTCTTGGCTGTATCAAGTCTGACCGCTTGTTTCGATAAGTTGGACGAACTGCCTGATAATCGTACCGAGATTGATAGCCCCGAAAAGGTGGGATTGCTGCTGGTGTCAGCTTATCCTGAAGAGTCACAAGCATTGCTTTGTGAGCTCTCGGGCGACAACTATATTGACGACAACGTGGTAGTTCCCGCTACCCACAATGATGCCAGAAGTAAGTGGCATGAGGAAGCCTACAAATGGCAAGATATCAACAACTACTCAATGGGCGAGCAGGATACACCTAACCAGGTGTGGGAGACTTACTATGCAGGTATCTCTGTATGTAACCACGCCATCGAGGCTATGCTGAGTATGTCTAAGGACCCTGCTCACGATAAGGAATTGGCTCACTCATGGGGTGAGGCACATGTGCTCCGTGCATATCTGCATTTCGTGCTGGTAAACACTTTTGCTGAGGCCTATAAGGATGAGACGATGAGTGCAGCTGACCGCGGTATTCCTTATGTGACTAAACCTGAGACTCAGGTACACGTGGATTATAGTGGTTCAGACTATCTGCACAATGTGAAGGAAACCTATGATTTGATTGAGAAGGACCTTTTGGAGGGTATCAATCTGATTGATGACTCTAAATATAAGGTGCCTGCTTATCACTTCACAACAAATGCTGCTTGTGCTTTTGCTGCTCGCTTCTATCTGTATAAGCGCGACTATGACAAGTGTATCTATTATGCTGATCGTGCTTTGGGTACTAATCCATCTTCTATGTTGCGTAAGTGGGCCAACATCAATACTAACACAATGGATACTCGTCTGAGGTTCTACAACGACCACAAGGCACCTTGTAGCTTCTTGATTCAGACTACTTATTCTGTGCAGGACCGTATGCTGGGTGCTTGTCGTTATGCTATTAACGATGGTAAGGAGTTTACTGATAGTCAGGGTCGCAAGTGGACGGTTCCTTCTACCCTGAAGATCCTGATTGACGGTGGTGGTCCAAACTGGAGTGGTACTCTGCCCGCATTTAACGGTAATCTCTTTATCTATGGTGGTCAGGAGTACGGCGTATGGCTCTTCCGAGTTTATGAGTATTTCGAATATACCGACAAAATTGCTGGTATTGGTTATGTACATATGCTCTATCAGCCTCTGACTGCTGACGAGACTTTGCTTTGCCGTGCTGAAGCAAAACTTTATAAAGGTGATCGTGAAGGCGCTATTCAGGATTTGGGCTATTGGACCTCTTCTCATGTGGTGACTAATGAACTCACATTGGATGGTATTAAGAGAAAATATTCTCGAGCTAGCAAAAACCAGTATGTGAGTGACCTACATCCTGCAGAGATGGGCTTCAAGAAGGTTCTGACTGGCGATGATTTGAGTGTATTGGATTGTATTCTGCACTTCCGTCGTATTGAGACCATGTTCGAGGGCCTCCGTTGGTTCGATATCAAGCGTTATGGTATCACTGTTTACCACCACTATCGTGGTGCTAACGAGGATGAGATTCATACGGACTCACTGACATACAACGATTCTCGTCGTGTGCTTCAGGTGCCTAACAACGTTATTGAGGCTGGCTATCCCGCTAACCGTACCACAGGTGCTATGGGTGGTTCTGGCGGCAGTGGTTATCAGCGCAATCTGATGCATGCTCCAGAGAATCAACCTCTTCTTTATCAATCTAAATAATACATAGAGCAAGATGAAAAAGATATTATATTCTTTCCTCGCCATTGGCATGGGCCTTACCATGTCTTCATGTGGCAATGATGATGACTTCACCGCTTCTATCTTTGATACAACGGTTGGCGTTATTGATACGACTGCTTCTACGGCTCCGTTCGACAAGTGGTTGCATGAAAACTTTGTGGTGCCTTACAACACAGAGATTCAGTATAAGTTTAATCTCCCTGCTTCAAATATGGACTTCCAATTGACACCTGCTGACTACAAGAAGTCGCAGTTGCTCAGTCACTTCATCAAGTACTTGTTCTATGATGTATATAACAAGTATGCTGGTGAGGACTTCATGAAGAAGTATGGTCCCCGTATTTTCCACTATATTGGCTCTGCTGCCTATGCTCCTACCACTGGTACCGAGACACTAGGCTATGCTTCTGCCGGTGTGAAGATTACATTGATAAATGTGAACAACATGAAATACTGGACTCCCGAGGCTCCTTATACGGATGCCGATATGGATCAGTTGAACAAAGACCAGTTCCATGTGATGCACCATGAGTTCTCACATATTCTGCACCAGACTAAGACTTATCCTGTGGCTTTTGGTCAGATTACGCCAAGCACCTATGAGCCCCGTGGCTGGCAGGAGCGTGACTCTACGTTGACTCACGAGTTGGGTTACCTCACCCACTATGGTTCTTCTGCTATCTATGAGGACTTCGTGGAGACTCTTTCTTGTACCATCACCGACACCGATTATCGTTGGATGACTACGATTATTGAGGCATGTATGAACGGTGGTGTGAAGAAGGGTGACAAGGAAGCTGTTTATGCGCTGATTGACTCTTTGGGTATTCGTGGCTTGGATGATCCCAACAAGGTTTGGAACAATATTTCTATCTATAAGGAGATGACTAAGGCCGATAATGAAAAAGACTATACATGGAGTAACCGTTATGTGCCTGGTTTCCACTTGGATGAAGTACGTGGTAAGAGTAAGGTTTCTGTGAAGTTTGAGAAAGTGACAAGCAATAATCTTACCTTTAAAAAATATCTGGATGAATGGGTAAAGGAGGATACATCTGACAAAGAAGGCGGAATTAATGCCATTCTGAAGAAACTTTCTATTGCTCATGACTGGCACAAGGAGAAGTGGGGCTTGGAGTTGTATCAACTCCGTCGCGAGGTTCGCGAGCGTCAGGAGAAAGTGAACGATTTCGTTCGTGACAATGTGACCATTTACGATTATCAATAAACGTTGAACCACAGAAAGAATAGATAACTATGACATATAAGAAATTATTTCTCACGCTTCCTGTTGTTCTGGGCTCAATGGCTCTCACAACCAGTTGCTCTTTCGAACAGGATGAATACTTTGATGAGAGTGCATCGTTGCGTGTAACTCACCAGAACGAGAATGTTAAGAATCGTTTGACGGAACAGAGTGCTGCTGATAAAAACGGCTGGGTTCTGCAGTATTTCGTGGCTGGTACCGATGATTATAATTTTGAAGGTTTCAACCTCTTTGCGCGTTTCTTTGATAGTGGCAAGGTGACTCTGGCCAGCGATCACAAGTTCCTCCGCAATGGCAATGCCAACAAATACACCGAGCATACTAGTACCTATCAGATGCTGTCAGAGGAGGGTTCTGTACTCGCTTTCAATACCTGGAACGACATTCTCACTGTTTTTGTTGACCCTGTAGATCCTTCTAAGGCTCCAGGTCAGCTGATTAATAATGGTGAGGGTATGTATGGTGATATGAATCTGGTGTTGAAGAAGTTCACAGACAATGATATTCAGTTCTATGGCGAACGTCATGGTGCAGTTTCTCGTTTGGTGCCTTGTGATCGTCCTTGGCAGCAGTATATTGCTGATACCAAGGAGATGAAGAACCGTATTGCAACTTCAACTCTGAACAACTACTATGTGATCAATGGTGTAGACACCATGTTCTTCAAGGAACTCAATAAGGGTTTGTTCACCTATTGCGAGCGTATCAATGATCCTTTGCAGAAGAAGACTTTCAAGTGCGTGTTCACACCGAAGGGCTTCCGTATGGAGCGTCCAGAGGTTCTCGGTGAGTCTTCATTCCAGGAGTTCACGATTGACAACGATACAACTTGTTTGACGAACGAGGATGGTAAAGTGAAGGTCGTTGCTTGTTGGGATACCTATTTGGCATCACATACTGCAATCTGGGAGCTTGATACAACCATGTTCACAGATACTCAGAAGGCACTCTATGCAGAACTGGATCAAATGCTATATAAGTTTAATAAGGGTTGGTCATTAAAGGCCATTGGTTTTGGTAAGAGTACCGGTGGTAATTCTTTGAATGGTTTGGTTCTGAACTGCTATACCAATACCACCAAATCAAAGACCAATACACTGGGTATGGAAGTACTTCAGAGCCGCGTGGCTTATGGTAAGGTGGCTATTCAGCCAACTACAACCGTTAAGACCGACAACAACATGAACGCTGTTGAAAAGAAAGTTCCTGGTTTCATCGCCAAAGTACAGGAGTTTGTTGAGACTCTGTATGGCACTTATAATGTAACACCTAATGACTATTTCCTGCCTACCGGTGGTCTCTATACGGCTGCTGAAGGTGGAAACACATTCAAATTACAATAACAGAGAACATAATTATATTTATTAACTAAAAAAGAGAAAAATTATGAAGAAATTTTTACTCGTAGCTGCTGCTGCAATGATGGTTGTATCAGCAAGCGCTCAGCTCGACAGAAAGTCTGCTGGCTCAAAGGCCATGGCACGTCAAAATGCCCTTCCCACTGCTTCTTTCAAGAAGTATATGGTTGCTGGTCAGAATATGAATCCTGCTGTTCTTCGTGAGCAGAAGTTGATGAGCAAGCAGTTCAATGAAAAGCTGAACAATGTGACTCTTTCTGCCGCTACTAAGTTCAAGGCACCTGCCGTTAAGGAGACTTACTATGCTAAGGGTTATGATTCTCAAAAAACTGATAGCCTTTTGGAGTGGACCATGTCTGCTGCTGTTGCCAAGACTGATAGTGGTAATGTGAATGTGTTGGTAGATGTTGTTCCCAATGACTTTGGTTTTGAGAATGGTGTAGCTGTAGAGTATTCTCTTTCAGGAAACAAAATTACTATTCCTGCTCAGTTGGTTGCAGTTAACTCAAAGTATGGTTACTACTTCTTCCTCGAGGATGGTGCTACCAGTGATGGTACTATCACTCTGAATCTGAATGAGGATGGTTCAATTAGTGGTAATTATTCAATCGGTTACTTTGCTTATGCTGATGAAGAGCGCTCTTCTTACTTAGGTGCTTGGACATGGGCTAAGAACATCACCTATAAATTCCCCGGACAGGCAGCTGTTGCTCCTACTGTAGAGTATCAGCCCAACAATCTGGTTCTTTTCGCAGGTCTTGGCGTTTCTGGTTATTCATACAATAATAACTTGGTGATGATGGGTGCTTATGCTCCTGTTAACTTCCGTAACTCTTCTACTGGCGAGGCTACTGCTTGGGATTGGTCTGTAGAGAAGGATTCCGATGAAGGTACAGAAGTTATCCGTAGTTCAGAGAAGAACTTCACTCTGAATACCATCGGCGGAGAATCTTATACAAACTTCTCTTTGGTAGGTATTAATGAGAATGCCAAGTCTGATTCTGTAAAGTGGGGTGTAGGTAAGTCTCTGAATAATAGTAATGCTACTCGTTATACCAATCTCTATGCTTATGCTGGTTCTACTGCTAGCTCTTTCCAATTCTCTGATGGATCTTATGCTATCATGACTACTCAGGATCCCGATGGTGATCTGACTTTCTACACCAACTGGGCTACTCCTGAGAAGGCTTCTACCTCTATGAGCAAGATTTATATTTACCAGGGTAAGCCCAGCACACCTATCTATTTCGAGGGTGTTACGCTGCCTATGGTAAACTTCTCTGCTTCTGAGACAACTCCTTTCAACTTACAGATTGTGATTCGTAAATGTACACGTAATCCTCAGACTGGTAAGATTACTTTTGGCGATATCATTGCTAAGTCTGATGCAACAATCGCTAACATTAATTCTGATTATGCTAGTACAAGTGGTCTGACTACTATTGAATGCAGAGGCTTCTATGTAGAGGATGAGTTTGGTATGAGCACCGAGCTTGACTATCTGTTCGTTGAGGACGAGTTCCTGATCGAGATTGACGGTTGGGATAATGGTTCATTTACCGGTATTTTGGGTAGTCAGGATATTACTCCTAACAACGCTTTGAATACCACATGGTTTGAAAAGAGTGGTGAAGAAGGTTCAGCTTATGCATATACTTCTTGGAAGACCTCTCTGTTCGTAGGTCTTCTGGATGCCGCTTATGGTTATCTCTACACTACCGACAATACTGATCTGAACATCTCTGCAGATGGTGGTCAGGCTGCTATCCACGTTAATCCTATGCTCTACAGCACCGATCAGGAGGGTAACCCCGGTTATCGTCTCTTCATCGAGAGCATCAATGTTGATGGTGAGGATGTTGAAGAACTTCCTGAGTGGCTTACTATTGGTCTTGCTAACGAGGACTACAACAAGGGTATTGACTACGATCTCTTGTTCCAGGCAGAGGCTTTGCCCGCAGAGGTTGCAGGTCGCACCGCAGCTATTACCTTCTTCCAGGAGGGTGCTCAACTGAAGGTTACTGTTTCTCAGGGCTCTACTGAGGGTGTTCAGACTGTTGTTACCTCAAAGGCAGCTAATGGCAAACTGTTCGATTTGAGTGGTCGCCAGGTAAGCGGTAAGAAGGGTCTTGTTGTTCGTGACGGCAAGAAGTTCATTGTGAAGTAATCATTTACTGACTATATTGGAGGGAAGGCCTTAGGGTCTTCCCTTTTTTTGTTCTTCGAAAAAACGTTTTCTTTCATCTTAAATAAAAATGGTGTGTTGCGTAAAGTAAATGTGTTAGTTCTTTGGGAATCTTGAAAAAAAGTGTTACCTTTGTGCGCTAAATATCATAAATATGAAGAAAATATTATCTTTTGTAACCTTGGCCATAGCTTTTGGCATTCAGTCGGTGCTGGCTGTTCCTGCTCATAAGGGTGCTGTGAAGATGACGCAACCCGATGGAACAACTGTCACTATTCGCCTGCATGGTGATGAGTACTTGAGTTTCAACACAACAACTGACGGCTATTCAATCGTAAAGAACAATCAGGGATATTATGTATATGCCGAACTGAGGAACGGTCAGTTGCAGCCCACCGCTCGTGTGGCTCACGATGTTGTCGAACGCTCTGCCGATGAGCAATCTTACCTAAGTGGTATAAAGAAGTATCAGACGCCTGCCATGACTCAGGCTGTTGTTAACGAGAAAACCAAAGAGTTGAGTCGCCGTTCTGCTGCTCGTCAGCAGGCCTCGAATCGCGCTGCGCAGTATGATTATTCTAATTTCCGTGGCTTAATCATTCTGGTAGAGTTTAGTGATCGTAGTTTCTCACGTTCAGACTATGATTCCATTGTAAGCGACCTTGCCAATGCTGAGAACTATAAAGGGTTCAGTACCCGTTATCCTTATACAGGCAGTGTGCGTGATTATTTCAGTGATAACTCTGCTGGACTGTTTCAGCCCCATTTTGACGTGGTGGGTCCAGTAAAGGTTAATCGTAGTCAGTACTATGCCAAGAAAACTCAAAATGCTGCACAGGTGGTCTATGATGCCGTGACTGCTGCCGATTCGAAAGTAAACTTTAAAGATTATGACCGCAATAATGACGGGATGGTAGATATGATCTATTTCATCTTCGCAGGTTACGGCTCAAACTATGGTGGCAATGATGAACGCCTAATCTGGCCGCATGCCAGTCAGGTGTATAATCCACAGAACTACGGATGGGTGCGTAAAGATGGTGTCTATCTTGGACGCTATGCTTGCTCTACCGAGTTGTATGGCTGGTCTTCACAGAGTGAGAAAATCATCGATGGTATCGGTACTATCTGCCACGAGTTCAGTCATGTGCTTGGTCTGCCCGACTTCTATGATACAGACTACGAAGAGAATGGTGGTGAGAGTCATCATCCCGGAGGTTGGGATGTCATGGCTGGTGGTAGCTATAATAACTATGGCCGTACGCCTGTGGGATATACGCTTTTTGAACGCTATGCTATTGGCTTCGCTACACCGGAAGTGATTGATGCTCCTGGTCAGTATACTCTGCAGAATGTCTCGAATAACGTAGGCTATCGTATCAATACGCCTCAGAGCAAGGAGTATTTCCTGCTGGAGAATCGCCAGAAGGACAAGTGGAACCAATATGGTCCTGGTCACGGTATGCTGGTGTTCCGTGTGGATTCTACTAATTCAGATGTTTGGAATAGTAATCAGGTTAATGTCAACCCTTCACACAACTATTTCGAGTTGCTCCGTGCCGGTGGTTATAAGTCTGATGAAGTGAATTGGGGATCAGATCCCTTCCCAGGAACCAAGAAGGTGAAGACACTCAATAATGAGACATCCCCTGCCAATATGAAGACGTGGACTGGCAAGAATACCCCATTGGGACTGGATAATATCAAAGAAGCGAATGGCGTCATCACATTTGATGTGATTGATGTGAATATTCTGACCAGTGTAAAATTGCCAGAGACAATAGATCTGAATGTCGGACTCTCTTATCCCCTGACGGCAGAGCGTTATCCAGAGTCTGCGCCATATACCTTGGAATGGAAGTCAGATAATGAGTCTGTGGCTACTGTCGATGAGGATGGCGTTGTGAAGGGCGTTGGCGTAGGAACCGCTTACATCACCGTGACCGCCAATGGCAATGAAAATCTGAAAGCCACCAGTAAGATTGTGGTGAAGGATATGGCAGAGTATGCCAATATCAATATGGTGAAGACCGCAGAAGTGGATACACCAGTTAAACTGCTGTTGAACGATGCCCAGGTGCTCTATGTACACGGCTCCAATGTCTATGTGCGCGATGCTACGGGTAGCATGGTCTTTATCAATGCCAACATGAATGTGAAGGCCAATGATGTACTCAATGGCTTTGTTGCCGGCTATTCTCAGGTCACTAATGGTATAGCTAGTTTGAAGGCGCTTGATGGAGTCGACAATGATGCCAATATTACATCGGTTGAAGGAGAACCTGTCGAGCCTCATGTGCTGACTCTTGGCCAAGTGAATGACTCGTTCTATTCCGACCTGATTACTATTACAGAAGCCACTTTGGCTAGTACCACCGTTGAGGGCGTGAAGGGCGTCTTTGCATCCAATGATTCAGTCAATGTGCGTGTCTACAACTCCTTTGGTCTGGGCAGCAAGGACTTGAAGATGCCCAAGAGTTATGCTGGCAAGAAGTTTGATTTGACAGGTATTCTTGTCAATACCGTTGCCACCAATGGTACTGTTCTCTACGAAATAGGACTTTTGAAGAGTCCCGCTGAGAGCGTGGTGAATAGTATTCAGCAGATGAACACTGCTTCTAAGACAGCAGACATCTACACCCTCGATGGCCGTCGTGTGGAGAATATGTTGCAGCCTGGCATCTATATCGTTCGTCAGGGACAAAATATCAGGAAGGTCTTCGTGAAGTAAAACCTTCCTTCAGAAAGAAACGCGGTTTGCAGAAGATTCTGCAAACCGCGTTTCTTTTTGAGATGCACCGCAACTTATTGCTCTGCGAGTTGCATCAAGTACTGCCCATAGCCGTTTTTCAACATCGGCTTGGCCAATTCCTTTATCTGTTCTTTGTTAATCCAACCCTGCTTATAGGCAATCTCTTCCAGACAAGCCACCTTCAGGCCCTGACGCTTCTCAATGACTTCGATGAAGGTGGATGCCTCGGCCAGTGAGTCGTGAGTACCGGTGTCGAGCCAGGCGAAGCCGCGCTGCAGGGTTTGCACTTTCAGTTTCTTCTGTGCCAGATACTCCTGATTGACGGTGGTAATCTCCAGTTCGCCGCGAGCGCTGGGTTTGATGTTCTTTGCGATGTTCACCACGCTGTTGGGGTAGAAATAGAGTCCCACCACTGCATAGTTCGACTTGGGCTTTTGGGGTTTCTCCTCGATACTCAGGCAGTTGCCCTCCTTGTCAAACTCCGCCACACCATAGCGCTCCGGGTCGTTGACATAATATCCGAATACCGTGGCCAATCCGTTCTTCTCGGCATTCTCAACACTCTCGCGCAGCAGTCCGCTGAAGCCCGAACCATAGAAGATGTTGTCGCCCAGCACCAAGCAGGCGCAGTCGTCGCCGATAAACTTCTCACCGATGATGAAAGCCTGTGCCAATCCGTCGGGCGAAGGTTGCTCGGCATACTCAAAACGCACACCGAGGTCGTGACCGTCGCCCAGCAGACGCTGGAATCCCGGCAGGTCGTGTGGCGTTGAGATGATCAGAATGTCGCGGATGCCAGCCAGCATCAGTGCCGATATAGGGTAGTAGATCATGGGCTTGTCGAAGATAGGAATCAATTGCTTCGAAATGCCCTTAGTGATAGGGTAGAGGCGTGTGCCGCTACCTCCTGCTAATACGATACCTTTCATTTATTCTTTCTATTTATAGTAATTTTGGTGCAAATATACAAAAAACTCTTAACTCTTAACTCTTAACTCTTAACTTTTTTGTAACTTTGCAGCCAAATAGTGAAATTTAACGTTAAAGAAATGAGTATTATAAGCAAAATCCTAGGAAAGCAAGAGGAACAAAAGGTGGGCGGCATGGAAGATTTCATGACACTCATCCGCGTATATTTTCAGGCTGTGATGGCAGCCGACTTGGGCATCACCAATCTGAATGCACTGCCCGACCTGCGCGTGTTCAAGACCACACTGCGCGTGCCCACTCAGGGCGGCAAGCTGGGTATCGGTGAAAAGGCCCGCTGCAAGAAGATGTTGAAGGAACTCTATGAGATGGACGACCAGTTCTTCAAGGAGATCGACCAGAGCATCCACCGTCGTTGCAAGAAGATTCAGGATGTGCAGACCTACCTGCTGCAGTTCCAGTCGTATGTTCAGGACGTGATGATGCTGTCGGGCAACCTGATGAAGTTCAAGCTCCGCCTGCCCGGATTCTTCAAGAAAGCCATTTATGCCGCTACCGAGAAGACCGTTCACGACATCTTCAATAAGAATGACTATAAGGATGCTGGCGTGCTGAAGACTGTTGTTTCTGTACGTGAGCTCGACAAGCGTCTGGGCTTCTCTGAGAAGTGGACCACCGACTTCGTCTATCGTGTTGTGATGCTGGCCAAGAAAGAAAAGCAGCCACAAACAGCCGATAAATGATTAATAAATATTAAATATGTAGAGCGAAAGTGAGCATTTTAATTAATTTTGTTTACTTTTGTGGAATAAAAGTATAGGCATGACTCAGAGCGAGAAAGTTTTAGCCGCGTTTCAAACACGCACCAGGCAGATGATTCTTCGTTTTCAAGAATTGAAAAAGGAGAATACTGATCTCTATGCGATGGTTGAAGAGAATGAGCAGCGTATCAAGCAGCTCGAGGCGAAGCTGGCCCAGCAGGAGCATGACTATCAGTCGTTGAAGATGGCCCGTATGATGGAAATCACTGATGGCGACTTGGATGGAGCCAAGGAGCGCGTGGCCAAGATGATTCGCGACGTCAATAAATGTATTGCCGTCCTGAGTGACGAGAAGTAACCGACGAGACAATTCATGGCAGAGGAAAGTGTACTCAATATAAAGTTGCACGTCTATGACGAGGAAATCGCAATGAAGCTCCACAACCGCGCGGATGAGGAGTTCTATCGTGCAGCTGCCAAACTCATCACCGAGCGCTATGGTGCCTATGCACAGGTGTACCGTGGTCGCAAGAGTGATCATACCATAGCGCTGATGACGCTTATCGAGATAGCGTTACGCTATGAAAAGGAGAAGGCAAAGAACGACACAAAGCCTTATGATGATATTCTCTCGCAGTTGACTTCCGAAATCGAGGACGCATTGAAGTGAACTGTAATGTAGAATATTAACAACCTATATATTATTTATGGACATTACTTATGTGATTTTAGTAGCCGTGGCCGCACTCGTTGTGGGTGTCGGATGCGGATATGTTGTGTTCCTGAAGGTTATCAAGGGAAAATACAACGCCATGGTTGACGCTGCTACGAAGGAGGCAGACGTCATCAAAGAAAAGAAACTGTTGGAAGTCAAGGAGAAGTTCCTCAACAAGAAGAGCGAACTCGAGAAGGAGGTGCAGCAGCGCAACCAGCACATCCAGCAGAGTGAGAACCGCCTGAAGCAGCGCGAGATTTCATTGAATCAGCGTCAGGACGAGCTGGGACGCCGCAAGAACGAGCTTGACAACCAGCAGCAGCGCATTGACAACGAGAAAAAGGCCCTGGCCCTGAAGTCAGAGGAACTGGGCAAGATGCAGCAGAAGGAGCGTGAGAAGCTGGAGGAACTCTCTGGACTGAGCGCTGAGGAAGCCAAGAACCGCTTGGTGGAAGCCATGAAGGACGAGGCCCGTACCGATGCTGCTGCCTATGTAAACGAGATTATGGACGAGGCTAAGCTCAATGCCAATGCCCAGGCCAAAAAGATTGTGATTCAGACCATCCAGCGTGTGGCTACCGAGACCGCCATCGAGAACAGCGTGTCAGTGTTCCATATCGAGAACGACGATGTGAAGGGTCGTGTGATTGGTCGTGAGGGCCGAAATATCCGTGCCCTCGAGGCTGCCTGCGGTGTTGAGATTGTCGTTGACGACACCCCCGAGGCAATTGTGATTAGCGGTTTTGATCCCGTTCGCCGTGAGGTTTGCCGTTTGGCCCTTCATCAGCTGGTCAGCGATGGCCGTATCCACCCCGCCCGTATTGAGGAAGTGGTGGCCAAGGTCAAGAAGCAGTTGGACAACGAGATTATCGAGACTGGTAAGCGTACCGCCATCGACCTGGGTATCCACGGTCTGCATCCCGAGCTGGTGCGTATCATCGGTAAGATGAAGTACCGTTCAAGTTATGGTCAGAACCTGCTGCAGCACGCACGCGAGACCGCAAACCTCTGTGCTGTGATGGCTTCAGAGCTTGGTTTGAATCCTAAGAAGGCCAAGCGTGCCGGTCTGCTCCACGACATTGGTAAGGTGCCCGATGAGGAGAGCGAGATGCCTCACGCACTCTATGGCGCCAAGATTGCCGAGAAGTACAAGGAGAAACCCGATATCTGCAATGCCATTGGTGCTCACCACGATGAGATGGAGATGCAGACGCTCTTGGCACCTATTGTGCAGGTTTGTGATGCTATCTCTGGTGCTCGTCCAGGTGCCCGCCGTGAGATTGTCGAGGCCTACATCAAGCGTCTGAACGACCTCGAGGCCATTGCCATGTCTTATCCTGGTGTTACCAAGACCTATGCCATCCAGGCAGGTCGTGAGCTCCGCGTCATCGTCGGTGCCGACAAGATGGACGATGCCGAGACAGAGGCACTGAGCGGTGAGATCGCCACCAAGATTCAGAACGAGATGACATATCCCGGACAGGTGAAGATCACCGTGATTCGCGAGACAAGATCTGTGGCTTACGCAAAATAATAAGCATAAAAAAAAGCAGGTGGCCAATTGGTCACCTGCTTTTTTTTATGCTTATTATTATATTATTTCGCTTCTTCCATATCGCCTTCAATGTAGAGGCGAGTCATTTCCACTTTACCATTGGTACGAACAGTGATAGACTTCTTGAAGTGTCCGGGGAACTTGCCCGTGCCGTTGTATGTCACCTTGATCTGTCCCTTCTCACCTGGCTTAATTGGATCCTTTGTATATTCAGGCACGGTGCATCCACAAGATGCGATGGCCTGATTGATGACCAGATTCTGCTCACCCACGTTGGTGAAGGTAAAGGTGCAGTTGACTACAGGTTCCTTCTCCGAGAACTTTCCGAAGTTGTGTGTCAGCGTGTCGAACTTAATCTCAGCTGGCTGCTGTGCCATTGCAGTCATGCCGCAAATGAGCAACATCGTAAAGAGAATTAGCTTCTTCATATCGTTAATATTAAGTTTTGTTCATTTATTTGACGCAAAAGTACAAAAAAGTTAAGAAAGGACAGTCCCGATTTAGGAGTTTTTAAATTTAGTTAGTAGTTTATAATACTCCGTTGCTCCCAACAAGAAGCATCCCGTGCCATAGTCCTCGAAGTCAGGCACGCGAGTATAACTCAGTGGCTGACCATCCGACGGATCCTTGCCAGTGCCCTGCATCCAGCCCAGGAATCCATCGCTGTGCACGCTGGTCTTCACCATCGCTGCCCAAGCACGGTCGCAGGCGCTGCGATAGTCCTTCGCCTTCAGCAGACCGTTGCGGATTCCCCATGCCATGCCATAGAGGAAGAGGGCTGTGCCGCTAGTCTCCGTCATGGCATAGTTGGATGACACCAAACTGGGATTCCAGAAACCATCCTCGCGCTGACAGGCCAACAGTCCTTTACTCATCATCAGAAAATCCTTCTTCAGTTCCTTGTAGGCCGGGTCTTTCTTATCCAACTGATTCATGCAGCGCACCAAAGCCGCATACACCCAGCCATTGCCACGACTCCAATAGCAGTCTTTGCCATCGGGCTCCTTGTAGGGCGGCACATAGTCAGCATCGCGCCACCACAGTCCGTCCTTCTCGTTGAAGAGACCGCCGCCGCACTCGTTTCTGCTCCAGCGATACATCAGCATCGCATGGTCCCGATATTTCTTGTCGCCCGTAATCTTGTAGGCCTGCATATACACTGGCATAGCCATCTGGATGGCGTCGATCCATGTCCACCAGCCATAGAGCGATTGGTTCTTGGGATTAGCCTTCTGCATCTGCAGGTCCAGGTTTTGCAGGGTGGGAGAGAGCATCTCCTTCTGTCCTGTCTGCACATAGCGCATCAGGTAAGTCTGCTCGCAACACTGGTCGTCGGCGTCGCCCGTCTTGATGCCGTTTCTAGGTGTCCACTGGTGGAATGCCGCCCAGCGGTCGGTATAGTCGATGTATCTCTCCTGCGGGTCAATCTCTTGGAGAGCCATGAGTCCCTCGTAGTAAACAGCACGTGTCCAA
>Ga0265298_10004023_pt1 | contig 19008 bp, 36 predicted proteins | sample AusTroGonzalo_MG_3_FD_193486 | JGI IMG/M metagenome (GOLD analysis project Ga0265298, IMG submission 193486) | Bovine rumen microbial communities from tropical cattle in Woodstock, Queensland, Australia - Gonzalo_01 | ecosystem: Host-associated > Mammals > Digestive system > Stomach > Rumen ... | reverse complement strand
CCTAGATATAAAAGAGCCTTTCATAATGGCAACCAGTATTGCAGCGATTGGTGGTTGGTGGATTATCGCAGGAATTAGCGTTGACATGGATGAGATACGTAAAAAAGGGGAATGAAGGCCTTAAGCGGCCGGCATCTAATGAAGAGGAGTAATGAAAATGTTTATTGAACTACACTCACATAAATATGGCCATAAGGTACTGGTCAATGTAAACAAAATTGTTGCTGTTTCAGCATGTAATAAAGATGATCGAATGGTTGCAGTAGTCGTATGTGATAACGAAGACGAATGGTATGTAGCTGAAAAATATGATGATATTAAGCGCCAACTGGAAAAATTTGGAAATTGACATGGCTAAAAAGGTACGAAGGAAACCCCGGCCGCAGCCGCCGCGCTGGTACTGGTGGGATAATGACAACTGCTGGTGGTGCAAGAATAGGAAAGGCTGTAGCGGCTGCAAGGTGTTAAAGAGGTATAATAAAGAACATGAGAAAAAGCCACGAGCGGAGCGAGATGGCATGAAAGGAGCGAGATGGCTTGAAGACGAATAAGGAAATGCTGGCGACGATGAGTAATGAGCGCTGGTATGAGATAGTTGATTGGTTGTTTCATCAGTATGGGCGCGGTTTTACGAGTACTAAAGGCGCGGTGATATAGTGGTTGGATGGCGATGAAATCGCGGAATTGAAAGGAGATAACTGATTTGCCGATTATTAATCCTTGGTTTTTTTATTGGGGTTCGTTATGCGACGGCATCTTTCTTGTAAGTGCAATAGTATTTTTAATTGCTCTGGCCGTCTCGCTTATAGTTATTGCTGATCATTTTTGTGGCGATACTAATTTTGATAAAGCTATTAAGCCCGCGGTGGCTATAACAATTATTGCGATGTTATTGATGATGTTTGTACCAAGCTCAAAGACGTTAATCCGCATGGAGGTTGCTAAGAATATTACTGTTGAGCGGATTGAGAATGTGCGCGAAAGCGGCGAAGAGTTTGTTGATTATATGGTTGAGCGCATTATGGAGTTGAAGGATGTGCAGTAAAATGCGGATGGCGCCACGAGCGCAGCGAGGTGGCTGAATAGTGTTATGGTGAGCTTGAACGTTGGATGTTGAAGAGGAAGAGCGACGATGATGAAAGCCCAATTAAGTTGTAAACAATCATGCGTAAGCCTCGTAAAATCCAAAACAACCCATCGTAAAAGTGTCTTGTGTTCATTCGTGAAATCTAAAATAACCCATCGTAAGGGGTTTTTTGGCGGCAAACCTTATTTCACTTTTATATTAAGATTTTTCCTAAAACAATCCCCCGGGCTGCAAAAAATTTGAAAGTAACGCTGAGTTTTCTGCGGCCGCACAAAAATAAAAAACAATAACGGCGCAACAAAATAAAATCAACAACAATCAAATCAAAACTGTGTTGTTTTAACAAACAAATTCAAAACAACAATCAAAATAAAACAAATAAAGAACGTAAGACTTGGTCAAACAAATGCACAAACAGACAAGCAAACCAACAAGTCTTACGTTCTTTATTTATTTCAAAATATTGTATTGGCTCAAAAGCAAAACAAGCATTTGTATTTCGTCGCCGCGCCGCTTGCTGGCGCACCAAATCGGCGAATAATTATGCGACATTATGCGGGTTTTTCATTACAATTCGATGTTCGTTCATGACAATTTGAAATCCTTTTATGTAATGAATATTCATGCACTGTTTTTGCATGGTTATGCATGTGTCCGTCGGCGACGGACAGTGAATATTTATTCACTCGTTTGCATAAATATTTATGCAAAATTTTGTATGAATATTTATTCAATTTTTTGTATAAATATTTATTCAGAAAAATGTATAAATATGAATTGTCAATTTTTTTGACACTGTATAAAAATAAACTCTTTTGCATGATCTTGCAAAGTAACTTTCGCAGTTACTTGAAATTTGTAAAATAACTTGCGCAGTTACGAAAAGTAACTTGTCACTTGCGCAGTTACTTTTTTTATGTTTTGTTTTGTCAAGGGTAAAATATTTTTTGTTGTGCAGATTGTTTGTTGTGCAGATTGTTTGTTGTGCAGATTGTTTGTTGTGCAGATTGTTTGTTGTGGAAAAGAAAAAAAGGTTTATTTGTTTTTCTTCTATGCAAAGCAAAGAAAAAAGTTTGTTTGTCTATTTGTGTTTGTGTTGTTTGCTTGTTAGCACTGAAAAGAAAATCAGCTTATTTTTACTTTTAATAGAAAAGAAAATCCAGAAATTGCTGAAAAGTCCGAAATTTCGGACTTTTTCCTGGTTTTAATCTGGTGCAGATTGTTTGTATTGATTGTTTGCTTGCTTTGAAAGTCCAGTTTTTCGGACTTTGTAAAAAACTTTTCAAATTTTCAAAAAATTTTACCAAAAAGTGTTGACAACTATTTTTCCGCGAGTATAATAAAGAGTGTCAAGAGGTTGACGGAAAACAAACCGAAAGAAAAAATAAAAAAGAAAAGGGGTTTTTCAGCATGTTAAACAGTGAAGAATTGAAAGTAGTTGGCAGAATCGTGGACGGAATCATGAGCGAATACGCGGGGACCGACCGGAAAAGATTCGCGAAAAAAGCGGTAATCGCCGTTACCTTTGCCGCGATTTACTCGCAGGACGCGTTCGGAATCGTGATTCCGAAAGTGGTGGAACAGAATAGCAGATTAGAGTTGAGCATGGGGCGCTTAGCGCCCCACAGGGAAAAGGAGGAGTGAAAATGTTTACTTATAACTTATATCCGTTGCCGAAAGAGATCAAAACCTTAAAGGATATGACCACGATGTTCCTGCATAAAAGGGCTTGTTGGTACTTCGACCGGCAGAGGTTCTTTACTTGGGAAGCTAGCTTAGACCAAGCACGCCGCGACCTCGTTATGGAAGTGCGGAGCCACAAGTTCCCAACCGATCCCGCAGAGTTCTGGGACTACATGAAGGCATGGTTGGCTGATTAAGATACGGGGGCCGCAAGGCCCCCAACACAAAGAAGGAGGATTTCAAGATGGATAATGGAATGTTAAAACGGCTCTACGGTATGGATGAGGATGAGTACGAAATCCTGACGGAGCGCTGGAATCAGGTTTTTGAGGATCTCGACATGGAAGAACAGGAAGATCCGCACGAGTGGAACCCCACGGAAGAAGAGCTGGACGAAATGCTGGAGGCCATTCAGGCCTCCAAAAAGGAACCCAACACGGCGGCAAAGGTTGTAGCACTTATGGATACACTGGAAGACCTGCGGATCGACGGAGCTATCGACTACTCCACCTACTCCCAGCTGTGGGATATGGTTGCAGACATCGGCGAAGACCTGCACATGGACATTAACTACTAGGGGCCGTAGGGCCCCCCAATATGAGAGGGGAATAAATCATGAAGGCATATGAATTAAAACACGACGTGACAGTGGTCAATCTCCGGGATGGGATCATTTATGAGTGGGACTTTGGACGCAACACCATGACGCTGCTGGAACTGATGGAAATCGACAACCTACAACTCACCAACCTCCACATTGTAGTTCACATCGGGTGCCGCTAAGGCACCCAGAAAGGGGAATGTAAAATGTTATTTATGAGTGTTATGATCGCTAGCTGCCTCGCGCTGACGTTAATCGGCTGCAACTGGGCGGACAAATGAGAGGGCGCACGCCCTCTTTTTATCTTTATACATACGCGCGAATATACCCGGCAAAACGATTTGTGCATAAATATGCACATCCCAAAACCTGCCATATCGAAAATATATACATGAATATACGAAAAAATGAATAAATATTCGGGCGCGGCGCTTGCCGCCGCACGGGATCGGCGAACCGTTCATGACATTTTGCAGCACTTTTATGTCAATTATGCGTTCGTATGTGACAATATTCAATGCCTCAAACGTGCATGTATATTCATGCAGTTGTATGCATATTCATGCAGCCAGCCTTGACTGCATATTCATGCAGGCGAGTGCATATTCATTCAAAACGCTCACTGCATACATATACAGTGAATTGCATATTCATCCAGGCAGACAGATTGCATACATATTCAGGATACTGTATAAATATTTTTTTAAGAAAATGTGAAAAATACGTTGACAAATTCGTTTTTACCCTTTACAATAGATAATGTAAACAGGATTTACAAATAAACAAAAAAGGGGATTTGAAAAATGAGAATGATTGCTACCGTAAAACCCGAAAACACCGAAAAATGCAAAATTGTGGTTGATTTCTTCTGGAGAGACATCTACGCGGCGCCCGAATTTGATACGCTTGCAAAGGCTATCCGCTACGCGGCACAGGTCAAGCGCCACGCTATCAAAGTCCGCACAAACCCGAACGTTGCCTTGTATCCGTTCCCGGAATACATTGACCACGATTTCGCGGTTGTACTGTAAGAGCATTACGGGGCGCGCAATGCGCCCCACAACGTAAAACTGAAGGGAGACTTGAAAGATGGATAACGGGACACTGAAAAGATTATACGGCATGACCGAAGATGAGTATCAGGTACTGATGAACTATTGGGATCAGATTCTGGAAGATATCGACATAGAAGAACAGGGCGACCCACACACGTGGGAGCCCACGGAAGAAGAACTTGACGAGATGTTAGAGACTATTCAGGCCTCGAAGAAAGAGCCCAACACGGCAGCAAAGGTTGTAGCACTTATGGATACGCTGGAAGATATGCGTATGGATGGGACTATTGACTACTCCACCTACTCCCAGCTGTGGGATATGGTTGCGGACATCGGTGAAGATCTGCATATGGACATCAATTACTAAAAGATGACGAAGAGCCGGGGCGCAAATAAGCGCCCCGCAGGGAAGGGAGATTTGAAAATGAGTAAAAAAGTAGCAATGATTTGGAGCGGTTCGACGCGCTACGGCTTTTATGCGCCGGCAGATGATAGGTTTTATGAGTATATCTCTGAACTGAATCCGTGGTGGGTTCGCGGATGCGCTATCGAAGAACATCCCGAAAGTGAATTAAAAGAACAGCTGTGGCAGAAAAAAATGAACGGAATCCGGATGTACAAATTCAGTTATGCGAAATCGGGGCGCGCTTAGCGCCCCACGGCTACTGCGAATGGTTATACATTCAGGTCAATAAATATACGGCGAATAGATATGCATCCCACTGCATAATTATGCGGGCGCGCCGCTTGCCGGCGCACAGGATCGGCGAATAATTATGTAACATTAGCCGGTATTTTCATTACATTTTCAGATCCGTTCATGACAATTTGAAATCCCTTTATGTACTGTATGATTATGCACTGCACTTGCATGCTTATGCATTTCAACACGCCCGGGCGCGTGTGCATCAGTATGCAGCCTGACGCATGAGTATGCAAAGTGCCTGGCGTATATCTATTCATCAAAATTTATAAATATTCTGCTTGACTTTTGCTCTAGGATAGTGTAATATAATAGACAGATAGAGGGTCACACCTCAAAGAAAGGGGATTTGAAAATGATTATTGTTTTAGTATTTCAGGATAATGGCGCAATTCGCGAAGCCTGCTGCGAAAACCTCGCGCGCGCTGCCGTTCTCTTACAACAGAACCTTGAAGAGGGCGCACGGTTCTTGTGCGTACGGTCAAAAAAAATATGGTGGTAACACCATATTTTGCTTGACTTTTGCTCTAGAATAGTGTAATATAATAGACAGATAGGGCGACAAGCCCAAAGAAAGGAGAATACAAAAATGGCAATCTACGAAATCTACAATGACAACACCGGGGAAGTTCTGGAGGTCACACTTGACCCTCGCGAGAATCGCAGGCTGGAGGACGTAATCCGCGATCATGATTGGTGTGACGACGCGCCAGCATTACGCATTCGGCTGCTGGCGATTGGGGAATGGCGCGGTTAATCCGCACCACCCATATCAAGAAAATTTCAAAAAACACTTGACAAATCTGTGAAAATCGTTTATAGTCAATATAGAAACAGGAAAGGGGACTTGAAAATGCTGACGATTATCAAATTCAATGATTACCCGTTGCCGATGGAGTTCCGCGGCTCTCTGATGATTCAGGGCATTGTGGAAAATGCCCTGAACCGGGAGATGGTGGAATGGATTCGGGTCACGAACCGCGTGACCCGATAGGGGGGAGGGAATACAATGGAAAAAGAATTTACGCAAGCACTCGCTGGGGCATTACTCGCACAGTTGGGCAACGTAACCAGTGAGGTTACAGGTCGCCGGAATTGGGTAATCAGAACGTATGACGATAAAGCCCAGTGCGGAGGTTTTGGACAAATGGAACGCCGTGGAATGTTGGGCGCTTTCCTTAGAGACATGGCACAGCACGGAATCTGCTGGAGATATTTCACTTATAAGAAAGATTGGATGGAGGCAATGAAAGCCTACGAAGAGGCGGGTTATCAGATTGTAATCTTGAACGGCTAAACCTTTGAACTCTGGAGGGCAGCAAGCCCTCCAGCCTCAAGGGCTTAGATACAAGCTCACTCACATACTCCCCTTTTCAAGCGAGGGCCTGGATGAATATTCAGGCTCTTGTTTGTTTATGCAACGAATAGATATGCGTTGGGCTGAATATGTATGCAGATTCCAAAACTTCGAGCGTCGCGCCCACGGCCCAGGCGCGACGCAAAACGCTCTGGATCTCTGGCCTGGGTATTTATTCAATAAAATGTATGTTGATCCGGTCATCAATGATCCCGAAAATGTCATGAAAGCGCAAACATTTATCATGAAAGTATAAACAAATGTGTTGACAGCATGTGGTGGGGGTGCTATACTAAGATTGTAAGGAGGGGTTGACATGCAGAGACATTGGTTAGACATTGCAGAGCAGTATTGGGTAGTTGAGGAACACTTCTCGGACGGATTCGGGTGTGAAGCGCATTTTGAATCGCAGGTGGCGGCTGTCAGATATGCCGCGCAGCTGCATGAACAGTATACACTGGTTCATACCAGAATCTATCAGAACTGAAAAAAGGGGCTTGACAGCTCAAGCCCCATCTGATATAATCAGAGTGTAAGAAAAACGAAAGGGGAATGAAAAATGATTACTAGAGTTACGAACTGGACGACTGGCGAAATGGTAGAGTGGGATGACACTCTGGACATGACGGTTGCCAGATGTATCTGGAACCAGTGTTGGGAGGGTGATAAGATCACCGTTACCACCAGACCGGGGCGCTTAAGCTAGCGCCCTTAGAGAAAACAGGAAAGGAGACTTGAACATGAAAATGATTCTGAATGACTGCTATGGAGGATTCGGTATTGCTGGGCCGCTGAAAGAATGGGAAGATCGGAAGAATGCAGGACTTGACCCTGCCGCCGATTGGGGGAAGTGGTTCAAGCTGGAGGACTACCAGAACCGCACGAATCCGGAAGCTATTGCAATACTGGAAGAATATGGTGCGGAAGCCTGCTCTGGCCGCTATGCCAACCTCGAAATCGTAGAAATTCCGGACACTGCAACGGACTTTGAGATTGACGACTATGACGGGGTAGAAACCGTTAGCTATGTAGACGGCGGCAAACTCTACCGCGCGTGAACCTTTGACCATTGGGAGCCGGCAACGACTCCCAACATCAAGGGCTTACACACAAGCTCACTCACATACTCCCCTTTGCATAAAAATCCGGACGAAAATCCGGGTTTTTGTGTTTTATCGGGCGCTGCGCCCGCGGCCCTGGCGCAGCGCATGTTCGTTTGTGACATTAACCTGGCTTTTTGTGACAATTTGTGATCCGTTCATGACTGTATAAGAATCCCGGATCTTGCATGTATATTCATGCAACAAAATGAATAAATATTTTTTTGGAAAAGGCTTGACAGATAAAAATATCTGTGCTATAATATAATCACAAGGTAAGGAAAGGGGATTTGAAAATGGATAGAAAACAGATTGAAGCACGCAGCCGATTCTGGCGCAAAGCAGCCCAGCACTACATGTTTGCAGCCGCGGAGATGTACTACAACGAAGAAGAATTGGAACGGGTCAATGCCGTATTTGACTTAGGCAAACGAGCGAAGAGAATCTTCCAATTTTACTGGAATCAGCTCTAAAAAAATATCGAATAGGGCTTGACAAAAGCCAAGCCCTATGATATAATAAAGCCAGAAAGAGAAAAGAAGGGGGACTTCAAAATGAAACGAGACGGAATTAAAATGGATGGCTGGATTGGTAAATGGTACATCATCGACGAAAAGATGATTGACGGCGAAATGCTCTACCTGCTAGAGCATGAAACCTACGGAGACGAGACGGAGCATCTTATCGCGGCTTACCGTGACAATGAATGGGTATTGGTGCTGGAAGATGTGTGGAACGGCTGGCTGGACCTGGACGAGATGGGATGGTACTAGAAAATCGAAAAAGGGGCTTGACAACTCAAGCCCCACATGATACAATAAGATTGTAAGGAGGGAGTTGAGATGAGTTTAGACAAAGCAATTCAGCACGGCAAAGAACACCGCAAAGAATGGCACGACAGCCGAGCATTTGACCGCACTTGCCGCAACCACGGTGATTGCCCATCTTGCCAGATGAGACGCCAATACAAAAACATCAAACGCCGGGATGCCGCAGATGCGACCTGGGAGGATTTGGAAAAGGAGGATGAAGAAGATGACGCTTGATACCATTATTAAACGGGCATTCTGTTACGGATACGTTGCCGGAACGTGGGACAGTGAACATAATGCCGACAAGTTCGACATGAACCAGCAGGCAACACTGGACCACTTCAAGCGGGAGCTACAGATTCAGGACTTGGCGGATTTTGATACGTATAATTGGAAGGTTATGCGGTGGGACAAAGAGAAGGGGTTGTAAATATGCAACCCCTTGCATATTTATGCAGCGGGCGCACCCCGCGCGACCGCCAGGGCGCGCTGTCCGTTCATGACATTTTCCTAGCTTTTCATGACATTTTGAGATCCGTTCATGACCGAATAAAGTTCCTGAAACCTGTATGTATATTCATGCACCCTAGCGTATGAATATACATTTCAACACACCCGGCCGCGTGATCCGCCTCGCTGCATAAATACCCAGGCAACCGCATAAAATTACATAAAAAATTTTTTCAAAATCGCTTGACTTTTCCGGCAGTATCGCTTATAATATCAGTGTGAGGTTGAGAGAGCACCGAGACGGAAAAGCCACTCGACCGAACAAGAAAAATAAAAAGGGCTTGACAGGAACACAAAAACCTGCTATAATAAAGCCAAGAGGTGAGGGAACGCAGCGAAACCAGTGCAAAGCGACACGAAGCTAGTTTCCAAACCTCCACCGCCAAAAGGTAGGTGGGCGCTGGCGGTCAATAAATGTCCGCCTACCACAAAAATAAAAAACCTCTTGACAAACGAAAACCCAAGTGCTATAATAAAGCCAAGAGGTGAGGGAAACCTCGGAAACAAGCCAAAACAAGACAAAAAGGAAGGATGATGTTTAATGGCAACTAAGAAAGAACAGTACACTTACGCGCAGATGGTCGAGGATTTACGGGGATATGTTGAAATCTCCGAGATTATCCCGGAAGCCAAGAAAGTCCAGATTTTAGATAAGCTGGCGGCTCTGGCAGAATCCTACGCAAAGCGCAAAGATTATGCGGCTACGCATAAGAAACCGTCACAGGCAAAAGGGCCGGGCGAAGCAACCCTTGTAATCGCAAAAGAGGTTGAATCCGTACTGACCGATACGCCGATGACCTCGGGGGAAATCGCGGAAGCACTGGGAACCGACTACTCGCCGCTCCGCATTGCAAACGCGGCAAAGTATATCACCGGCGTACAGTCTCAGAAAGTCGTCCGCGAAGTAGTAGGCAAGAATGGTCTGCGGCAGGAACGCCAGTACACGGCATATTTCCTCGCATGACCTGACCGGGGCGGGAAATTCCCGCCCCACCTTAAAAAAAACACTTGACAAATCCAACATAGGGTGCTATAATAAAGACAACAAAGGAAAGCAAACATCAAAAAAGATTACGGGAGGTAAACACTTATGATGAACTTTAATTTAACTGAACTGACTGCCGCTGAACTGAGATGGTTAGAAAGCCACGCTGGAGAAGCACGGAGAAACGCCGTCAAAGCCGGATTCCAGCAGGTGGCCGACGAATTAAGACAGGGCAACCTTGAAGGGATGGATATCCACCAGATCGCCGCAATGACCGGCATGTCGGTCTTACAGGCGGCTAACGCGGAAAACAAAGAAAAGGCCGCAGAAGCTGGGCTGAACAAGAGCTGGAAAACCATCACGAAACACTACATCTGCGAAGAAGATGGCTCCAGAATCACGATGACCAAAGAAATCGCTTACTTCTCGCTGGTAAGACGGTAAACCCCTGAACTCCGGGGACTGGCAACAGTCCCCAGCCTCAAGGGCTTACATACAAGCCGCATAACCACTCACTCCTGCATATAAATATACAAAGCCGCCTGGGTTCCCCCTTTCCGGGCGGCTTTGTATTTATGCAGAAAAATGTATAAATATGCGCGGCGCGTGCCCGGTCGGGCGCGCCGGTTGATCGTTCATGACATTTTGCCGGCCATTTGTGACATTTTTGTGCAACCTGGTGCCTGAATAAGTATCCTGAAACCTGAATAAATATTTTTCAAAAATTTTTGCAAAACCCCTTGACAAAAAAATTTTTTTAGTGTATAATATAATCACAAGGTCAGGAAAGGAGCGGAACGGATGGACAATTTTATTGTAGGTGGCGTTGTTTTTATTCTGCTCTTTGCGGCAGACCTCGTATTTATCGAGCCAAACTTAAAAAAATTGCATAAAAGGCTTGACAACGGCGGCGAAAAGTGATATAATCAATATAGAAAGTTAAGGAAGGGGGACAAAAATGATGTTTATGTTGTGTATGCTCAAGGCTCTGACGCCGTTCATTATCGCCGGAATCGGAACTGGCATTGTATACTTAGTATGGGAGGTGCATACGCATGAATAAGCGTATAATCGCTTTCGATATGGATGGCACCATTGCTGACCTGTACAGCGTGAAAAATTGGCTGCCGAAGCTGATGGCAGAGGATGCTAGTCCATACCGCGAAGCGCGCCCGATGTGGGATATGACCGAACTCCGGCGCATATTGATTCGATTAGCTGGAAAAGGTTGGGAAATCCGGGTAATCAGCTGGTTAAGCAAAGGCGCAAGCCCGGCATACAAGCAAGAAATCCGGCGAGCAAAAAATGAATGGCTCAAAAAATATAACTTCCCGGCGGAAGTTGTGCATCTGGTAGAATACGGCACGACTAAAGCGGATTGCATCCGCAAACATGCCGAAGTTGCTATACTGATTGACGACAACAAAAAAATCCGGGACGGCTGGCATTTGGGCCGCACGATTGACCCGCAGAAGGTCAATATTCTGGAAGAGCTGAAAAAACTGTAGAAAATGCGGAAAAGGGGTTGACAACCTCAACCCCATCTGCTATAATACATATAGAAAGAGAAAAGGGAGGAAACAAGATGCACTTTCACGCTATTGAATGTTACAATGAAGAAACCGGTGAAATCGCCATCTTCTACACGCAAACCTACCGCGTACTCCGGTCGGTAAAAGATGTTTATACCAATGCTGTGCCAGATACTATCCGCTTACAGATTCTGGAAAGAGATTTAACACCGCAGTATGTTAGACCGCTGGGACCACTGAAATATCTGCTATTCAAAATCGTGTTAAAACTCTTTCCCGGGCATTATGAGGGAGTATTTACGATGTAAAATGAAAAAGGGGCTTGACAAACAAGCCCCACGGTGATATAATAAAATCACAAAGAGAAAAGGGAGGAAACAAAATGAAGATTAGTAAAATTATCGCAAAACTAGAATGGGCAAAAGAAGTTATGGGCGACATTGAAGTAGAATTTAATCGCGGTGATGGTAGCCCGTGGGAAAAGATTTCAGACGTGTTGCTCCAGTATAGCGGCTCCCAATGGGATGATACAAGAGACGTAGTAATTCCCGCGGCCATTATTATGGAAATTGAATAAGGGGCTTGACAAAAGCCCCAATACATAGTATAATAGAATCACAAAGAGAAAAGGGAGGACACGAAATGAACGAAAACATCAAGCTATTGTGTGACTACGAAATCAATATTGAAATCTATTGCGATAACGGCAAAGTCCAGTGCTACATCGCAACCGACCACGCCACCGGCGAATATTTCCCGGTAACTTGTATTGCTGACGTATCGAAAGCCCTCGAACAAGTTTTGACAGATGCGGCAGAGTACGAGATGCAGAAATTAGAGGAGGAGGAATAAAAATGCAGGGGATGAGTATTTACTCATCCTCTTGTATAAAAATTCGGCGCGCCCCGCGCGGCCGCCAGGTCGCGCTGTCCGTTCATGACATTTTGCGTGTATTTCATGACATTTTGCGTTCCGTTTATGACATTTTGGAAAATCCTGTAAATGTATATTCATGCAGCGACCTGGATATTTATACATTTCAACACGCCCGGCCCCGTGTGCATAGATATGCAACCTGGCGCATGAGTATTCAGTTAGAGACCTCTAACCCGTGTATACACAAAAACAATAGAAAAACATTGACTTTTCCGGAAATATCGTTTATAATATAGTTGTGAGGTTGAGAGAGGAATAAAAAATCCTCCCCGCCTCGCAAGGAAAATTTCAAAAAAGGCTTGACAAGGTAAGCCGGATGTGATATAATAAAGACGTAATCAAGAGAGCGCGCCGAGATGGAAAAGCCACTGGAGATTACAAGAAAAATCACAAAAGGGCTTGACAAACAAGCCGGAAGATGCTACAATATAAACGTAGCAAGGAAGTAACCCAAAAAAGATACTATAGGAGGTAACACTTATGGGACGTGAAAAAACTAAATACTTGGTGATTGATACGGAAACATATGGGGATATTAAGTACCCCATAGCGTATGAAGTCGGCGGCGTAGTATGCGACCGGAACGGCAATATCTATTATAAGTTCCACTACGCAATCAAGGAAACCTTTGCCGACCTGCGCCGGATGTGTACGGCTTACTATAGCTGGAAGTTTCCGGGATACGTTGACAGGCTGTATGAACGGGAGATGGAGCCGGTTCCCTTTGCGGAAATCTGCGCCCGGTTGGATGCTATCATAGAGCATTACAACATCAAAACGCTTGCCGCATACAATCTCGCGTTTGACTTACGCGCAATGAGAAACACGGCGCGAGAAGTCCTGAATACCGACGTCTGGTGTGACCGGGAGCTGGAAAATCTCTGTATCATGTGCGCCGCTTGTGATATACTGTACGGGGCGAAATATTGCAAGATTGCCCGGGAAAATGGATGGGTCACTGAAAAGGGCAATATCCGCACGAGTGCGGAATCTGGATACCGCTATATCTCCGGCAACTATAGCTTTGAGGAGGAGCACCGCGGGCTTGACGATTGCATCATAGAAGCCCAGATTTTAGCCGCCGTGTTCCGCAAGCATAAAAAGTTTGATGGTTCAATCATCGGCTTCCCTATGCGGAAAGTATGGAACCGCGAAAAAAAGTAAGAAAAATTGAATAAGGGGCTTGACAAACAAGCCCCAACATGATACAATAGGTTCAGGAGGTGAGGGAATGGAAGAAAAACAAGCCAGACGGTCAAGCAATAAAGACCGAAAAGAACAGTTGCTGAAACGTCTGTCAGAATGGATTGATGGCGGCGATACGCCAGAACAGGCAATCGAAAAATTGACGCTCAAACAATATGACTTTTTAGTCGAACAGGGCGTAGATTTAGACGCCTTACTACTGACGCCGGAACAGTTGAAAAACCTGCATAAAGCGGTTCCGCGAGAACGGCGCAAAAGTCCAGAGGGATATAATAAAAAGTATCCGGAAGAAAAGCAACACTTGTTCCAGTGCATACGAACCTTATTTGAGGGAATGGGCGCAGAGGTTATCCCGCGAGAAAAGGAAAACTTCCGGGATTTAGACTTCAACTACAATGGAACCCATTATAGAATCGTATTCAGCAATCCGCGGACTTGAAAAAGTCCGCGGGAAAATCAAAAAAAATACTTGACAAAACCCCGCAAGGGTGATATAATAAAAGCGTAAACAGGGGAACAACCCCGGAAAAAAGAAAGGAAGATGCTTAATGGCTAGCAACACTTACACCAATAAACAGTTTTTCAACGATGTTCTGACCCTGATTGAAGAATCTGATATGGATGATGTCCTCCGCGGCGCTATGCAGGAAAAGGCCCTGAAAGCCTTGGAACAGTTGGAAAAACGCGCTGACTACGCGAAAGCGCACCCGCGCAAATCCACCGCAAAAGGCGCAAGCGACGCAACCCGCGAACTGGCCGCCGAAATCGGCGCAATCCTGACCGCGGAACCGATGACCGCCGCTGAAATCAATGAGGTTTTAGGTGCTGATTATAGCGCCCTGAGAATCTCCGGCGCGGCGAAATTCATCCCCGGCATTGTGACCTGCAAAGTCACCCGCATGGCTACCGGCAAAGATGGCCTGAAAGCTGAACGCCTGTACACCGCTTATAGCGTGGAATAAGCAAGAGAGGGGAGGGCGAAAGCCCTCCCCGGAAAAGGGAGGAAATAAAGATGGGGAAAAAAGCTGATAATATGCGAGCTATGGTTAAAATGTTGCGTCTAGTCTTCCGCGATATGTCGCACAATGTTCGCGTTGACACCGGCAACGAAAAGCACGATGAGATATACGCCGAAGGTTACCGGGTAGCCCTGGCAAACGTCAATGATTGGCTAGATGCGCTAGAAGAATTTGATACCCCAAAAGACTTACTCGCCGAATGCCCATGGATAGCCAATCTGAGGGATGCATGAATATTCATGCATCCCTTTTTTGTATTTATGCATGCATAAGTATACCCTGGAATGTATATTTATGCGCGGCGGCCCGCGAGCCGGGGCGAGCGGACGCAACCCCGTAATTCCACTATACGGCGATTTTTCGTCGATTCGGCCCTATACCGCTCGGCTCCGCGGATTCCTCAAACCCACTCCTCGCTGCGCTCGGCGCCGCGCCCACGCTTGTGTGTCCCGCAAACGCCGCCGCTTGCCTTAAAAAAATTTTTGTGGTATACTGGAGGGGGATATATATAAAAAAAAATATATCCCTATACTGCCCTGGCGCAAGCATTCTGGGTCCCTTCTTGCTGTAAAAAAATTTTTATCGTATAATATATATGTAAGGTGAGGAAAGGAGAAAAGAGAATATGACCTCGTTAGGTAATAGTGTGTTCCAGATGCATAACGCCTTAGTTCAGGCTGTCCACCCCAAGACCGATAAGGACCGGGACTACGTCAGCTGGACTTTAGATGCCTTCAAAGATATGCTCCAGCGGCGCCGTAGACCTGGATATTACTGGGACTACGTGAACAACGGCTGCTTCAAAGAAGTGTTCCGCCCATGGACCATGGCACCCTGTGTCGTGAAGTTCGTGTCGCAGGAGAACGAAACCGACGAGGAAAAGTCTCTCCTCTACTACGCCAAAGAGGAAGGCGTGGCGCAGTTCTTCATCCCGACCTACTTCGTGGACCTGTCGTGCCCTCTCGACGCCGAATGGCTGGACGAATACTCCGACGTAGAGGACGAGGACAGCGACGAGATAGTATACCATACCCAGCAGCTGATTAGCGTACAGGTGCAGCCAGTGGTGAGAGTAGATGAGGATTGTGCCTACATGAACTACGACTCAGCCAGAGACTTAGAATGGAAGGCGGCAGACGGCAACATCGTATCGAATGAAACCATGATGACCTTGGCACGCAAGATATGGAACAATGAGTGGATTATGAAAGCCCTAGCATACTACTCTGCCGCAGAGCTGAACCAGTTTGCTTACTTCCTCGATGAATATTGCGTAACCGACCTGCACTGCGGCAATGTTGGTTACTACAAAGAACAGCCAATCATCTTAGATTGCATGAGCCGCTCCTTGATATAAAAAAATTTTTGTGATATAATGAAAGGGGTATAACCCCATAGCCTCCAGCTCACTCCCTTCCTTCTACCTCCTCCCAGGGCTGGAGGCGCCAGGATCACCGGAGGAGGAACAACGAATCAACAGTTAAAAAATAAAAATTTTAACTCGCTTGCACTAAAAAAATTTTTGAGATATAATATAAATGTAAGGTTGAGAGAGATACTTAACCACAGATGGGATAAGAGAAATCCCAAGACTCACCAGATAAGCACTACAAAGTAATGGCTGCAGAAAACACCCTCCCCAAGAACGGTGGAACCCCGGGACTTGAGACACCCCGGATTACAGAAACAGCCAACCCTCGGAGCGAAACAGCACTTGAAGTAGCTCCAATATACATATCCCCTTAATCTAAGCCTTTCAAGAAGCGTAAGGTCCTGCGAGAGTTCAGTGATGAGTCGCTCAGAAAGGCATACATACCCAAAATAACCCCCTATTAAAAGCCAACAAGTAAAAGGAAAAGAAAGAAAGGAAATGATACTATGGCTAATGTTTATACCCAGAAGATGTTCTATGAAGATGTAATTGCACTGATCACTGGAGATGCAGACATCGGCGATTTACCGACTGATGAAATGATTGAGAAAGCGGAAAAAGGCATTGAACAGCTCGAAAAGAGAGCAGAATATGCAAAGACTCATCCGAGCAAAGCTAAAACCGCTGCAAAAGGTCCGAGCGAAGAAACGCTTGCAAGAGCCGCTGCAATCAAAGGCGTCTTAACCAATAAACCGAAAACTATCGTTGAAATCAACGAAGCATTAGGTACTGACTTAAACGCTTTGCAAATTTCCGGTGTAATGAAGTTCATCGAAAATGTACAGAAAACCAAAGTTGTAAGAAATGTAACCGATAAGAAAGGCTTAAAAGCCGAACGTATGTATACTGCCTATTTTGTTGAATGATGATTTTCGAGAGAGGGTTTGTTTGAAACAAACCCTCTGTTTTTTATACAAAAAAAAACTTAAAAATATTTTCCAAAAATATAACAAAAATTATTTTAAAAAATTTTCAAAAACTTTTTTAAAAATTTTCTTATTTTTGATATCAAGAAATTTAATATATAATAGAGAAAAGAAAAGAAAAAAAAGAAAAGAGATTTTAAAACAATTAAATAAACTAAATAAATAAACAAATTAGAAACAAATAAACAAACAAACCAAAAACAAATAAACAACCCATTTCTATACCTATTTTTATATGTTGAATTCAAAATCTTCACTCGTAACTTCGTTACTCGTTTCGTTTTGAATTCAACATATATTCCCATTTTTTTCATACAAGTGTAAATTTTCGTTGTATAAAATCCAAAGCAATAGGAATTGATTTGAAACGAAGCGAGCAATTTATTGCGAGCGAAGATTTCAAATCAATTCCGTTTAACATTGAAAATCCAATAAAATACAAATTTTTTTAATGCAAAAAAATTCTGAAAAAATTCAAATAAAAATAAAATAATTTTAATGCTTTCTAAAAGTTGTCAGAAATCATTATAACTCATTAGTAGTATGTAAAATTCAACACATCGAATTGCTTTTCGGTGCATAGAAACCGTTCAAAACGCGCCCCGGGGTTTGCAGGTGCTCTCATGTAGTTGTTTTTGCCAGGCTACCCTCTCGCATCCTCCGGACTCGCGAAGACCTTCTCAAAAATTTTTCGGTGCTGGTTTTGGCTTGCCCAAATATGTCGAAGTTCCCACCAAGCGCTTAAAAATATTTTTGTTTGCGCTAAAAAAATTTTTGAGTTATACTATATATGTAAGGTGGAAAGAGAACTGAACCATCTCCTTTCTCCTTCGGCAAGAATAGTGGGTTAATTCTTGCGGCGTCAGTAAAGACGATAAAATCATCCATATTGAAACTGATAGCGGTAGACCGCTGGTGGCGGGAGGGTTAAAGGTATTGCTTACCTTCTAAGAGAACCTTAGTAAAAGCATTTCTTACAAATTTAGTTTAAGCAAAAAAGGAGAAAATCATATGGCAGAAAAGAAACAGGTTAATCGCTTTTACAACTGGGGCGAATACAAAGGAATGACGAAACGCACCTTCTTTGAACTGGTGCAGATGCTGCTGGAGGGCGAAGAGCTGGACGACAGAGAGACCGCCTTCGTATCTGATGCAGTTGACCATGAATTAGAATTGATTGTTAAGCAGGCGAATACCCCCGGAAAACGCAATACCGAACATAAGGATTGGCGCCAGAGCGGGTATGCGCAGGCTATCTATAATAGAGTTGTGCCGCTGCTGAGTAGCACTAATCCGTTATCCCTGACGGAGCTGACTGAGTTGGCCAACGCCGAAGCGCCGACCGACAATGGTAAGAGTTGGTCTATGCCGTGGATTGCTCGTGTACTAAACGACGACCCGCAGCGCTTCACCAAAGTGGACAAAGTTGTAACTAAGACTGATAAGAAAGGTCTGAAACGCGAATCCGTCGTCTCGGCTTATCTTTTAGCATAATTTTCATACAATCCCCCTTTTCTTTGAGACAGCGCAAGCTGTCTCAATTTTTTTTTGAAATTTTTATTATTTTTGATGTTAAAAAATCTTTAATAAGTAGATATATTAACGACAAGGAGGAATAATATGCCGAACAATGAAGTCAGCACTTTATAGGTTGGAGGTCAGAATTATCTTGTTAAAGACGCCGCCGCTCGCGCAGCCATCAACAACTTAGAAGCGGTAGTCGGCAATACTATTACAGATAATACCTTAGACAGTGATAATGACAATAACGATGCTAATAATAATTTAATTGCCAAAGTAAATGAATTACGTACTTTATTAACAAATTTAAATACTGCCGTTAGCGGCATTACAAATACCAGTAACAATAGCTCGTTGGCCAGTTAGGTTGCGACTTTAACCACAGACGTCAGTGATCTAAGTACAACAGTAGGTAATGGGTTTGGTAATACTAGCTTGACCAATAAAATTAACAATTTAGATACATTATTCACAAAAATAGGAGATTTAAGCTCATATAATGCCGTTCATTCACTGGTCGAACAAATTACACAATTGGACACC